>ERZ791905.161-NODE-161-length-85021-cov-7.505602_pt1 | contig 85021 bp, 81 predicted proteins | sample MGYA00510147_ERZ791905 | MGnify/ENA primary metagenome ERZ791905 (study PRJEB30046, sample SAMN00792084) | human gut metagenome | study: EMG produced TPA metagenomics assembly of the A metagenome-wide association study of gut microbiota in type 2...
CGTCCGCACCGGCGGCGTAAATCGAACGCAGCGCATAACCGAAGTTGTAAGGGTCTTCGATGCCGTCCAGCATGGCATAAAAGCCGTCCGGCAGGATTTCATCGTGCAGGGCAACCGCAAGCTCGGGCAGGGTACGTTCGGTGCAGTCGGCAAGAATCCCGCCGTGCGATGAGCCGATTGCAAGTGCGGCGATCTCCGCATGCGGCAGCTCGCGGAGCGTAAATCCGCGCGCAGGTGCAATTTTGGAAAGATAGTTGATTTCCTTGAAATGCGACTTTGTTAATTCTTTATCATATAAAATTTCGCGGATCCTCCTATCGTTGGTCCCGGCATCGGCAGCGCGCAGAACCGCGCGGATGGAAGTCATGCCTTCAAACAACGAGGATGGGCGGAATTTGTCGTCTTCTTTTATCACGGTGAACCTCGCAAAAACGTTTTCTGCAATCATTTTACCACACATCGCCGAAAATTGCATGAGTTCGGAGAAAAAAACATATATTTCAGTAAAACTTACGAAAGCACGGTACTGGCTATGCATTTTTCAAATGACAGAGAGCGATGCGTCATCCTCGGCGAATACATTGTGGAGACAGGCGCCACGGTTCGCGCTACGGCTGAAAAATTCCGGATCAGCAAAAGCACGGTACATAAGGACGTCACGGAAAAATTACGGCACGAGGACCGTGAGTTGTACAACGCGGTCAAAAAGGTGCTCGAGCGCAACAAGTCCGAGCGTCATCTGCGCGGCGGCGAAGCAACCAAACAAAAATATCTTGCGGAAAAATCAGCGGGCTAAACCGCTGATTTTTTCTGTTCACTTGACATTCGGTCCAAAAAAGGGTAAAATACTTGCGGTTGCAGTTCTTCCTCGAATTTGCTCCGCAATTATACAAAATGCAAATTTTGTATAATTGAGAGAAGGAGAAGCGGATGTATGCTGCTTATACGGAGTTTTTGCGGAAACGGAGGTTTTGGCATGCTACTTGCAGTTGATGTCGGCAATTCCAATATTTCGGTCGGCGTATTTCGTTTTACCGATGCACACATGCCGGTGATCGTCTGTCATTTCAAATTCGGCACGCACAATTATACGCCGGATGAGCTGTGCGCAACAATCGACGGTTTTCTGCGCCGTTTTGACGCCATGCAGCTCCATGCAGCCGTTGTATCATCCGTTGTACCGCAGATGACCGCAGCGGTCTGTGCGGCGGCGGAATCCCTGTGCGGCACAAAGCCGTTCGTCATTTCAAGCGGCATCCGCACCGGCTTCGGTATTCATGTGAAAAATCCCGAGCAGCTCGGCACAGACATTGTTTCAAACGTCGCAGCAGCCCTTACACTTGACTCCGCGCCGCTGGTCGTCCTGGATATGGGCACGGCAACGACGATCTCCGTTGTAGATACCGAAAAAACAATTTTAGGAGCAATTATCATTCCCGGGTTGCAATTATCCTTGCGCACGCTTTGCGATACTGCCGCCCAGCTCGGCGAAATCCCGCTTGCAGAAAAGCCGGAGCTGATTGGGCGCGACACACGCACAGCCATTTCGTCCGGTGTTCTGAACGGCAATGCGCTGATGATCGACGGCTTTATTCGCAACATCCGCGAGGCGCTCGGCACAAAGGAAAGCGGCACTTCCCTCTCGCTGTTCGCCACCGGCGGCTCTTATCCGGCGGTTGAACCTCTTTTGCGCAACAGATTCACCTATTCCGACACGTTGACCCTGTTCGGCGAGGCGATTTTATTTGCGCAGAACAACAAGATTTTCTGACTTACTCTGACTTTTGATAACCTGAGCTACGGCTCTGTTATAATAAAGACCGCGCCGTACCGTTTGCATATTTAGGACGGCAGCAGTCGAAAAACGGAGGTAAATATGAATCATTCTTCTACGCATGCACGGACATTGCGTCTCGTTCAGATCGCGCTGCTCACGGCGCTGATGCTGCTCTTGCAGCTGGCATTCGGCAGTCTGCGCATCGGACCGGTGACACTCTCCTTCTCGCTCGTACCGCTGGTGATCGCCGCCGTGCTGATTGGACCAGGCGCAGGCGCATTTCTCGGGCTGGTCTCGGGTGTTGCCACCTTCATTCAGGTGCTGACCGCGGCAGATCCGTTTTACATGCTGCTGATCGCCACAAATCCTTTTCTGACGGCAGTCATCTGCATCACGAAGACCACACTTGCCGGGCTGCTTGCCGGACTTTGCTATCGCGCGATCTGCAAAGTATCCAAATACCGCGCGCTGAATGTCCTTCTGCCCGCTGCCCTTTGCCCGATCATCAACACGGGTATCTTCTGCCTTGGCATGTACTTCGGCTTCGGCAGTGCGCTGCAAAGCAGCGAAGCCTTCGGCGCAGCAGCATCCGCAAGCCTGATTTCGTTTGTCCTCATCGGACTTGCCGGCGTCAACTTCATCTATGAACTGCTCACCAATGTCGTCGTTTGCCCGATCATCTGCAAAGCACTGTATTCCTCAAAGTTTTTCAAGGACGCGAAATAAACGTGCCTATCAAAAACAGCCTTCCGCACGGAAGGCTGTTTTTGCTTTATTAAATGGATTTGCTGCTACACACGGCGCTTTTCTTCGATCATGGCAATCAGCCGTCTGCCGACGGCGGCAAGCATTTTTGCCGCAGCCGGGGCGAGTCCTTCGCAGAACGGCGTATAGAAATTATCCGCCTCCAGCGTGAGGTCGCCGGTGTAGCCAATCTGCACGAGCGCATCCGTGATGGTATCCCAATGCATTTTGCCGAGAAACGGAATGGTGTGCATATCGCTCTGATAATCGTTGTCATGCACATGCAAAGCGCCGAGACGCTCCTTGCCAAGGCCCTTAATCATCTCGGCGGCGTCAAAGCCGTACAGCCCGCAGTGCCCGAGATCAAGGCATGCGGTGAAGGTATCGTCGGCAAGCGAATCCAGCCAATCGACAAATTCGCGTGTGCGAGAGCAGGCACTGGGGACCAGCGTTTTCTTATCCGCGGCACGCTGCCACATGTTTTCAAGCGCAATCCGGACGCCCGCTGCCTTTGCGTAGGGGGCAAGACTGTGATAGAACGCCATGTTCATCGCCTTCAGCTCCGCGGCGTTCGCATCATACGGCAGATGGTGCATCGGATGCACCACAATGATTTTCACACCGAGCATGCCCGCAATTTCAATGGAGCGCGTGATGCGGTCAAACATCATCTGATTATAGCCCGCATCCGCCTTGGAGGACGGAAAAGGCGCATGCGCCTGTCGGAAGGTCAGACCACAGCGGTCTGCCGCCGCTTTCAGCGCCGTAATATGCGCTTTATAGGCGTCGGTATTGAGCAGGCAATCGTCCTCGCGCATGCCGAACATCGTGTAGTCCAACGCGTCAAATCCAGCATCGGCAAGGATGTCCACAGCGGCAAGGTCGCCGAGCTTGCGTCCGATATAATCGGTTTGTGTTGTCAGGATCATAAGCAGTCCTCCGGGGAAAACAGATGCTATTATTTTAGCACAGAAGCGGCAGAATTACAAGCCAAGCAAAAAAGTTCCCGTAAAGGGGAACTTTTTTGCTTTATGGAAGTCAAATTTACTTTAGCGTGTTCCGAAGAAAGGTGACGATCTGCCCGCGGGTGCAGGTGTTATCGGGCGAAAATGTCGTCTCGGAGGTACCGTTTGTAATCTTGTTTGTCAGTGCCCATGCAACTGCCTGCGCGTATTCGGCACCTGCGGGCACATCTGTGAAGACCGATGAGGCTTTCGTTTTCGGTGAACCTGCATTTTTCCACAGATAGGTGACCGTGGAGGCGCGGGTGCAGGGCGTATTTCCATCAAAGGTTGCGCCGGTCACCATACCCATCTGATATGCCCAGATAGCAGACTCGTAGTAGTAATCCGTGGGTTTGACATCACTGAACGGATTCGCAGCGCCCGTCTTCGGATAGCCGACCGCACGCCACAGGAAAGTAATAATCTGCGCGCGCGTGCAGGTGGCGTTCGGCGAGAAGGTCGTTTCGGAGGTACCAACCGTGATGCCCTTCTGCAGTGCCCATGCCACCGATTCCGCAAACCAGTCCGTCGGCTTGACATCGTCAAATGCAATGGGCTTCACTGCCCCCACGGTAAAGGTGACGGTTTTGCCGGTGAGCGCGAGCGTATAGCTGTCGCCGCTTTTCTCCATGATTGCCGTATCGATCGGCAGATAGGACGCAACGCCGTCTTTGGCAGTGCAGATCAGATATTCCTTCTCCATATCCGCTTCGCTTGCAAAGTTCATCGTTCCGGCGCTGGTGGTGATTGAAGTATAGTCCCCGGCATCCGAAAACATCTGAACCCAGTATTTCGTCCGTTCATTCAGGCAGCCGACGCCCATGTAGCCGAAGCTGTCCCGCAGAATGTTCGCGCGGTGACCGGGCGAGTTCATCCAATCCTCCATGACCATGGCAGGCGTGGACTGCCCGCAGGCAATATTTTCGCCGACATGCGTATGCTTGAAGGACTGTGCAATCGCGGTATACGGACGTTCGCCGTTCGGACGCGTGTGATCAAACAGGGTGGCAATTTCCGGCTCACGGATATCGCACGAATCCTGCAATGCCGCAGGCATGGAAAGTGCCGACAAGCCATTGGCATGCCGCTCACGGTTTGCCAGGCGCAGCACTTCCCACTCGTATTCGCTGACGGAGAGCTTATCAGATGGGATTTTCGCTTTTCCGACGGACGCGCCGGGTGTGGTGGGTGTGCTCGGCGTACTGCCCGCTGCAATACCGGCAGCCTTCGCTTTCGCAAGGACTGCGTCTACAGCGCTCTCGGTGTAAACGCTGCTATAGACCTCAACATCGCCCTTCCCCTTGGCAAGGACAAACAGCGGCGTGCCGACCGTGTTGCCCTTGACGAAATCCCAATAAAACTGTACGGAGCCGTTTTCGTCCAAGCAGCCATAGACCGGGATCTTCTCACGATCAATCGCAGTCTGCATATAGGGCTGAATCTTCTTGCAATAGTTGCAGTCCTTTTTGCAGATGAGCAACAGAAAGGACTTGCCCTCCTTGTACATCTGATCCGCATCCTTGGGCAGGATCTGCGTATAGGAATCGGAGGCGATGTACGGCGCGCCGACCGACGTCTCGGGGTACTCTGCCCCGCCGAGGTTGAACAGCGTGGAGATCGTACCGCTGCTGACCAGATCCACATAGTCCACGGTTGCCGTTTGCTTTGTTGTCGGCGCTGTGATCTGAATGGCATTGGAGCACTCCCAGCCGCCGAGTTTGGCAACAATATCGGACGCCGACGCCCTCGGATAGAGCTGTGTCATCCACATAGAACCGTCGGTACGTTCCAGCAGAATGGTGTTGCCGTTCTGATTGTCCGCATGATAAGAGCTTCTTGCAACGTTCGGCAGCAGCGTCATATTGCCGACAGGATTGGTTGAGGTATCGAGCGCCTTGAAAATCTCGTTTCTATCCTCAAGGTAATGAAAATCGGTCGGCTTCATCTTGAACCGCCGCGTAGAGGAGCCGTCGTTGACATCGTTGTCAAACGCATAGGTATAGCCGTCGGGCGCCTTGAAGCCGCCGGGCACATCTGTGAGATAGTCCACGGGCAGCACGCCGATCTTCGGGCGGTTCATCGAACAGTGATTAGCGACAAGACCATACGGTTTTGTGTTTTCCTCCGGCAGAAGACCGACAAAGTTGCCGTTGTCCTGCATACCGTTGCCCTTATGCTGATAGATTGGGAAAATGTGCTTGATCAGCCCGAGCTCGCCCATATCCAGCATGTTCTGAAGTCCGAAAGCCCACATGTGCCCCTTGCTGTTGACGACGAAGCCGGTCATGGCTTCCTCGGCGGTGGATTCCTCCGCAGTAAAGTATTCGTTCGGGAAAACGCGCACGGCATTTTCAGTCAGGAGCTCAAGAGACAGCTTGTAATCGTTGTACTGGATGAACTCGCCGCGGGACCATGCCGCCTCGTCGTAGCCTTGGCGGATGACCTCCTCCTTCCAACGGTAGAACTTATTGTCCGCACCGCAGACGCCGCCCGCAACCACGGCTTTTGCATTGTCAAGAACCTTGGAAAGTCCCTTACGGTAGGCGTTCTCTGCGCCGAGATAGGTGTAGCCGAGGTAGCAGCTGTTGTCATTTTTGAGCACGGCAATGACGGTAGCATAGCGGTGCTCGGCAAACGCCTTGCAATCGGTTGCGATTGTCTTGCCGCCGACAATTTCCTTGACCTCTCCGCTCTTTGTCAGATAGTGTGCCTTCCCCGCCTGTTTGACGTCTTTGGCAAGAACCTGCTTCTCATATTTGGTGGTCACGCCGTAGAGCGTGCCGTCAGCGGTCAGAATGCTGCGTCTGGTATAGCCGGGATCCAGCACCTGCCCGTATTCCGAATAACCCACCACATTCTCGATCTTGTTGACGACGATCGGGTCAATGTCGCCATCCTTGTGCCCGACCTGATAATAGGTATTGTCCGGCGAGATGAACTCATTGACGCTCAGAATATTGTTGGTCATGTACTGCTTTTTGCCGCTGACCGCCGGATACTGCTTGAACTCATATTTGAATTCCTCAACTTTGCCGCCTGCCGAGCCGAGCAGCCCCGCCGCGACGCCTTTGTCCTCCAGCCAAAGGTGCGTCGTTGTAAAGTGCAGAGCGCGACCGCTGTTTGAAGAACGATCCTCCGTCCCCTTGAAGATATTGTCCTGCGTGGAGAAGAAAATGGAATTATAGCAATTCTGCGGCATGGAGAAGGTCAGAAATTCCCCATCCGGACCGGCTGCCATAATGGCGCTTGCGGGGCTTACGTTCTGAACAAATTTCTTGTTCGCATCGTAAAGGTCGATGGAGATAATGATGGTATCCGCGCCGTACAGCTTGTGGTAGTTCTCATAGCGCTCGACGGAAGGATCATCCATGGCGAGCAGATAGCTGTTTTCGTTGATCGAAAACGCTTTCTTCATCTCTTCCTTATCCAGCGAGCCGAAGGTCCCCCTGTAAGTGAGCTTGAAATAGTACCCCTGCAGATCCTTGCGCTTCAGCGGGTCGGAAAACGTCATATCCTTGTTTTCATCCTTGAAGCGGGTGCCGATCATGAAGGTGTACGATGCGCCCTCCGTAACGCTGAAGGGATTGACCGATGCGGAATATGCCTGATTAATGGGAATATAGCGCTCAAACAGTGTTTCATCCGTTGCCTGTACCGACACAGACAGCACAGAAACCGCCATCAGCAATGCAAGCATCAGTGCTGCGATACGATTTTTCATGTGAGGATCATTCCTTTCCGAATCTACTGCTTTATACCGCGTTCATTATACATCGTACACCAATGTGCGATGCAAGTCCTTCCCGTATAATTTTTAATAAAAAACACGGTTATCCGGGGGGGATAACCGTGTTTTTTAATGTCTTTGAATCAGATTAACCGAAGTATCTCTTGAGAAGCCCCGCAAATGCCTTGCCATGACGGGCTTCGTCGCGTGCCATCTCATGGACGGTGTCGTGAATGGCATCCAGGCCGAGCTCCTTAGCGCGCTTTGCAAGATCGGTCTTGCCTGCGGTTGCGCCATTCTCCGCCTCCACACGCATCTCAAGATTCTTCTTCGTGGAGTTGGTGACAACTTCGCCGAGCAGCTCCGCAAACTTTGCAGCATGCTCTGCCTCTTCATAAGCTGCCTTCTCCCAGTACATGCCGATCTCGGGATAGCCCTCGCGGAAGGCAACTCTCGCCATAGCGAGGTACATGCCGACCTCAGAGCACTCGCCGTTGAAGTTCATGCGCAGATCGTCAATGATGTCCTGTCTTGCACCGGCTGCAACGCCGACCACATGCTCTGCTGCCCAGGTCGTCTCGCCCTTCTGCTCGACAAACTTGCTTGCCGGTGCATGGCACTGCGGACATTCTGCCGGTGCGCTGTCTCCCTCATGTACATAACCGCAAACACTGCATACGAATTTAGCCATTTTTCTGTCCTCCAAATTAAGATTAGGTTCTATTTTTGATTTAGTAATGATTCTTATTCTTGAATCTGTTATGATTATACATGAATCCTTTTCGTTTGTCAAGGGGTTTTTGAAAAAAACGACCGAAAATTTTCGGTCGCTTTTTTTGTTCGGTTATTACGAATCGTAGCCGTTCGGATTCTTCTTCTGCCAGTTTGCAGAGTCGCGGCACATCTCTTCGATGCCGCGCTTTGCCGTCCAGCCGAGGATCTCACGCGCCTTTGTCGGGTCGGCATAGCACTCGTCGATATCGCCGGGGCGGCGATCCACGATCTTGTAGTTGATCTTCAGCCCGGTTGCTTTCTCATAAGCATGGACAATGTCAAGCACCGAGTAGCCGACACCGGTACCGATGTTGTAGTACTCAACGCCCTTGACGCTCTTTGCGCGATCCAGTGCCTTCAGGTGCGAATCGGCAAGGTCAACCACATGGATATAGTCGCGCACGCCGGTGCCGTCATGCGTGTTGTAATCGTTGCCGAAGACGGACAGGCACGGCAGCGCGCCGATGGCAACCTTCGAGATGTACGGCAGCAGGTTGTTCGGGATGCCCTTGGGGTCTTCACCGATGAGACCGCTCTCATGCGCGCCGATGGGATTGAAATAACGCAGAATGGAAACGCTCCATTCGTTGTCTGCATGATAAAGATCGGCAAGGATGCGCTCGATCATCAGCTTGGTCTCGCCGTAAGGGTTGGTCGTATACAGGTCGGCATCCTCGCGGATCGGCACGCTCTTCGGCTTGCCGTATACCGTTGCGGACGAGGAGAAGACGATGCACTTCGCGCCGTACTTGCTCATGATGTCCAGCAGATTCAGCGTGCCCGTGATATTGTTGTGATAATATCTGAGCGGCTGCGCAACAGACTCGCCGACCGCCTTCAGACCCGCAAAATGAATCGCTGCGTCGATCTGATTCTCCTTGAAGATGTTTTCGATCGCGTCATAGTCGAGCAGATCCGCCTCATACAGTTTGCAGGTCTTGCCCGTAATCTGTTTGATGCGATCGAGAACAACGGGTTTGCTGTTCGAGAAGTTATCCACAATGATGACTTCTCTGCCCGCATTCAGCAGCTCAACGACCGTATGCGATCCGATAAAGCCGGTACCGCCGGTAACAAGAATAGCCATGGCTATGCCCTCCGAAAAAAGTTATTTCCAAAGTCCGTCCGGATAAATGCCGGACGAGATCATTTTGTCAATTTCCTCTGCGACCATGGGCTTATCGTCCGGATACGTCACACCGAACCACTTGGCGGTGGTATTCAGCACACGGATGTCGCAGAGCCCGTCGCGCAGCATCTGCGTGACCGCATGGGGCAGATAATACTCAGCCTTGGCAAGATCCGTCGTCGGATCGTGCACAAAGCGCAGGAAACCGTCACGTATGTAGGTCAGGATCTCGGGTGTAAACCCGAAGAAATTCATTGAGACGGTGGTATCGCGGGAAATCGGCTTCCATTCTTCCCCGTCGAGATATTTCACGCTGTCGCCTTCTTCGCAGATCTTCGTGCGCTCGGTGATGCCGGTGAGATAACCGGACGCATCCACAGAGCACTCGCCGCGCGAAACATACCCGCTCTTGCTGAGCGTGTTGTCCAGCACATAACCCGCCATGCAGAAGTGACATTTTCCGTCATTGGGATGACTGCGCAGATAATCCGACACGCAGCGATAGGCGTCCGCACCGTAGAAGTCGTCTGCATTGATGACAACAAACGGTTCGTTCACCACATCAAGGCAAGCCAGCAGCGCATGCGCCGTGCCGAACGGCTTGACACGCTCGGGCGGAACCGGAACGCCGTCGAGAAACTGGTTCTCCTGAAATACATATCTGACTTCAATAAAACGTTCGAGCCGCCTGCCGATGGTCCGGCGGAAGGTGTCATAAAGATCGCGCTTGATGATAAACACGACCTTGTTGAACCCGGAGCGGATCGCGTCATAAACCGAAAAGTCAATGATAAATTCGCCTGCGCGGCTGATGGGGTCGATCTGCTTGAGTCCTTTATAGCGTGAGCCCATGCCGGCAGCCAATACAACAAGTGTCATAGTTCCTCCGACCCGGTCATTTACATTATACAACCGCGCATAGCAGCTTTCAATGCAAAATGCACCGATATTTTTTCAAAAAATTACACCTTTGCTCATGAAAAAAGGTCGGGTATGCCCGACCTTTTTATGCAACCAAAATCAGTCGGCGTAAACGCTGACACACTTCTTGGTCTTTGTGATATGCTCGAATTTGACCTTACCGTCAATCAGTGCAAAGAGCGTGTCGTCCGAGCCGATACCGACATTGTTGCCGGGATGGATGCTCGTACCGCGCTGTCTGACGATGATGTTGCCGGCAGTCACAGCCTGACCGTCAGCCTTCTTCACGCCGAGACGCTTGGACTCGCTGTCGCGACCGTTCTTCGTCGAACCTACGCCCTTTTTATGAGCGAAAAACTGCAAACTGAGTTTCAACATTATAGCAACCTCCGTTAAATTTTCGCCGATTCAATCGGCATTTCGCGCTCTTCAACCTCCAGATAGTCGTAGTAATCCTCGACCAGATCATTCAGTTGATAGAAATAAGCGGTGATCAAGCCTGAAATGGCATAACGCTTTTTTTCATCGTCCTCAAGCAGAGCGCCGCGGGCAATCAGCTTGATGTCTGCGGTGTCCTCATCGATAATGTAGTCCACATCCGAGGCGTAAGCAACTTCGATCGCGTTGATGATCAGCATCGTCATTGCCGAGATCGCCGAGCAAAGGACATCGCTGCCCGAATCGCCGTATCCCGTATGACCGTGCTCCTCAAACCCGTAGAAGACGCCGCCGCTCTTATAGAAAACGATCTTCGTCATGATACTCAGCCGTCGATCTTATCGATCTGAACCTTGGTGTAAGGCTGTCTGTGACCGATCTTCTTCTTCTCGTTCTTCTTCGCCTTGTACTTGATGACATCGATCTTCTTGCTCTTGCCGTTCTTCACGACATTTGCAACGACCGTTGCACCGCCTACATAGGGAGCGCCTACGACGAAGCCCTCGTTGCCGGAAACAGCAAGAACCTTGTCAAACGTAACTTTGTCGCCTTCGTTTACGTCGAGCTTCTCAATATAGAGAACGTCGCCCTCGTTGACCTTGTACTGCTTTCCGCCTGTTTCGATAACTGCAAACACGAAAAGCACCTCACTTTCATTATGACTCGCTGAATCCGGCGGCGTATGACCGCACTTAAAAGAGCCGAATCTCAAGCGGCATATCATTATACCATCGGAAGACGCACAATGTCAATAGTTTTTGCCGATATTTTTACATTTTCATGCGAAAAAAGCGCCTCGCCGTGCGAAGCGCTTTTCCGAAGCCGCCGTGCCTTATGCCAGTACTGCGCCGAGTGCGCGGCAAGCCGCCTGCGCATCATCGTCGGGCGCATCGTTGCAGATCACGCTGTCACAAGCCAGCGCAATCCCGTTTGCCGCGCAGTCTGCCTCCCAGTTGCGCATCCATTCGCCGTCGCCCCAGCCGTAGGAGCCGAACAGCGCAACCGGCTTGCCTGCAAGAGAACTCTTGCACGCATCGAACATCGGTTCAAACTCGCTGTCCTCCAGCTGTTCCGCGCCCATGGAGGGGCAGCCGAAGGCAAAACCGTCAAACGAAGCGATCATCGAAGGGTCAAACTCACCTGCGGTCAGCACGACTGCTTCTCCGCCCTTCTCCTTGATACCGTCCGCAACGGCGCCTGCCATCGCCTCGGTGTTTCCCGTACCGCTCCAATACACTACTGCAATTTTACGCATCATTTTTCCCTTTCAGAATGTTTTATTTATGAACAGCTGACTATGAGCCGATCAAACGAATTGTGCTTTTTGTACGCCTCACGGTAAACGCGGGTGCACTTTTTATAGATGTCGAATCTGCGCTGCGCTAATGAAACATCACCGTAGACCTTCCATGTGCCGACGCATTTTGCGCACCGCGCACCGAGCCGGATAAAGCCGTCCACATCTCCGGCTGGATAGCCGAGGAACAGCCCGACCTCGTGCGGGAACGCGGCGTCCTGCTGCAGGCGCCGGCAAAGCTCTGCCACGCAGCGCTCGGTATTGCCGACGGGATACGCCCGTGCGGCAAGAATCGACTGTGCGAGCTCCCCGGCAAGGTCTTTCTTCAGCTTTTCCGGGCGGTACATATAGCACAGCACGCGGTCGCGCATCCGCTTGACCGGCAGAATACGCGCGCCGCGCGGCACAAGCACCGCGTTCATGCGCCGGATGCTGTCGCGCAGCGTTTCGCAGTCCTCTGCCGGGCAGCTGAACAGATTGCCCGTTTTCAGCCCCGCCATGGTCGGTGAACACTGGGAAATCACAAATTCCTCAGGCATCTCTGACACATCCTTTGACGTGATTTTCAAGAATATTCTTCAGCGCGGACATAGAGCTTGTATGGCTGCGCGCAATGCGGATGTTCCGCTTTTTCGCCTGTCCGGTCGCCTGATACAGCATTTTATGCGACATCGTGCTTGTAAACAAAACCAAAAGATCCGGCGAGCCGAAATCCTGAATTCCCTTTTCTGTTTTCATGAAGACCTTTGCCTTGCAGGAATACTCTGCGCACAGATCCTCGTATCTTCTTGCCATACATTCATTTCCGCCGACGATTACGACGCTCACTTCTTCATCTCCTTTGTTTTAGTTAGCAGCTGCTAACCTGTGGGGTTAAAAAATTGTGCTCTCGCACCGATGTTTCTATTATAGACAAAAGCGGAGCCTTTCTCCGCTCCGAAGAGAAGAAGAAAGGCTCCGTTTCGACAAATCACGCGCCGCCGCGCCGCCGGTATTCGCCCGGTGTGACGCCGAAGGCATCGCGAAACGCCTTTGCAAATTTGGAAGCATTGTCATAACCGAAGTCACCGGCGATCGCAAGCACGCTCTGATCGGTTCCGACAAGCCGTTTTGCCGCCGCCTGCATTTTCTGCATGCGAATGTAGGCATACAGCGACTCGCCGTAAACCGCCTTGAAGCTGTTTTTGATGCTCGTGCCGGATACATGGAACTCCCGCGCCAGCATATCCAGCGTGATCCGCTCATCCATGCGTGCAGTGAGATAGGCGCAGACCTCGCGCGCAAGCGCAAGCTGCGCGGGCGAGAGGATGTGCGTCTCCATCTCGTTTTTCTTGACGTCGAGCGCGCGCAGGAAAAGCAGCAGCTCCAAAATCTTGACCTTGAAATAGCCCTTGCGGATCTCGGGCGGGACCGCATAAAGCTCCGAGAAAATATGCTCGATCGAGGCATCGGATCTTGCCACATATGTGCGTCCGCCGCCGCAGAACTTCTCTGCAAGCGATGCCGGGCTGACCTCAACATCGTCGAGCAGACAGGACAGGCATGCGGGTGCCGCCGCTATATCAATGCGGATCGTGATGCCCTCATACTGCCGCTGCGGGAATTGCGCCTTGCGCACAGTCGAATCCGGCTGCGAGATCAACAAATCGCCCGCCGCAAGAAAGCACAGTACGCCCCTCGCCGCATACTCCACCCTGCCGCCGCGGCAATGATCGATCACAAGGATGCCGTCGCCGCCGCCGGGCAGGCTGCCTGTATCGCAGTCAGTAAAGCAGTTATAGATCAACGCAATGCCCGGGAAAACAGCATCACTTTCCGCGCCGACCGGCGTATCGGGAAGAGCGCCGTTCAGATGCGCTGCGTCCTCCGCGCAGAATGCAGATCCATGCGAGAGGCAGCTCATTTTTTGCCGAAGAGCCCGAACAGTCCGGACTTTTTCTCGATTGTTTCCACCTTGGCATCGGTCACGGTATAGCCGGTCTCGGCGATCGCCGCCTTCAGCTTGTCGAGGTCGGGCGCCGTCTCAGCGGTGATGATCGTCTCGCCTTTTGTGTGCGAGGATGTAACCTTTTTGATTTGGAAATGGCTGCGGATGCAGTCGTTGATGTGGGACTCGCACATGCCGCACATCATACCGTCAATCTTCAATGTAACCTGAATCATTTTTGACTTCTTCCCGCCGCGCTGCTTTTGGAAAGGCTGCGCAGCAGATGCTTTCTTGCGGCTGCGGTCGCCGCACAGAGCAGGACAGCGCCCGCCGTTGCGGGCAGGAACTCGGCACTGAAAAACAGCTCGGGCATGGATAATACCTCCTTGTATGTTGGTTTGCAGCCCCGCACATGCTATGCGGGGGTGATTACATTTTACTATAAAAATCTGAATATGCTTGTTGCGACCAGCAAGAGTGCCGGCGACTTTTTCTTTTCGCTCCATGTTGAGACGCAGGCGCGCCTCGCCGACTGCGGCGCGTTGATTCACACAGCTGCCGATCTGCATCTGTATGCCGATCGCGTTGACAAACACGCACGCGCCGTCAGGCTTGCAGACAGTCTGCTTCTCTGACAGACGGCATATTTTTGCAGAGCGCCTCAAGGTCGCCGTCCGGGATCTCGGACAGCAGCAGGCAGGCTGCATCGCGGAGATCTTCCGCATTCGGAAAATTCCGTTCCAACATGGCGGCAACTGCGGCATAGTATCTCGCGTACCTTGCGGCAACTTCTCTGCCCGCCTCCGTGAAATATGCCATGCCGTATGCATTTTTGCAGACAAGCCCGCTTTTTACAAAGCTGTCCATCATGTTGTGCACACTCGGCTTGGAGAGTTTCAATGCGGCTGCAATGTCAATGCATCGCGCGCCGCCGTCAGCACGTTCGAGCTCCCGCATGGTCAGCAGATAGCGTATGTTGGACGCCGTCAGCGTTTTTGTGTTAGCCACAGCTTACCTCCGGGTGAAAGAAAGGGGCGCACGGTTGTGCGCCCCTCGGTTTGTTATTTCTTGTGGCAAGAGCCGGACATGGCACAATGCGCACAGCCTGCGCCACAGGAGCTCTTTCCCCGCTTCTTATCCCGGATGAGGCTGCGGATGATCGCAGCAACGATCACAATGAGAACAAGGCAGATGAGGATAGTACCGATGTTTGCGGATATCCATGTGAACATATTGACCGACTCCTTTCAGATGAAATCTTCTTTCGGATTACTTCGTTACCTTGACCTTGGTCGTCAGCTTGGTGGCTTCCTTGTAAGGACGAACGAGCATGTAGATGATGAGAGCCAGTGCCGCGATCGCGAAGATCAGACCAATCACATTGACGTTGCCCGTGAAGAGTCCGCCGAACTGGTTGATCATCAGCGCAACCAGATAAGCGAAGCCGCACTGATAACCGATTGCAAACCAAGTCCACTTAGCGTTGTTCATCTCACGCTTGATTGCACCGATTGCAGCGAAGCAAGGTGCGCACAGCAGGTTGAATACGAGGAAGGAGTAGCCGGTGATCTGCGTGAAGTTTGCTGCGATCTCTGCCCATCCGCCGGGATAGAGGATGCCCATCGTACCGACGATGTTCTCCTTTGCAACAAGACCGGTGATGGATGCGACAGCCGCCTGCCAGTTGCCCCAGCCGAGCGGAATGAAGATCCAAGCGATCGCATTGCCGATAGCGGCGAGGATGGACTGATCCATCTCCTCTTCACCCAGCATGCGGAAGCCGTCCGACGTGAAGCCGAAGTAGGTCGTGAACCAGACAAGGATCGTAGAGAGCAGGATGATCGTGCCCGCCTTCTTGATGAAGGACCAGCCGCGCTCCCACATGGAGCGGAGCACGTTGCCGAGGGTCGGCCAGTGGTATGCGGGAAGCTCCATAACGAACGGAGCGGGATCGCCGGAGAACATTTTTGTCTTCTTCAGCATGATGCCAGAGATGACGATGGCAGCCATGCCGATGAAATATGCAGAGGTCGCAACCCATGCGGAGTTACCGAAGATTGCGCCCGCGATCATCGAGATGAACGGAATCTTGGCGCCGCAGGGGATAAACGTGGTGGTCATGATCGTCATACGGCGGTCGCGCTCATTCTCAATGGTACGCGATGCCATGATGCCGGGGATGCCGCAGCCCGTGCCGATCAGCATCGGGATGAAGGACTTGCCGGACAGACCGAACTTGCGGAACACACGGTCAAGGACGAATGCGATACGTGCCATATAGCCGCAAGCCTCAAGGAATGCGAGGAGCAGGAACAGCACGAGCATCTGCGGAACGAAGCCGAGGACTGCACCGACACCGGCGACGATACCGTCAAGGATCAGACCGGACAGCCATTCGGGGGCGTTTGCGGCTTCAAGACCATTGCCGACGAGAACCGGAATGCCGGGAACCCAAACGCCGTATGCAGCGGGATCGGGCTCTTCACCGTACTTCTCCATCGTTGCGATTGCCTCGTTGTAATCAGCAATCGTCGCAGTCTCTTCGGTAACTTCCAGCGTCTCTTCATCTTCAACCTCATAGGTGAAGCTGCCTTCGGGCGCTGTACCGTTTTCTTCAACGTATGCATCGTAGCCGCCTACGATCAGCGAAGCCTCGCCGTATTCGTCAGCCGCATCGCTGTATTCTGCCGAACCGATGCCGAACAGGTGCCAGCCGTCGCCGAACAGACCGTCGTTTGCCCAGTCGGTTGCGGCAGAGCCGACCGTGACCATCGAGATGTAATAAACCAGGAACATGATGACCGCAAAGATCGGGAGACCCAGCCAACGGTTGGTGACAATCTTATCGATCTTATCCGAGGTGGACAGCTTGCCCGCGCTCTTCTTCTTGTAGCATGCCTTGATGATCGAACCGATGTAAATATATCTTTCGTTTGTGATGATCGACTCGGCATCGTCGTCCATCTCGGTCTCCGCCGCTTTGATGTCAGCCTCGATGTGATCCATCGTTGCCTTGTCGATGTTCAGCTTCTCAAGCACCTTGTCATCGCGCTCAAAGATCTTGATGGCGTACCATCTCTGCTGCTCCTCGGGCAGACCGTGAACAGCCGCCTCTTCGATATGTGCCAGCGCATGCTCGACCACGCCCGCAAAGGTGTGCATCGGAACGGTCTTGCCGTTCTTCGCAGCATCGATCGCTGCCTCGGCAGCCTCCATGATGCCCGTGCCCTTCAGTGCGGAGATCTCAACGACCTTGCAGCCGAGCTGACGGGACAGCTCCGCCGTATCGATTCTGTCGCCGTTCTTCTTGACGACATCCATCATATTAATGGCGAGGACGACCGGGATACCAAGCTCGGTAAGCTGTGTCGTCAGGTACAGGTTACGCTCGAGGTTGGTACCGTCGATGATGTTGAGGATGGCGTCGGGACGCTCACCGATCAGGTAGTTTCTCGCGACGACTTCCTCCAGCGTGTAGGGGGACAGCGAATAGATACCGGGAAGGTCGGTGATAATCACGCCGTCGTGCTTCTTCAGCTTACCTTCTTTTTTCTCAACCGTAACGCCCGGCCAGTTACCGACGAACTGGTTCGAGCCGGTCAGTGCGTTGAACAGCGTGGTTTTACCGCAGTTCGGGTTGCCGGCAAGGGCAATTCTGATTTCCATGTCTGAAATCCTCTCTTTCTGCGTTAGCTTTGGCTAACGGTAAGTCTTAAAAAATTCGGGGACACCCCCGTGGGCGGATTACTCCACCTCAACCATTTCGGCATCCGCTTTTCTGAGCGACAGCTCATAGCCGCGAACCGTAAGCTCGATCGGATCGCCGAGCGGCGCAACCTTGCGCACATAGACTTCAGTGCCCTTGGTCAGCCCCATGTCCATGATGCGGCGCTTTGTCGCACCTTCGCCGTGCAGTTTGACGACGCGGACGGTCTCTCCGACTTTCACCTGCTTGAGAGTTTTCATTGCCTTTCCTCCTTGATGTAAATATTTATATTTTGCTTTGTTTCGGATTTATGGGCGCGTGCGATCAGATCATGATCTTTCTTGCCATCTCTTCACTGATGGCAACGCGCGACTCCTTGACGTTGACAATGACGTTGCCGGCAAGCGTCGTGACGACGGTCACATTGCCGCCGACGACAAAACCGAGATTTTCAAGATGCAGTTTGACTTCGGGGTTTCCGCCGATCTTGCGGATGGTGTTGACTTCCCCGGGTGTTGCGAGACTGAGCGGCATCATTTGATATCCTCTTTCCGAGATTAGCGTTTGCTAACCGTGTCCTTAAAAATTGATTAGCCTCCGCTAACCGATTGTTATCATACAACCCATTTTGCATTCTGTCAAGGGATTTTTTTTGAAAAAATCGCGCTTTTTCGCATTTTCATGGAGTTTCACAACGAGTTAGCCTTGGATAACTCTTAATTTTATGCAATTTGTACTCCATCTTGCATTTTATGTGCCGATGTGCTACAATATCAATGAATATTCTTTTATTTGCCCGTACAGGCAGTATGATTTACGGAGCAGCCATGAAAACCGAAGCAACCGCGTGTAAACGCATTCTGAAAAATCTGTCCGTCAGCGCAATACTGCTGATCTGCGCCTTTGCGCTGTGTCTCCTTTTGGATGATGTCTTCGACATCCGTGAACCTGACAATGTTCTGTTTGTATTTTCCGTATTTCTGATCTCGCTGCTGACCGACAGCTACATTTACGGCATCGCATCCTCTTTTCTTGCCGTGCTTGCGGTCAATTACGCTTTTACCTTTCCTTACTTTACGTTTAACTTCACGCTGACGGAGAATCTGATCTCCGCTGCGCTGCTGATCGTTGTTGCTGTGCTGACAAGCGCACTGACCATGAAGCTCCGGCAAAGCGAAACGGAAAAGGTCGAAGCCGAACGCGAGCGTGTGCGCGCCAATCTGCTGCGCGCCGTGTCGCATGACCTGCGCACGCCGCTGACCACCATCTATGCCTCCGCCTCCGCACTGCTGGAAGACGAAATGCTCGGCGAGGACAAACGCCGCCGCATCCTGGTCGGCATCAAGGAGGATGCCGAGTGGCTGTCCCGCATGGTGGAGAACCTGCTTTCGATCACGCGCATCGACAGCGGACACGTCAAGCTGCGCAAGACGCCGGTCGTACCGGACGAACTGATCGACGCGGTGCTCGTGAAGTTCCGTGCGCGCTACCCGAATTATGTTGTGCACGCGGAGCTGCCCGGCGACATCGTGTTCATTCCGATGGATCCCATGCTGATCGAACAGGTACTGCTCAATCTGCTTGAAAACGCCGTGCAGCATGCGAAAGGCATGACAAGTCTGACCCTTCGCGTTTCCGTGGAGAACGGAAATGCCGTTTTTGAAGTAAAAGACAACGGCTGCGGCATTCCGAAAGAGCTGCTGCCGCACATTTTCAGCGGGACTTTCCGCCCGCAGGACACCGCGCCGCCGGACGGCAACAAGCACAGCACAGGCATCGGTCTTTCCGTCTGCGCAACCATCATCCGGGTGCACGGCGGCAGTATTACTGCGGAAAATATACCGGGCGGCGGTGCATGTTTCCGCTTTACGTTGCAAATCGAGGAATCTGATCATGAACGGCAATAAATATAAAATTCTCGTCGTCGAGGACGACGCCCATATCCGCAATCTTTTGGTCACCGTGCTGGAATCCGCGGATTATCATGTCATCACGGCAGAGACCTGCGCCCTTGCCGTCACACTGACAGCATCTTACACGCCGGATCTCATCCTGTTGGATCTCGGGCTGCCGGATGCGGACGGCATGGTCTTTCTTTCCGCACTGCGTCGCTCGTCGCCGACGCCGGTTATTGTCCTGTCTGCGCGAGCGAACGAAACGGATAAGGTCAACGCACTGGATGCCGGTGCCAACGACTATGTGACCAAGCCCTTCGGCACGGCGGAGCTGCTCGCCCGCGTCCGCAGTGCGTTGCGCAACAGCCGTGTCGGTGACGCGGCAAAGCTGCCGGGCGGCTGCTTTGAGCTGCACGATCTGCGGATCGACTATGACGCACGCCGCGTGACGCTTGCCGATGCCGAAGTCAAGCTGACGCAGACCAAATACAACATTCTTTCCTTTTTATCCGAGCACAGCGGCAAGGTCATGACATATTCCGCCATCATCAAGGCGATCTGGGGGCAGCCGGACGACGGCGCGGTCAAAAAGCTACAGGTGAATATGGCAAATATCCGCCGCAAGCTCTGCGAAAAACCGGGCGAAGCGCATTATATTGTCAATGAACTCGGTGTGGGTTACCGCCTTTGCGGAGAAAGAGGTTAACATGCAATCGGTTTTCAGGCGGCTGTCACCGGCGCGGTTCATCGCGATCGGCTTTGCCGCAACTATTCTGATCGGCTCTGCACTGCTGATGCTGCCGGTCTGCGTCAAGCCGGGCGTATCGCTGCACTATACGGACGCGCTCTACACCTCGGCGAGCGCCGTCTGCGTCACGGGGCTGCTGACCGTGGATCCCGGCGACACCTTTACGGCAGTCGGGCAGACGATCATCGCCGTCCTGATTCAGATCGGCGGACTCGGCGTCGGTGCGATCGGCGCAGGCATCATGCTTGCCACACGCCGCCGCATGGACCTCAAGAGCATGAACATTGTCCGTGAGGCGGGCAACCTGGATGCGGGGCGCGGCGTCACGCAGTTTCTGTCCGTGCTGTTTAAGACCACGCTGGTCATTGAGCTTTGCGGCGCAGTACTGAGCTTTCCGACCTTTGTGCGGCATTACCCCGTCGGAAAAGCGATCGGCATCAGCCTATTTCACGCCATTGCCGCATTCAACAACTCCGGCTTTGACATCCTCGGCGGCGGGCGGAATCTTGCGCCTTTCCGGGACGATATCCCGCTGAACCTTGTCACCTGCGCGCTGATCATCTTCGGCGGCATCGGCTTTCTGGTGATCGGCGAGATACGCACCAAGCGTTTTGCGTGGAAGCGCTATTCCATGCACGCAAAGATCGTGCTGAGTACCAGCGCCGTGCTGACGGTCGGCGGTGCGCTGCTTCTGTGGCTGACCGAGAAGTTCTCCCCGCTTGCAGCGCTGTTTCACAGTGTGTCTGCGCGCACGGCAGGCTTTTCTACCGTGCCGCTCGGCAATTTTTCCGAGGTGGGGCTGCTGGTGTTGATTGTGCTGATGTTCATCGGCGCGTCGCCCGGTTCCACCGGCGGCGGTATCAAGACGACCACATTTTTCACACTGCTTGTCGGCATTCGTTCGGCAGCAACCAATCGCTCCGAAAAGGCATTCCGCTATTCCCTGCCGAAGGAAGCCTTCCGCAAGGCGGCGGTCATCTCGTTGATCGGGCTGCTTGTCGTGCTCGTCGGCACGCTGCTCTTCATGCTGGCTGAACCGACGGTTCCGCTTGTCGACGCCCTGTTTGAAGTGGTCAGCGCGTTCGGCACGGTCGGCTTGTCCACCGGCATCACGCCGACGCTCGGGTTACCCGCCAAACTATTGTCCATCCTGCTCATGTATATCGGACGTCTCGGTCCGCTCACGGTGGCAACGCTCTGGTATTTCTCGCACGGTGAGCGCGTTCGTTTTCCCGAAGGGGATCTGGCAATCGGATAAAACAAGGAGAACATCATGGCAAAAAAGAACAAATCAAAAAACGTTGTTTACGGTATTATCGGGCTCGGCAGATTCGGCTATGCCCTCGCCGTGGATCTTGCAAACGCAGGCTATGACCTCATCGTGCTGGATCGGGACGAGGAAAAGATTCGTGAGATGCGCGCCTATACCGAAAATGCCTATATCGTCAGCAATCTGGAAAAGAAAACGCTCGCCGATACCGGTATACAGAACTGTGACGTGGCGGTGGTCTGCATCGGCGAACAAATGGACGTCTCCATTCTGACCACGCTGATCCTGGTGTCCATGAACATCCCGAAGGTGATTGCCCGCGCCACCAGCGCCGAGCACGGCGTGATCCTTGAAAAGCTGGGCGCCGAGGTCGTCTACCCGGAGCGCGACATGGCGATCCGCCTTGCCAGCCGGCTGGAGACGGCGCGGATGCTGGACATTGTGCAGCTGAGCGAAAAGATCAACGTCATGAAAATGGAGATTCCGGCACAGGCGATCGGCAAAACCGTGCTGGAGGTCAATTTCCGCGCCCGCTTTGATCTCAATATCATCGCCATTGAGAACGGCGGCAAGCTGGTGGAGGTCATCAAGCCGGATTACGTCTTCCGTGAGGGGGACATCCTGTTTCTCTCGGGCAGCAAGGACGGCCTGCTTCGGCTGAACGCATGGGCGGAAAACTGAACAAACAAAAAAAGCGGCAAATGCCGCTTTTTTTGTTTGCAGTGTTTTCAGCCGTTTCTGCGTTTGCCGCAGCCGCAGCCGCCGCCATCTGTGCTGACCAGCGAAGGCGGATAGAATTCGTTCACGGGGAATGCCATGCCGCGGAAGAGGCTGCACGGGTCGTCATCCTCATTCTGTACGCATTCCTTATCGGGGATACAGTATTCCGCCACATTGACAAGATACTGCGCGGGGCGCTCGATCCGCACGATCGAGAAGAAGCCGAGCGAAACGTAGAGATTGTTCTCGCCGTTCTGCGTCAGCGTGCCGCTCATGCAGCCGCAGACATTCTCAGGGATGCTGTCGCAGGAGCAGACGCAGCAGGGCGTGAAGTTGCAGCAGGACGGCTCCACCACGCGCGTGCCGAGAATGACCGGCTCTGCAACCTCAACGGTTGCAATCGGCATATTGGTCGAGAAGCTGGTCGAGAGATTGTCGGTGCAGGGACAGAATTCGTCGCTCACGCTGCTTCTGTAAATGTTGACGCAGCCCTCGCTGCCGTAGAGAATGACTTTCTTCTCCACAACTGCGACGCCGTCAAATTCCTGCGCGCGTCCGAGATTGACGCAGCCCTCACAGCAGAGCTTGACATAGAAGCGGATGGAAACCTGATAGAAACCGCGGTTGAACTGCACGGGCTCCACATTGATGCAGGTCCAGAGAATGTGCGCGCTCTTGGTCCGTACATTTGTGGTGTGATCGATGATCTCCTGCCCGTACTCGGTCAAATAGACCCGCGTGTTTTCAAAACAGTCTTTATCGCGACAAGAGTCAAGGACTCTGTAAGTATCGATGCAGACGGATTCCTTGCCGACCGACAGGTTCGGAAAGGAGCCGCCCGAACAGGAACATCTGTTTTCAGCCATAAATCGTTCCTCCTTGAAAGATGGGCTTTCGCCTTCGATACCATCTTATGCAAAAGAGGGGCAGACGTGAAAAACCGACAGTGAAAATCACTGCCGGTTTCAAAATTATATCTTAAATTATATCTTAAAGATACTTCTTGAGCGATTCGGGAACATCTTCAAGTGCGATGGAGGATGTCATCACGCAGTTGAAGCCGATCTTCGTTGCCAGTGCATTGACTGCTTCCACAAACTCGGTGAATGCCGCAACATCGTTGCCGCAGATCTTGAGTGCGGAGTCAACAAACACGTCCGAAAGGTCATGGTCGCTTGCCGCGATGCCGGCGATGAAGCCGAACAGCGCATGCGCATCGTCAATCTCATAAGCATCCGCCTCAACGAGACGAGCCTTGTACTTGACGTCATAAATCAGTTTCTGCCCTTTTTCTATACAAACCACGCTGCCGTGCGATGCATGAGACGCGTCATTTACCATTTCGATCAGTGCCTTGGTCTTGCCGGAGCCCTTGAGGCCGAGAATCAGTTTCAACATAGTCGTATCCTCCAATTATATTATGGCTACAGGGGAAACCCTCTGTAACTATAATATACACCAAAAACCACATAAATGCAAGGGGTAAAAACGCATTTTTTTGTGAATTCGGTTTGAGGCTTTTATGATTACTTCATGCGTGCTTCAAGCGCTTCCTTCTCTTTTTCATAGCCGGTCTTGCCGAGCAGCGCGAACATGTTCTTCTTGTACGCCTCAACGCCGGGCTGATTGAACGGGTTGACGCCGAGCGTGTAACCCGAGACCGCGCAGGCAAGCTCAAAGAAGTAGACCAGATAACCGAACGAGTAAGCCGTGCGGTCGCTGACCTCCAGCACAATGTTCGGGACGCCGCCGTCGTTGTGTGCAAACAGCGTGCCGAGCATAGCAGTGCTGTTGACATAGTTCAGCTTCTTGCCGGCGAGGAAGTTCAGACCGTCCACATTCTCTTCATCATAGGGGATCTCCAGCTCGCAGCCGGTGTTCTTGAAGTCGAGCACCGTCTCAAACAGCATGCGCTCGCCCTCCTGGATATACTGACCGAGCGAATGCAGGTCGGTGGAGAAAATGACGGACGCCGGGAAAATGCCCTTGTTGTCCTTGCCCTCGCTCTCGCCGTACAGCTGCTTCCACCACTCGTTCAGCATCTGTTGGAACGGTTCATAACCGACGAGAATTTCGACCTTCTTCCCTGCGCGATACATGAGATTGCGCAGCGCCGCATAGCGGAAGCAATCGTTCTCGGCGAAGGGCTGGCCCGTGTAGAGCGTGCGTGCGTCCGCAGCGCCGCGCATCATCGCGTCGATGTCAATGCCTGCGACCGCGATCGGCAGAAGACCGACAGCGGTGAGAACCGAATATCTGCCGCCGACATCGTCCGGAACGACGAAGGTCTCATAGCCCATCTTGTCGGAGAATGCCTTCAGCGTTCCCTTTGCACGGTCGGTGGTGGCAAAGATACGCTCGCGTGCACCCTCAACGCCGTATTTCTTTTCAAGCAGCTCTCGGAAGACGCGGAAGGTGACCGCAGGCTCCGTGGTCGTGCCCGACTTGGAAATGACGTTGATGCAGATGTCCTTGCCCTCGCAGATGGCAAGCAGCTCGGACAATGCGGTGGAGCTGATGCTGTTGCCGGCAAAATAGATGTCCGGCGTGTCCTTCTTCAGATTGTTGTACAGCGGGGACTTGACAAACTCGATCGCAGCGCGCGCGCCGAGATAGGAACCGCCGATACCAATGGCGATGAACACATCGCAGGACTTCTTGATGCGTTCTGCCGCCGCCTTGATGCGGGTAAACTCTTCCTTATCATAATTCACCGGGAGATCGACCCAGCCGAGAAAGTCATTGCCGGCGCCGCTTCTCTCGGCAACCATACGGTATGCCGCGGAAACCTCCGCGCCGATCGCCTTGTAGTCCTCTTCCCTGATAAAATTTTTGATGAACTTGTCATTCAGTTTGATGCTCATAATGATTCCCTCATTTTCGTTTCATTTGAAATCCGTGCCTATCATACACCATTTTGCAAGAGATTTCAACAGTAAATTTGATTTACTTTTTTACACGGATTTAGCCTTTGAGGCAAAAACCGCCGAGGATCCGTGAAAACAGCCCGAAAAAGCCGATGGCATCAATGTCATTTTCCGCCTTGATGTCCGCCGCGCCGACGACTTCGCCGCCGCATTCGTAGATCACTCTGCCAAGCACATCACCCGCGCGCACGGGGCAGCGGACAAATTCGGGCAGGTCAAGCCGCTTTTCGATCTTTGCGATCTTTTCTTTCTCCAGCACTGCCGAAAAACCGTCGCAGCGGAGCGGACAGAAATCCGCCACCCCGCCGGTCGCACGAATCGGCTCGATTGCGCCGCCCTCGTCGGCGAAAACGCCGTAGTTGGCGAAGCCGAAATCCAGCAGCTGCTTTGCCTCATTGTTGCGGATATCGCGGGTCGGCGCCGCCATGATGACGGCGATCAGCTGCATGCCGTCCCGCTTTGCCGTGGCGCTGATGCAGAATTTCGCCTTGGCGGTTGAACCGGTCTTCAGCCCGTTTGCGCCGGAATAGAAGCGCACAAGGCGGTTGGTGTTGGTCAAACCGAAGGCACCGCCGCGAATGGTGTCCATCCAGATCGAGCTGTATTTGAGGATCAGCTCATGGCAGATCAGTTCCCGCGACATAATGGCAATATCCCGCGCGCTGATAACATGGTTTGTGACCGTGTCATCCAGCCCGTTTGTATTCTCGAAATGTGTGTTTTTCATGCCGAGTGCCTCGGCGCGGGCATTCATCTGCGCGACAAACGCCTCCTCGCTGCCTGCGACAAACTCGGCAAGCGCGACGGCGCAGTCATTTGCCGAGGCGATGACCACGCACTTGATCATCTCCTCCACCGCCATTTCCTCGCCGACCTTCAGATAGACCTGGGAGCCGCCCATGGATGCCGCGTGCTCGCTGACCGGCACCATGTCGTCGAGCTTGATCTTTCCCGCGTCGATCGCCTCCATCACGAGCAGCAGCGTCATGACCTTGGTGACCGAGGCGGGCGGCAGCGCCTCATCCGCATTCTTTTCAAACAGCACGCGCCCGGTGGACGCCTCCATAAGCACGGCGCTCCGGCATTCGAGCGGTGCGGTGAATTCCGCCGCGCAGACAGGCGCGGCAAGCACTGCGGCAAAACAAAGCAAAAGTAAAACAGCGATCCGTTTTCTGACCATAGCATTCTCCATTCCGCCGCACAGCGGCGATCTTTCTATGGTACAAGTATATTCATTTTTTCCCGGATTATATGCAAAAAGACCGGAATCTGCCTTCCGGTCTTTTGCGTCTTTTCGATTTTTTCAGTCTTTGACCTGCCGCTCGAATTCGTCGCGCAGGATCGCCGCCGTGCCGATGTCACGGTACAGCCCCTTGATGAGCATGCTGCCGCGCGCCGTGCCCTCATACTGCATGCCGCATTTTTTCATGACGGCAAGGCTTTTTTCGTTGCCGATGATGAACCGCCCCTCAATGCGGTGCAGCTCCAGCGTATCAAAGCCGAAGCGCATCACTTCCCGCACAGCTTCGGTCGCGTAGCCGCAGTTCTGGAACTCGGGGTTGACGACATAGCCGATCTCGCCGACGTTGTTCGAGAAGTCGATCCGCGCAAACCCGCAGGTGCCGATCATCTTCTCTTCCTCACCGTCAAGGACGATCGCCCAGTCATAGCATTCGCCCGCCTTGTACTTGCCGATGACAAAGGCGAGATAATTCTTGGTGAATTCAATATCCGGGTGCGGACTCCACAATAAGTATTCGGTCGTCTCTGGCAGCCTTGCGTATTCGTACATATCAAACGCGTCAAACATCCGCATCGGGCGCAGAAACAGACGCTTTGTATGGAAAGTCGGCGTTTTTGCAAACACCTCATATATATATTCACGTTTCATAAAACGGTCTCCATTGATTTTGTCAAATCAGTATACCATATGTGCAGACGGAATACAAGAAAAAATAAAAATAAATTGCAACGCGACGAAAAAGATGCTATAATGTTAAGAAGTAACCCAAACGGAGATGACTTGACCATGGAAAAGAGATTTGCATTTATCGGCGCCGGCAATATGGCGTCCGCCATCATCGGCGGTCTGACCGACAGAGCGGCGGCAGACGCCGTTCCCGAGGCGCAGATCACACTGTTTGATAAAAACCCCGCGCAGTATGACCGCTACGGAACCGGCTTCGTCCGCGCATCGAGTGCGGCGGATGCCGCGCGCGATGCCGACATCGTTGTCCTCGCGATCAAGCCGCAGAACTACGCGGAGGTGCTGGACGAGCTCGGCAGGACCGACACGCACGGCAAGATCTTTATTTCGATCGCGGCGGGAATCTCGACGGCATTTGTCGAAACTTATCTCGGCAGCGATGCCGCCGTCGTCCGCACGATGCCGAACACGCCGCTGCTGATCGGCAAGGGCGTGACCGCGCTCTGCCGCAATAAAAACGTGAGTGACGCGCAGTTTGACCTCGTGGAACATATCTTCGCCTCGCGCGGCGCAACGCTGCGTCTTGACGAAGCGGATATGAATAAGATCATCGCGGCAACCTCCTCGTCCCCCGCTTACATCTTTCTGATGATCAAGGCGATCTGCGACGGTGCCGCCGCGGAGGGTATCCGATGCGACAATCTGCGCGATGCCGTCTGCAACATGGTCATCGGCAGTGCCGAGCTGGCGCTGCGCAGCGACAAGAGCTTGGACGAGCTGATCCGCATGGTCACTTCGCCGAAGGGGACGACCGAAAAGGCGCTCGAGGTCTTCTATGCCGCAGGCTTTGAAAAGACCGTTGCCGCCGCGATGGATGCCTGCACCCGCCGCGCGGACGAGCTTGCGCAGGGCTGACATATTTATCTCTGCGCCGTCATACGCTCTACCGAAGTAAAATGACAGGAGAGCGCCATGACAAAGCAAACCGACACTTTTCGCATCCCGAGACAGAAACGCGTGAAGCTGGTCACACCGCGCAGCGTCTACGCAAAATATACCTTGATCTACGCATTGTGCTATACGGCGGCATTTGCCGTCGGCTGCCTGCTGTTCCACGTGACCGGCGGCGCCGAAAATGCACAGTTTGACCGCCGCATTGCAGGCTGGTTTTCGGTGAGCCTTTCCGACTGTGCTGACGCATTTGATTTTGCAAAGCGTCTTCTGTCGTTCGGCGCACAGGATCTCATGCGGCTTGCGCTGATCTTCACGGCGGGGTTCACCGTATTTGTGTCCTTTGCCGTTGCGGGAATCCTGCTGTTCCGCGGGCTGTCCTTCGGCTTTGCGGTCAGCTATCTTGCGTCTCTCATCCGTCGGGATGCGTTCACACTGCCCCGCCCGATCACCTCGCTCGTGCTGTTTTCGCTTTTCGGCGCGCTCACAGCGGCGCTGATGATCCATCTGTCGGTGCGCACAACGATGTTCTCGGACGAGTTCAAGGCGCTCTGCGGGAGGCCGCGCCTGATCCTGCGCTCACGGGCGCTGTACACCCAAATCCTGCGGTTCACGGTCGCCGTCGGGGCGATCCTGCTGTTAACGATGTTAAGATGCGCGCTGTAGCGCACGGAGGAAGTCAATGAGCCAAAAGAAGTTCAAACTGTTCGATTTTACGAAGGACGGCAAAGGCGTTTCCAAAGCCGAAATCGAGGACATCAAGCCGAATCTGTCCGGCTTTTTCAAGCAGTACAAAAATAAATTCAGCCGCCTGCTCAGCGTCAACATCTTCATGGTGCTCGGCAACTTTCCGCTCTTTTTTGCGGGACTTGCACTGGCGGGCTATGGCGCGATCCGCAGCACCGCGCCGGCATCTGTGCTCTATCCGATCGTCTCCGCAATGGAGAAGTTTGACCCGTCCCCGGTGAGCGCCGCGCTGAAAACAATCTTCGGTCTGCAATCACCGCTGACCGCGTTTTCTACCGGCTCGTTCATCCTGTTCGGGCTGTCGCTTCTCACGCTGTTCACCTTCGGACCGACCAATGTCGGCACGACCTACATTCTGCGCAACCTTGCGCGCGGTGACGCCGTGTTCATGTGGTCGGACTTCTGGTATGCGGTAAAGCGCAACCTGAAACAGGGGATCCTGCTCGGTATACTTGACCTTGTCGCCTCTTTCCTCATGGTCTTCAATCTGCGCTATTATTACAGCGGGCTGAACGGCGGCTTTACAGGCGGCATCATGTTCTACCTCTCGCTTGCCATGCTGATCCTGTGGTTCTACATGCGCTTTTACATGTACCTTCTGCTTGTCACCTTTGATCTCTCGATCCCGAAGATCCTCAAAAACTCACTGATCTTTTCGATCATCGGCTTCAAGCGCAATTTCATGGCGACGCTCGGCATCCTTGTCCTCCTGCTGCTGAACTACATGGTCTTTGTCTATGTTCAGCCGCTCGGCATCGTATTGCCGCTTGTGCTGACGCTCTCCAACGGCGCGTTTATGTCCACCTATGCGGCATATTTCAAGATCAAGGAGATCATGATCGACCCTTATGCCGACAAGCCGGAAGCGCCGTCCGAAGAACCGCTTGCCAAAGACGACGTCTCAAATTGAATATTCAATCCGAAACGGCGGCAGATGCAACTGCATCTGCCGCCGTTTTCTGCTTTCAAAGCGTGTCCAATTGATGAATGTAGGATCTCAAAGCGTCGCGATTGATCCAGGTACACAGAAAGGCGGCAATCTCCTTGGCGTTTTCCATTCCGAAAGCGCTTTTCAGCTTGCGCAAGTGGTAAAGGAGACCGTCTTTGGAGATGAAAAGCTCTTTCGAGATAGAATCCGCCGTTTTTCCGTCCATCAGCCCAAGCATCAGCCGCAAAGTCACCGTGTCTGCATAATTCAGCAAGTTTTCGAGCGTCATGAAGTGCTTGCGGGTGCAAATCAATCGGAAAATTTCAGCATCGGATACGGGCGTCATTTCCGAAAAGCGCATGCCGGGCGGGAAAGCGGCTTCGGTGGTATCGCGCAGCAGGAGACTGCTCTTCATAATGAAATGCAGATGCGCCATATCCTCATGTTTTGCCAGCATTCGATGGAGGCGAACAACCGCGCGCCCGCCGTCTTCATAATTCAGCGAAACGGAAGTCAATGCGGGCTTGTGAAGTGCGGCGAGCGTCGTATCCGAAAAGCCGAGCATCAGCATCTTTGCATTCCAATCCGGATCCAGTCTGTCGAGCACCCGCATCAGCGGCAAGGCGCAAAAATCATTGATGCAGATGAGACCGTCAATCCTGTCGCGGCACGAGACCAGCTCGGATATGCAGTCAACAAGTCCGTTTCCGAGATCGAAAACCAAAGGCTCCTCCGTGCCGTAGATCCGCTTGAAGGATTCGACACGGCAAATGTCGTGATTGCTTTTGAAATCGACTGCGAAAAGCGCAAGGTGACGACAGCCGCGCGCTTTCAGCAGCCCGACCGCCTCGCGCATGGCACCCGCAAGGTCGCTCATGACATAGGAAAACTCGTCCTCTAACATATTGTGGATATGATGTGCAAACACGATCGGCGAAAGAGGAAGTCCGACATATTCACTAAGCAGATTTGACGGTTCTTCATTTGAAGCGAGAAACAGAACCAGGGAAGAAGGCTCGCGCTGCAGCTCGTCCGCATAGGTCAGCACATCTTCGCGCGAACCTACAAAATAGCATTTGATGCGTCTTTTCGCCGCTTCCTCAACCAGTCCGGTCAGTTTTGCACGGTTCCAGCATGTCGGGTATTGATCCATACGACGGTCAATAAAAATCGGCATACGCTCACTCCTTTTTACCATTTTAGCACATACAAAAATGTATTGCAATTCTTTCGGGCGCTTTTTAAGCAATTCGAGCGTTTTTTACAAGGCTTGAAAAACTCTGCTTTTTTGCACAAGTTTTTTTCAACTTGTCGCTTCCAGACGCCCATGATACAATTTTAAAAAAGGAGGGATCGATCATGCGAAGATTCATCATTGCGGTACTGCTGTTCCTGGCGCTTATAACCTGCGTTTGCGCTGCAGATACCGTGTACCTGGACGGCACCGGACAAACACCCGGCGCATATACCTCGATTTCCGCCGCGGTAAGCGCGCTTCCGAGCGGCGGGACCGTTATGGTTACGGGTGATACTGTAATCGGATCGGCACAGGCAGGCGTAACGCTGCCGAAAGTCGGCGGCAAAGTCACAATTGTCGGCGAAGGCGATGTTACCCTTACTTTTGCGCGCTCGCTCTTTCTGAGCAGCGAGCTTGAGATCGACCACGTTACCCTACATTCTACGGCAACGACCAGCGGAAACATCCTGAGCTGCGGCAATACGCTGACCATCGGCGAAAACGTGCGCGTCACGGCGGCCGCCGGTGCGATGCTCCCCGCCCTGTTCGGCGGTGCGGGCAGCGGCACTGTCAGCTACGACGCACACCTGATCGTGAAATCGGGAGCCTGGCGCTGCATTTACGGCGGCAACTACAGCGGAACCTTTAACGGCAATGCCGTTGTAGAGCTCAGCAATCTGGTTTCCAACGGCTCCGTTTCGGCAAAGAATTATTTGGGGAACTTTAACGGCACCCCCATGCTGATTGCCGACCTCAGAGGAAACAAGACCGTAACGGCAGGCATCTATAAAGAAACACCATCACTTCTGGTGGATGACGGATATGAAGGGATACGCATGGAAAACACATATATGCAGAGAAAAATCGTGTCGGCAGAGCCGCGCACCGTCTATGTGGACGGCACCGGACAAACAGACGGTGCATACACTTCCCTTTCGGCAGCGGTCGCCGAAATGCCCGGCGGCGGCACAATCATTATAGCAGGCAACACGGTCATTGCGCAAAATACGGTTTTGCCGGCTACAGGCAAGCTGTGTATTACGAGCAAGTACGAAAACGAAGACTATACCGATGTCGCAGCGCTGCAATTCAAGGCAAGCCTGACGCTCGGCGCAGAAACGGTATTCAAGGACATCGTTCTGGAAAGAACGCTCTACACCGGCGGCAATCTCTTTATCATTGCAGGCGGCAAGCCGCTGACGATTGACACCGGCGTTGTTTGCCTCAATTATACGGGCAAGCAGTACCTCTCCGTGATCGGCGGCAATTATAACACCGATTTTGTCGGTGAATCCAACATCACGATTAAAAGCGGCTTCTTCCGGAATGTATTCGGCGGAAATCACTACGGCACATTCAACGGCAACAGCTATGTGAACATTCTCGGCGGTTCCTACGAAAATGCGGTCGTCGGTGGCAATTTCACGGACAACTTTATCGGAGATGCGCATCTGACTTTTGCTGGATCCGCGTCCTTGCTGCACACCTCCGGAACGCAGGGAATCATCGGCGGAACGCTCGGGGACGTTGTTGGAAAGAACTGCACATTCACGGGCAACATCTATATGACGCTCGGCGGCGTGTGCGGCATCAATCACAATGTCATCGGTGCTTCCAGGAATAAGAACGCGTTTACCAAAGGCAATGTTGAAATCACAATTGAAGACAAAGCGTACGCGTTTTACTCCATCTACGCAGGCGGTTACATAAACGGTCTGGACGGCAGCACAAAAGTCATTGTAAACGGCGGCGACCTCAACGGCAGCCTTTTCGGCGGCAGCTATGCAGGCACGGTGACGGGCGACACCTGCATTGAGGTAAACGGCGGGAAGCTGTGCTATTACATGGTCAACATGTTCAGCTCATTTTCCTCCGTAGCCGGCACAAAAAATGTGTTCGGCGGCGGTGAAAAAGGCAGCATGGTCAATGGTTCATCCACGATTCGGTTAAACGGCGGCAGTGTTTACGGCGACATCATCGGCGGCGAATTTGAGGGTATATCGACTGTAAAAGGCGTCTCCAAGATCATCGCGACAAACGGAACGATTTTCGGAAAAATCAAGGCGGACGAGGCGGATATTGACCTGTCGGCAGGCGGCACGGTCAGCATCGGGGTCTCCTCCGACATCCGCAGGCTGACGGGCGGCGGCAAGCTTGTGCTTGCGCCCTGCTCCGCGCTTACCGTCGGTACGGTTTCCGGTGCAACGGAGGTTTCGATCAACGGAAAGCCGCTGCCTGTTGCGTACATCGGTGCGGCGAATATGGATGCTTCCGCGCAGCTACATTATACGCCGCAAGAAAACGAAGCGCTTATCAGAGACGGAAACACCTACTCTATAGACTTTACCGGCGCTTGCCGGACCACCGCAGTTACCGTAAAGCACAAGGCGGGGTTCTCCATCCGTCTGCGTCCCGGAAAGGCCACCACGGGCAGTTGGATTACGGCGGATGCCACAACCGATACTACGGCAACCTATACGCTTACACCCGGCCTGTATACCGTGACAGCCGTTTCGGACACAAACGGCGGGAATTACAAGCGAAAGGCGCTCTATTTGGACGGCAGAAGCGCTGTCTGTGCGCTGAATCTTGAATTTAACAAGCTGAATGCGGACGGTTATGACTACAAAACGGCATCCTTCCACTCAGACGAAATGCTGGAGAAATACTACAAGGAGACGGACCTTGCGGGCTATTTTCAGCCGGATACGCCTTTTTTCAACAAGCGATACGGCACATCCTCCGTTTACACAACCAATGAAGAAATCGCGGAATTTCTGCGCGGCAAAGAAGCAAATTGTGCATACATGCATGTCTACAGCGTCGCCACCTCCCCTTACGGATACGATGTCCCGCTTGCGCTCTTCACCATGGATGAAATCCCAGAGGGTGCAACGCTCACGGAAGCCGCAGCCATCGTCGGCAAGAGGAAGGGCCGCGACATCCTGATGATCAACGGCGGCACGCACGGAAATGAGCCGACGGGTACCGAAGGAACGCTTGCCTTTATATCCGAGCTATGCGGCGACTATGGTAAAACCGTGCTTGACGGCACAAATGTCGGCGCCGTCCTTGTGCTCCCGCGCATGAACCCGGACGGTTTCAAAGACTGGATGCGCGAAACGCCAAATCCTGCATTGGTGGACAATCTGAACCGGGACTATATGGCATTGTCGAGCGCCGAAGTATCCGGAATCGTTCATGCATACAACCTGTTTATGCCCACGTTCGTGCTGGATTGTCATGAAGCACTCGCAAATCCGCTATGGTCGGAAGGGCAGCTGCAAACCGACATATATGATGCCGGTATCAAAGCGCAGTGCAACCTGAACGGGTACGGTGGCCCGCTTTCGGTCATTTACGGCGACCGGACGGCTGCAACGGTAGATGCAGAGAGGATCGCCATGCAGGCGATTTCGGATCTGCGTTCGCAGGGGCTCCGAACATATTACTACGAGACGGGCACCGGAATAGTCTGGAACACCAACTTCTTCGGCGCCTGCGGCTCCTATGCATATCTGCTTGAAATCCCCGGCATTACTGGCGGCGAAAGTTTTATTGCCCGCCGCACCTATGCACAGCTCTGCGGCATTCGGGCGCTGGTTGACATCGTACTGAAGATGGACGGCGAGATGGCGCGAAAGGTGGAGGCGGCGCGCGGGGAGGTCACACGCGGCGCACAGGTTTACGACGACAAAAAGGCGGTCATCCTTTCGAGTGCGGCGTCCAGAGCCGAAAACCGCAGATTTGAATGGAATAACCCGCTTGTCGGCGCGGATGCAACCGTGCGCGTCAAAGATAATCTTACTTATATGTATGACTTTGACACCGCCGTACGGTACCGGAAACTACCGACCGCCTATGTGTTCCCTGCCAATGCCACGGGCGTCAATGCCGTGCTGTCGCTGCTCGACCGCCATGACATCCGCTATAAAAAACTCGATGACGGCATGACGCTTGCTCTGCAATCCTACAGCGGCACCACCGCAGGTGCAACGCTGAACGCTGCCGCCGATGTCACCTTTGCAAACGGTGCATATCTTGTCCCGGTGGACGGTGTATGCGCATATATTACGGCGCTGCTCTTTGAACCCGATGTCGATGCCGGCGGCACCTACTGCTCATTTGCGCAAATCGGCACCCTTGCCGTTTCGGACATTTACCGCATGACGGACAGTTATATTGCGGCAAAGTCGGGCATGGCGGGAACCTACAAGGCAATCCATATCCCCGAGGGCAAAACGCTTGTATCGGCAGCCGTAGATGGCGTCGTATATGATTCCGTTGCCGTCGAGGGGAGCACCGCATTCATCATCGCCCCCGCAGCCGCCGTGTACAATGTTGAACTCACTTTCTCGGACGGTTCCACAGAGACCTGTCCGATCGGAAGCAAGTATGATTTCAACGGCGACGAAAAGCTCACCATCGCGGACGTGCTCCTGCTGCTGCAAAGCATCTTAGACGGCAAGCCGCTCGACGGCGATGTGAATGGCGACGGAAGCGTCAGCCTTGCCGATGTCCTTGCCCTGCTCAAGCAGATTTCACAGTAAAAAAGGTTTCAAAACCAAAAACCGCACCCTTTCAGGTGCGGTTTTTAACGTCTGTTATTACATGGTCGAGCGCTTATCAAGGATCTGCGCGTACTTCTGATAGAAGCTCTCATAGCAGCCTGCATCCAGCGCATCGCGGATCTTCTGCATCAGCTCGTTGTAGAAATAGAGGTTGTGCAGCACACAGAGACGCATCGCCAGCATCTCGCGCGCCTTGAACAGGTGGCGGATATACGCGCGGGAATAGTGGCGGCAGGCGGGGCAGCCGCACCCCTCGTCGATCGGGCGCGGGTCGTCGTAATACTTCTCGTTGTTGATGTTCATCTTGCCGTGCCAGGTAAACAGATTGCCGTGGCGTGCATTGCGGCTGGGCATAACACAGTCAAAGAAATCGACGCCGCGATGCACCGCCTCCAGGATATTGAGCGGCGTGCCGACGCCCATCAGATAGCGCGGCTTGTCATACGGCATATACGGCTCGACCGCCTCGATGATGCGATACATCTCGTCCGCCTCCTCACCGACGGCAAGACCGCCGATGGCGTAGCCGTCGAGGTTCAGCTCGGCGATCGCCTTCATGTTGGCGATGCGCAGGTCCTCGTAAGTACCGCCCTGGTTGATGCCGAACAGCATCTGCTTTTTGTTGATCGTATCCGGCAGCGCGCACAGGCGATCCATCTCCGCCTTGCAGCGGTACAGCCAGCGAACGGTACGCTCACTCGAATGCTTCACATAGTCGTAGGGCGCGGGGTTCTCGATGCACTCGTCAAACGCCATGGCAATGGTGGAGGCAAGATGCGATTGGATCTGCATGCTTTCCTCGGGTCCCATGAAGATGCGCTTGCCGTCCATGTGCGACGAGAAGCTGACACCCTCCTCGGTGATCTTGCGCAGTTTTGCAAGTGAGAACACCTGGAATCCGCCGCTGTCTGTGAGGATCGGTCTGTCCCAGTTGAAAAACTTGTGCAGCCCGCCGAGGCGGTAAATAAGATCATCACCGGGACGGATGTGCAGATGATAGGTGTTGGACAGCTCCACCTGACAGCCGACCTCGCGCAGATCCATTGTGGAAATGCCGCCCTTGACGGCAGCACTTGTGCCGACGTTCATGAACACGGGAGTCTGGATCGTGCCGTGAACGGTCTCAAATTCGCCGCGGCGGGCTTTGTTTTCGGTTTTCAGAATTTTGAACATAAATATTTCCTTTACACTCTGCCGAACTGTTTGTCCAGCGCGTATTTTGACAGATTGGTCACCACGGGTCTGCCATGCGGGCAGACCGTGAGACTCGGCGTGGTCAGCACCTTTTCAACGACGAAGCGGACATCGCTCTCGCTGTCGACGCGGCCGCCCTTCATCGCCGCCTTGCAGGATGCCTGATAAAGCGCCCGCTCATAGACGTCGCGGCGGGCAACCTCAATGTCCCCCGCCCCGCTTGCCAGGAGGTCTGCGGTCACGGTGACAAGGTCGGCAGCCGCCGTCGCATCCAGTGCGGCAGGGATCTGCGTCAGCTTGACGCGATGATCCGCATCCTCGGTCTCAAAGACAAAGCCGATCGCGCCGAACTCGGCGCGGTAGTCGCACAACGCTGTGAAATCGCTCTGCGGCAGATCCAGCACAATGGGAACGAGCAGGATCTGCGGCGTGGGCGCTGCGCCGCGCAATTTTAAGCGCATATCCTCAAACAGAATGCGCTCATGGGCGGCGTGCTTGTCGATCACGACCAGCTTGTTGTCGGTCTCGACGAAAATGTAGGTATTGAATGCGATGCCGACAATTCTGTATTCGGGCAACGGCAGAATCTCCGCCACGGTGTCGGGTGTCGGGCCCTCAGCGGGAATATCCGTGCCGACTGCCTTTTCTTCGTCCGGAGAAGCGGCTGCTTTTTCATCGTGAGCAAATACCGGTGCGTCCGCATCGGTCGGCAGCGGGATAGCGGTACGGAGATCTTCTGCCGGTGCAGATGTCGCCTCACGTACGCCGAATGCGGGCGCGTAGGCGGAATGCACCGCGCTATCCGCCCCGAAGCCCTGCGGCGCAAACCGCGGCGCGTCGTCTGCGGTCGGCATAACTTTTGCCGGCGGCGCGGACGGTGCGGCAGTACGCTCAGTCGCCGCACGATTTGCGGCATTGCCGAAAGAGATGCCCCCCATGCGGTCAATGCGCCCCTGCTCCGGCATGGCGGCAAGGTAACTGAACCGATCCATTACAGGAACAAACGCATTTGACGTATGCATCTCGACGGACGGATTGCTGCGCAGGACAAGATCGGGTCTGTCCGTGTTCTTTTCCAGTGCGCTGCGCACCGCGTAATAGACCGTATCAAAGATGATCTTCTCATTGGAAAATTTGACCTCCAGCTTTGCCGGATGCACATTAACATCCACCGCCGCCGGATTCACATCAATAAACAGCACGCATGCAGGAAACCGCTCGGGCGCTATGTAGGAGGAAAACGCCTGCTCGAGCGCCGCCATGGCGGTGCGGCTCTTGACGTAGCGGTTGTTGATGAAAAAGTTCTGGAAATTGCGCGTCGGCTTGACATTATCGGGCGTGCCGATAAAGCCGTGTACTTCCACGCCCTCGCTGCGGCATTTGACCGGCAGCATGCGCCTTGCAAAGTCTCTGCCGAGCACCGAATAAATCGTGTTTTCGAGCTTGCCGTCCCCCGCAGTATCCAGTCTGATATTGCCGTCCATGATCAAGCGGATGGCGATCTCGGGGTGCGAGAGTGCAATCTTCTCCACCGAGGCAGCAACCGCCGCAGACTCGGTGGCATCTTTTTTCAAAAACTTGCGGCGGGCAGGCACGTTGGCAAACAGCTGCTCCACCGTAATGGTCGTGCCGGACGGGCATCCTGCCTCACCGACCGAAACAATCCTGCCGCCGTCGGCATAGAGCATCGCACCGTTTGCCGCCTCGGCAGTCTTCGACAGGATGCGCACCTTGGAGACCGAGGAGATCGCGGCAAGCGCCTCGCCGCGGAAACCGAGCGTGAAAATAGCGGCAAGGTCTTCCGCCGAGGCGATTTTGCTGGTCGCGTGGCGCTTGAGCGCCAGCGGCATATCTTCGGGCGCCATGCCACATCCGTCGTCCGAGACGCGCATATAGCTGACGCCGCCGTTCTTGATCTCGACGGTGATCTTCTTTGCGCCTGCGTCGATGGAATTCTCCATCAGCTCCTTGATCACGGAGGCAGGTCTGTCCACGACCTCACCTGCGGCAATGAGGTTTGCCACCTCAAAGCTCAGGACATTGATTTTTCCCATGCGGCGCACTTCCTTTCGCAAAGTCTCAGTTCAGTTTCTTTTTCAGCTCGTAGATCAGGTTCATCGCTTCGATCGGCGTGAGCGTGTTGATGTCGAGGGCACGCAGCTTTTCAGCCACGTCGTGCTCTTCATCCGAGGACAGCATCGACAGCATGTCAAATGCAGGTTCCTCGGGCTTCTTTTCAGGGCGTTCGAGCTTGATGTCGCCGCTCTCGATTGAATGCAGGATCTCTTTCGCGCGCTTAATCACCTCGGCGGGTACGCCCGCGAGCTTGGCAACCTCGATACCGTAGCTGTCATCCGCCGCGCCGCGCACGATCTTGCGCAAGAACGTGATGTCATCCCCGCGCTTTTTCGCCGCAATATTGTAGTTGACTACGCCCTCAAACTCGTCTTCGAGCACAGTCAGCTCGTGATAATGCGTGGCAAACAGCGTCTTTGCGCCGATCTTCCTGCCGAGCGTGTATTCCGCAACGGCGCGGGCAATGCTCATACCGTCGTAGGTGCTTGTGCCGCGCCCGATCTCGTCGTAGACAATCAGACTCTGCTTTGTCGCATTTTTCAGAATATAGGCGACCTCGTTCATCTCCAGCATAAAGGTGGACTGCCCGGACGCAAGGTCGTCCGATGCGCCAACACGCGTGAAAATGCGGTCCACGACCGAGACAAGCGCGCTGTCAGCAGGGACAAACGAGCCGATCTGCGCCATCAGCGAAATCAACGCAACCTGCCGCATATAGGTGGATTTACCCGCCATGTTCGGACCTGTAATCAGCAGAAGCCGATTCTTGTCGGTGTCCAACGTCGTGTCGTTCGGCACAAAGTAAGAGTCGGAAATGAACTTCTCAACCACGGGATGTCTGCCGTTTTTGATCTCGATGCGCCCGTCTGTGCAGAAGTCCGGGCAGACATAACGGTTCTTGACCGCCACGGTCGCAAGGCTGATATAGGTGTCGATCCGCGCAAGGTATGCCGCGCTCTCCTGGATGCGTGCGGAATTCTGCGCGAGATATTCGCGAATCTGCTGAAAGATGCTGTACTCCATCGCCGCGAGCTTATCGGTCGCGCCGAGGATGGTCGCCTCCAACTCTTTCAGATCTTCGGTGATGTAGCGTTCGCAGTTGGCAAGCGTCTGCTTGCGTATGTAGGTCTCGGGCACAAGGTCGATCTGAGACTTTGCGACCTCGAGATAGTAGCCGAATACACGGTTGTAGCCGACCCGCATGTTTTTGATGCCGGTCTTCTCTTTTTCGCGCGCCTCGATCTCCTTGACATAGCCGGAACCGTTCTTTTTGATGGAACGCAGTTCGTCAATCTGCGTATTATAGCCGTCCTTGATGATACCGCCCTCGCGGATGGTGAGCGGGGTGTCCTCATCGTTGATCGACTCGGCAAGCAGCTTTCGGATGTCGTCCAGCGTGTCAAGCGATGCGGCGATCTCGCGGAATTCCGCCGCATCCAGCAGCGCGATCTTCTCCTTCACCTCAGGCAGCACCGAAATGCTGCCGAGAATGCCGAGCATGTCGCGCGCGTTGGCAGAACCGTAGGAGATGCGCGCCATCAGGCGCTCAAGATCAAGCACAGACCCAAGCGTCGCAGCCAGCTCCTCCCGCGCGGGGAGATCGTCATACAGTGCGCGGAGCGCCGCCTGCCGCCTTGTGATCTCCGGGATGCTGATGAGCGGGTGCAGGAGCCATGTGCGCAAAAGGCGCGCGCCCATCGCGGTCTTGGTGTGATCCAGCACCCAGAGGAGCGAGCCCTTCTTGTCCTTTGTCCGCATGGACTCGGTGATCTCCAGATTGCGGTGCGTGTTGATGTCAAATTCAAGATACTGCCCGTCGCTGTAAACATCCAGCTCCTTGATAAAGGAGATGTCGGTCTTCTGCGTCTCTTTGATATAGTCGAGCAGCGCACCGACCGCGCAGGTGCACTCGCGGCTCAGCCGCTCCGTGCCGTATGCGGCAAACTGCGCATGGACGATCTTCGGCGCGTCCGGTTTTTCAAAGCGGAAGCCCTGGTCGTATTCGACCAGCGCCTCGCTGCGCTCGGACAGGAACGTATCGAGCGCAGGCGCGCTTCCCTTTGCGACGTTGATCAAAATCTCACGCGGCGCATAGGACGCCAGTTGATTCTTCAGGCGGATGTCACGCTCCGCGCCTGCACAGTCTGTGGCGTAGATCCGCCCGGTCGTGATGTCGGCAAAGCCGACGGCGGCAGAAGTTGCGCCGAGATAGACAGCCGCGAGGAAGTTGTTCTGCTTGTCCGAGAGCAGCGCCGTGTCGGTCACAGTACCCGGCGTGACGATCTTGATGACCTCCCGCTTGACAAGCCCTTTGGCAAGCGCGGGATCCTCCATCTGCTCACAGACGGCGACCTTATACCCTTTTTCCACAAGCCGCCCGATATAGACGTCCGCTTTGTGAAACGGAACGCCGCACATCGGCGCGCGCTCCTCCATGCCGCAGTCTCTGCCGGTCAGCGTCAGCTCCAACTCGCGCGAGGCGGTGTAGGCATCCTCGAAAAACATCTCATAGAAGTCGCCGAGGCGGTACATGAGGATAAAATCCTTGTATTGATCCTTTACTTCAAAGTATTGCTGCATCATCGGGGTATAGCCCATCGAAAGTCACCTCGCTGTCTCAAAAAAGTCAAATAAGGTCAAAAGATCAGTGGCAGCCGCCGCAGGAACCGCAGTTGCCGGTGCAGGCGCTTTGCGGGCGCTCGCCCGTGATCTGGAAGTTCAGCTCGTCGTTGACTTCCTTCATCAGGTTGCCGATCTGCTCCTCCGCCTGCACATAGGCGGTGTAGGCGGCATTGTTCACGATCTCATTGTAGAGCTCGCCGATGCGCTTCTTGACGGTCTCCATGAAGGCCTCGTCCTTCTCGTCCTTCTGATACTCTTTGGCAAGTACGGCATTCTGCGTATTGTATTCAAAGATCGCCTGCTGGACGGCTTCGTCGTTATCGTAAACAGCCTTTGCCGCGTTTGCAGCCTTGACTTCGTCGCTGTCCTTCAGCAGCTTGCCGAGTTCTTCGGCTTTCTTTCTGATTTCTTCGGTCATCATTGTTCTATACCTCTTTATTGAATTATTTTTAAATTTCGGGTTCGCCGTGCAGGCAGAACGGCTCTGCGCGGGTGATGCGCACATTGACAAACTGCCCGGTCACATCCACGTCCGCGCGGAAATGCACAAGTTTGCCCGCCTCGCTGCGTCCGGCGTACACATCTGGATCGTTTTTGCTTGCGCCGTCCACCAGCACGCGCAGGGTCTTCCCCACCGCGTCGCAGTTTTTCGCGTAGGAGATCTCGTCCTGTACTGCGAGAAGGCGCTGCATCCGTGCGGATTTAATATCGTCCGGAATCTGATTTTCCATACGGGCGGCGGGTGTGCCGCTGCGAGGCGAATAAATAAACGAGTAGATCATATCAAAGCGGACACGGCGCAGAATGTCCAGCGTCGCTTCAAAGTCCTCCTCGGTCTCGCCCGGAAAGCCGACGATGATATCCGTGGTCAGCGCAATGTCCGGCATGGCGGCACGCAGCTTGTCCGCGATGGACAGATAGTGCGCGCGGTCATAGTGCCGATTCATCGCTTTCAGCACCGCATCGCTGCCGGACTGAAGCGGCAGATGAAAATGGCGCGCGGCATTGCGGCTCTTTGCCATCGCCGCGATCAGCTCGTCCGAAACATCCTTCGGATGGCTGGTCATAAAGCGCAGGCGGAAATCGCCGTCAATCTCCGAGATCTTCTCGATCAGCTCCGCAAAGCTGCAGCCGCCCGCAAAGGAGTTGACGTTCTGCCCGAGCAGGGTCACATCCTTGGCGCCCGCAGCAACCACATCGCGCACCTCATCGAGCACAAAATGATAGTCGCGGCTGCGTTCTCTGTCGCGCACATAGGGCACGATGCAGTAAGAGCAAAAATTGTTGCAGCCGTACATAATGCTGACCCACGCCTTGGTGCTACCCGTGCGCAGGATCGGCACGCCCTCACGAATCTCGCCAGCTGCTTCGCCGATGTGGAAGCCGCGGCGATGCCGGTCAAGCACCTCGCAGAGGTATTCCGGGAAGCGGTCGAGCACGGACGGTTCAAACGTAAAATCCACATAGGGATAACTGTTTTTCAGCTCCTCCACGCGATGCGCCTGCGCCGTCATGCAGCCGCAGACCGCGATGACAAGCTCGCTGTTCTTTGCTTTAAGATGCTTATACTGCCCGATCGTCGAGAGCGCCTTCTGCTCGGCGTGCTCACGGATGGCGCAGGTGTTGACCACGATCAGATCGGCGTCTTTTACGTCGTCTGTGACCGTATAGCCCATTTCCGCCGCCATGCCGCGCAGCTTTTCCGAGTCCGCCTCGTTCTGCTGGCAGCCGAAGGTCACGACCGCGGCGCGGCGCGTACGCCCCGCGTTCCGCTGCCGGACCGCCTGTATGTATTCGTTCATAGGTATCCTTTGCACAATTAAATTCATCATAATATTATAGCAAAGATTCCGACCGTTTGCAACAGATATTTTATCTTTCGATTTTCGGATTATGTTGTAAAAACAACTGCATTTTTCCGAAAAATCGTGTATAATAGATATATCGCAAAATCAAATAACGAAAAGAGGGATCACATCATGTATATTTCGGACGATATCCGCTATGCCGGCGTCAACGACCACGCCGTTGACCTGTTTGAGGGACAGTACACCGTGCCGCACGGCATGTCCTACAACTCCTATGTCATTCTCGACGATAAGATTGCCGTGATGGACACGGTGGACGCGCATTTCACGCATGAATGGATGGATAACCTGCAAAATCTGCTCGGCGACCGAAAGCCGGATTATCTCGTCGTGCAGCATATGGAGCCGGATCACTCCGCCAATATCGCAAACTTTATGAAGCTGTACACCGATGCCACGATTGTGTCCTCGGCAAAGGCATTTGCCATGATGGCACAGTTTTTCGGCACGGACTATGCCGACCGCCGCATTGTGGTCGGAGAGGGAGACACGCTCTCACTCGGCAAGCACACGCTTGCCTTTGTCACCGCCCCCATGGTGCACTGGCCCGAGGTCATTATGACCTATGACACCGCCGACAAGGTACTCTTCTCCGCCGACGGCTTCGGCAAATTCGGCGCGCCCCGCGCGGACGAGCCATGGGCAGACGAGGCCAGACGTTACTATATTGGTATCGTCGGCAAATACGGTGCGCAGGTGCAGAGTGTGCTGAAAAAAGCCGCGGCGCTCGACATCGCGACGATCTGCCCGCTGCACGGTCCCGTGCTCTCGGAGAACCTCGACTACTATCTCGGTCTGTACAACACATGGTCATCCTACACAGTTGAGGATGAGGGCATCGTCATCGCCTACACTTCGATCTACGGGCATACGAAGAAGGCGGTCGAGCTGCTGGCGGACAAGCTGCGCGCAAACGGCTGTCCTGCCGTCAAGGTGTACGATCTCGCCCGCTGCGACATGGCGGAAGCTGTGGCGGATGCCTTCCGCTACAGCAAGCTCGTGCTGGCGACCACGACCTACAATGCCGAGATCTTCCCCTTCATGCACACCTTCATCACGCATCTGACCGAACGGAACTTCCAGGGGCGCACGGTCGGATTGATTGAAAACGGCTCCTGGGCGCCGCTTGCCGCCAAGATTATGCGCGAGCTTTTCGCAAAGAGCAAGAACATTGCTTTTACGGAGACCACGGTCACCATCCGCTCGGCGCTGAACGAAACCAGCACGGCGCAGCTCGACGCGCTTGCGGGCGAACTCTGCCGCGAATACATCGCGCAAAGCAGCGAGACCGCCAACAAGAACGATCTGTCCGCACTTTTCAAAATCGGCTACGGGCTGTATGTCGTCACCTCGAACGACGGCAAACGCGACAACGGACTGATCGTCAACACCGTGACGCAGGTCACAAACTCGCCGAACCGCATCGCCGTCGCCATCAACAAAGAAAACTACTCGCACCACGTCATCAAACAGACCGGCATCATGAACATCAACTGCCTGTCCGAGGATGCGCCGTTCTCGGTGTTCGAGACCTTCGGCTTTGCCAGCGGCAGAAACGTGGATAAGTTTGCGAACTTCACACCCCTTCATGCCGACAACGGACTTGCATTCCTGCCCCGCTATATCAACGCATTTCTGTCGTTGCGCGTAGAGCAGTATGTGGACCTCGGCACGCACGGTCTCTTTATTTGCAGCGTGACCGAAGCGCGCGTGATTTCCGATGCACCGTCCATGACCTACGCCTACTATCAGGAGCACGTCAAGCCGAAACCGGAGACCGAGGGCAAAAAGGGCTTTGTCTGCAAAGTCTGCGGCTACGTCTACGAGGGTGACACGCTGCCCGAGGATTTCATTTGCCCGCTCTGCAAGCACGGCGCGGCGGATTTTGAGCCGATCACCTGAAAGGCAAACTCACAGCGAACCGAAGGTTCGCAAAGGCGTATAATCGACGTTGCAACAGTCGAAAACCTCGGTTTTCGACTGAAATAAAATAAATGCGATGCCGCGGCATCGCATTTATTTTATTTCAGGTAAGACGAGATGTTCTGCATCGTCTCGCCAACGGCGCCGATCGCCTTTGACGCCGACTTTGCCAGCTTGCGCTTCTTCGGCTTCATCATGCTTTTCGCCGCCATGCCGACCGCCGCGCCGACCATCATGCCCGTGAGCGCCGCACTCGTCATCGTCGCCGTCTTCTTCTTGCTCATGTTCAGATTCATTTTTTCTTTCCTCCCGTCAAGAATAGTATGACGGGAAATGAAAAAAATATCAGCGTCAAATTTTTCTGTATTTGACAGGCGCAGCGGTATGTGGTATGATATGTATTGATTCTTTTTTGAAGCAGGGACTGCAAAATGATTATTTTAAGCACAACCGATCTGTCGCTTCGTTTCGGCACGACAACGGTTCTCGAAAATATATCCTTTTCGATCAATGAGGGCGACCGCCTCGGCATCATCGGCGTCAACGGCGCAGGCAAGACCTCGCTGTTCCGCCTCATCACCGGCGAATACACGCCGGACAGCGGCGCGGTCTACGTCTCCAAGGGCAAGACCATCGGTCTTTTGGCGCAGAATGCGGATATGACCGACGAGGTCGGCGGTGAGAGCGCGCTCGAACACATGTACCTCGCCTTTCCCGCTCTGCTGGCAGCCGAAAAGCGGCTTGCCGAGCTGGAGGATGCACTCGCAAAGCGCACAGACGTAACCTCAAGCAGTTACATCGCCATGACCGCCGAGCTTGCCGACCTCAGCCACAGCTTTGCGCAGAGCGGCGGGCAGTATTTCCGCGGCAAGTGCAAGAGCATTCTTGCGAAGATGGGCTTTGACGAGGGTATGATGGCGCTCCCCGTCACCAAGCTCAGCGGCGGTCAGCGCACGCGGCTGGCGCTTGCGCGCCTGCTCGCGTCCGAGCCGGACATCCTGATGCTCGACGAGCCGACCAACCACCTTGACGCCGAGACGATCGTCTGGCTGGAAGGCTTTCTCGCCGCCTACCGCAACACGGTGCTGGTCATTTCGCATGACCGCTACTTTCTCGACCGCGTGACAAACAAAACGCTGCACATCGAGCATCATACGGCAAAGCTCTACAACGGCAATTATACCGAGGCGCAGCGCCAGCGTGCCGAGAACCGCGAGGCGGAGCTGAGAAAATACAATCAGCAGCAGAAAGAGATCGCCCGTGTCGAGGCAATGATCGAGCAGCAGCGCCGTTGGGGACAGGAGCGCAACTTTGTCACCATCCGCGCAAAGGAAAACTATATCAAACACATGGACAAGGTGGAGAAGCCGACCGACGAGCTGAAGTCGATCCGCATGTCCTTCCAGAGCGCGCCGCCGAGTGCAAACGAGGTCGTCCGCGCAAACAACCTCTCCATGCGTTTCGGGGACAAGGTCGTTTTCCGCGATCTGACTTTTCTCATCAAGAAAGGTGAGCGCGTCTTCTTTGCCGGACCGAACGGCTGCGGCAAATCCACGCTGATGAAGGTGCTGGTCGGCAAGCTCGCGCCGACAGGCGGCACGGTAGAGCTCGGTTACAACATCAAGGCGGCGTACTACGACCAGGAAAACCAGAATCACGACGAGAATTCGACCGTGCTTGACGAACTCTGGAACGCCTATCCGACCCTGACCGAATACGACATCCGCAGTACGCTTGCACTGTTCCTGTTCAAATATGAGGACACCGAAAAGCGTGTTGCCGACCTGAGCGGTGGCGAGCGCGCGCGGCTGACGATGGCAAAGCTGATCCTCTCCAAGGTCAACCTGCTTGTCCTTGACGAGCCGACCAACCACCTCGACATCGCCTCCCGCGAGGTGCTCGAAGACGCGCTGCGCGAATTTGACGGCACGCTGATCTGCGTCTCGCACGACCGCTATTTCATCGAAAAGCTGGCGACAAAGATCATTGAGATTATGCCCGCGGATTTTCCCTGCTCGACGTTCATCTTCACGCCTGCCGCCTACGACACCGACATTTACGCAGCCTACCGTGCAAAGCGCGAACTGCTGTTCTCCCCCGAAGCGGCGCTTGCCGCCGAGCCGGAGCAAAAGCCCGAGAACACCGGCAGCAAGGAAAATTTTTTGCAGCAGAAGCGCGACGTTGCCGAAAAGCGCAAGGAAGAGCGCAAGCTGGCTGTCTATCGCCGCGAGATCGAGGAGCTGGAAGCTGAGCTCGCACGCGTGACCGACGAACTCTACGGCGACGCGGCAAGCGACTATATCCGCGCGGCGGAACTGGATGATCGCAAGACGGTGATCGAAGACCGTCTCCTGCAGCTCTACGAATGGACGGAGGAATAAAATGAACATCCGACACGCAAATCCAGCCGACCTCGACCGCATCATGGAGATTTACGCCCGTGCGCAGCAATTCATGCGCGAAAGCGGCAACCCCACGCAATGGAGCAATGTCTATCCCACGCGCAAACTGATTGAAGATGACATCGCAAGGCAGATTTCCTATGTTGTCACGGACGATACGGAGAAAGTCCAGGGCGTGTTCGTCTTTGTCATCGGCAAAGACAGGACCTACGCCGTGATCCGCGGCGGCGCATGGAAAAACGACGATCCATACGGCACGATCCACCGCATTGCCGCAAGCGGCGAAGTCCCCGGCGTCTTCGGCACGGCAATCGACTATTGCAAAACCCGCATCAACAACCTGCGCATCGACACGCACGAGAACAACCGCGTGATGCAGCACCTCATCACAAAAAGCGGCTTTACCTTCTGCGGGCACATCACCGCCGATGACGGCACGGACAGACTGGCATATCAATACACAAAGTAAATGCAAAAAAGGAACGCATCTGCGTTCCTTTTTCACTTGATTCAGTCAATGTCTTCAATCACCGTTTCGGGCGGCGTGGTGAGCAGCGCGGGCGACGCCACAAACTTGCGGATCAGTTTGAGCGCGGAGGCAAAATAGAAGCCGTCGCAGATACGCTCATCGGTGACGACCTTCACGTCGATCATGGTACGGCGCTCCACGGCACCGTTTGCATTCATCACATTCTTGTGATATTTCAGTCCGTAAGAGATGAACACCGGCAGATTGCCGAAGTTGTAGAGGTGGTGGTAGATCGGCGGAATGCCGAGCGAACCCATGCTGGTGATGATCATCGAGCCGTGGAATGGGCTGACATCCAGCAGTGCCTGCGGCAGCCAGCCGTGATAATCAAGAAATTCGAGCAGACGCACCGTACCGCGGAACAGGATGCCGGGCAGACGGGTCAGCCAACGCGCCGTCTTGTCAAAATCGGTATTGCTGCCCTCCGCCGTCGCCTTTTCAACCACGGCATTGAATTTTTCATAGACATCCGTGATGGTGTCGGTCGGCTCAAAGCGAACCTTGATCATCGTGTCCGGCGCATCCAGCGACATTTCCTTTTTCACCGCCATGTTGATTTCAATCGTGTTGCGGTGATAGATCTTCTGCCCGGAGCAGAAGCGGTTGATGCCGGGGCGCATGGAAATCGCGCGGATGTATGCGGCGATAAACACATGCAAAACGCTGATGCTCTTATATCCCTTTGCGCGCATCTCGCGCAGGAACTTGTCTGCCTCGGTGATGTCGATCGTATCGGCAATCTGATTCTGCGCATCGTTGCGCGTGCGCATGATGTACGGAATGACATAGGACATGGGCGACATCGTGCGGACGCGTCTGCCGTCCTTTCGGTCGCCGAAGTGGCGTTTCTTACTCATATACGGTCCTCCGGGTCATGAAATCCGAGTTCTATTATGATATTATAGCACAGTATAACCGAAAAGGCAAGTGTCGTGTCGATTTTTCGGGAAAGTGCGGCGCTCAGCCGAGATCGACGGCGCAGGCTGCGTCGGCGAACGGAAAATGCGTCGCCGCACCGGGGATCGGCAGACCGTCCGCGCCGAGCGGCTTGATGTAGATCTCGCCCGCCACCTGATAGCAGACGACAAGTGTGCGCCCGTCCTTTGTCAGGATCATATGCCGCGGTTTCTCTGCCTCAACAGGCTCCTGCAATACCTTCGAGAGCAGCCCGTCCGCGCCGACCCGGAAGTAGACCAGCGACTCGCTGTATCGGTTTGCTGCATAGATCGTTTTTTCATCCGGCGAAAGGCAGATTGCCGAGCAATGGCTCTTGCCGACAAAGCCCTCCGGCAGCGTGGAGATGCGCTGGAGCAGTTTTTTCTCCGGCATGGCATAGACCAGCACCTCGTTGGACAACTCGGTCACGACATAGAGCAGACTCTCGTCATGATTGTAGACCGAATGGCGCGGATGCTGCCCGCGCTCGGTATAGATGCGATCCTTCTCCCGCACGGTGCCGTCTGCGATCTCATAAAAGTAAATGATGTCAAGCCCGACATTATTCACCATCAGCGTATCCTCGGCTTGATTGACATGTACGAAGTGGGCACGTGTGATGAGGCTGTCATCGCCGGTCTCGTTGACCTGCAGCAGCTTGCCCGCATGATGAAACTTGCCGTCCTTATCAAGTGTGGCATAGATCAGATGCCCGGATCCCCAGCAGGCGCCGAACAGCATGGCATGCTTCTCCGAATAGCAGACATGGCACAGACAACCGACGCCGTCAAACCGCAGACTGTCGGTCTTGCGATAGCCGTCGCCGTCCTTAACATAGGCGGTAAACACCGCATAATCGTCGTTTTCCGTACCGGCAAACAGACGGTCACCCGCCGTGCAGATAAAGCTGGGGGACTCCACCGTGTCCGCCCAGACAACCTTGCCGTGCTCGTCACACTTGACGAGATTTTCACGTCCCGCAGGACCGTAACCCGAGATCAAAAGCTCCATAGTTGACTCCTTTTCGGCGCGAAGCGCCCTGTGATAGATGAACGTCAACATCATACCATATCCGAAGTAAAAAAACAAGCGGTGCCCGCAGAAAAGCACCGCTTATCTTTTTATTCTGCCGATTCAAAGGTGAAGACCGTCATGTAGTCGTACTTCTCACCGCGGCGCAGGATCGTGCGCTCGTAGGTGGGGCTGTCCGGCTCATACTGCGGCTCGATGCAGATCGCCTGCCGCTTATGCTGTTTGACGCCGCCCTTGAACGGGATCGGTCCGTTCAGGATATTCGAGGTGTAGAACTGGTCACAAGGCATATCGGAGGACACACGCAGCGTCAGCCCCTCGCAGGACGCCTCGGCATGCACCATCAGGTCTCTGCCGAAGAGCGTCTCACGTTTCTTGCCGTTGATCCAGTAATTGTGCCCGTAGCCGCCGATGTTGCCCATCTGCTCGTTCGGCACATCAATATCCTGTCCGATCAGTTTTGGCTTGCGGAAGTCGAACGGCGTGCCGACAACGTCAATGGTATACCCAAGCGGAATGCGCAGAAGGTCGACCGCCGTGAAGCGATCCGCGTAGATCGTCATCATATGGTCCTCGATCGTGCCCTTATCATAGCCCTTGAGGTTGAAATAGGAATGATTGGTCAGGTTGACGTAGGTGTCCGCATCGCTGACCGCCTCGTAATGGATCGCGAGGCTTCCGCCGACGAGCGTGTACGTCACCTTCACGTCCAGCGTGCCGGGATAACCCTCTTCCCCGTCCGGGCTGGTGTAGGTGAGGACAAGCGATTCCATGCCGTCCTTCTCTTCGACCGCGGGCGTCCAGACCTTGCGGTCAAAGCCGGAAATGCCGCCGTGATTGTGGTTGACCTCATGGTCATTTGCCGCCAGCTTGTATTCCTTGCCGTTCAGCGTAAAGCAGGCATTGCTGATGCGGTTGGCATATCTGCCGATAATCGCGCCCTGATAGGAATTATCGTTTACATAGTCGTCCAGCGTGTCAAAGCCGCAGACCACGTCGCGTCCGTGCGTCAGGATCGACTGAATCCTGCCGCCGTAGTTGAGGATCGTGATCTTCACGCTGTCGCTTGCCAGCGTAAAAGCATAAATCTCACTGCCGTCCGCCATCTTGCCGAAAAGCCGTTTTTCCATATGTGTTTCACTCCGTTTCGGATCGTTTTACTGTCATTTTTATTGTAGCGTGCAGGCAGGATGCCGTCAAGACAAAGAAACGAATAAAAAATCCGCATTTTTTCACTTTCGTGTTGAAAAACGTCGAAAACTGTTGTAAAATCATACACAAAATGAAAATATATAGAGAACATATCAGAAAGGGGCGGTCGGCATGGGTATCTTTTCAAAAAGACCTTTGCTTGCCGCCTGCGCTGTTTTTCTTGCCGCAGGTCTCTGCGGCATCGCGATGAACACAGAGCTGCGACGGCTCGGCATGCTCGTTTTCGGTATCGGCATTCTTCCCGCTCTTGCCTGCATGCTCTGCTTTCCGCAGCTGCGGCGCGGCTTTTTCACGCTCCTTCTCTGCCTGTCCTTCGGCATCGGAGCGTTTTTCCTGTCGCATATGTTCTTTGACCGGACGCTCGCGCCGCTGGAAGCGCAATCCGAACCCGTAAGCCTCACTGCAACCGTCACAAAAACCATTTATACCGCCGACTATCTCACGGTTTGCACAGCCGATGTAACGCAGTTCGGCGATCGGAATAAGCGCTTTTCCGCCGAACTGAACTTTGAGGGCGAAGTCGACCTCGAACCGGGCGACGTGATCGCTGCCGTCGCCGACTGTACGCCGTTTTCGACCGACCTCTACGGCTACAACCGGCGGAACAGCCAGATCTCGCACGGCATCCTGCTCTCCTGCGCCGTCACGACATACACGGTCGTCGGCAAGCAGGAGCCGCCGTTTTTCACGCGGCTGCAAAGCGCAATCGCCGCGCGGATCGACCGCGCATACAAGACCGAGACCGCTGCCATGCTGAAGGCGCTGCTGATCGGCGACAAGGACGGACTTGCAGACAGCCTGAAACGCGATTTCCGCCGTCTCGGCATCAGCCACATTCTCGCCATCAGCGGCACACACTTCACGGTATTGCTCGGGCTGTGCGCGCTCCTTTTGCGCCTGCTGCGACTGAACAAAAAGCAGATCTATTTTCTGCTTATCCCGGCGGCACTTCTGTATATGGGCATTTCCGGCTTTTCAGCATCGGTCTGCCGCGCCGGGATCATGGCACTGCTCACCTATCTTGCCTTTCTGCTCGGGCGGGCACGGGACGCCTACACCGCGCTCTTTATCGCCGTCTGCATTCTGATCGCGGTGCATCCGTATGCGGTGCTGGATGTCGGGCTGTGGCTCTCCTTCGCTGCGACCTTTTCCATCCTTGCGCTGTCCGAGCTGTTTGCCAAAGTGACGCTGCGCGCCGGTCGCGCCGAACGCCTGCTTTCGTTTTTGTTCCATCTGTTTTTCAATGTCGCTGTCACGGTTGCCGCATTTTTCGGCACGCTGCCGATCACGGCGCTCTGCTTCGGCGAGACTTCCCTGATTGCGCCGCTTGCCAATCTGTTGATCGTACCGCTGTTTGAGTTGTTTCTCTACTTTGCACCGTTCGCCGTTCTGTTTTCCGGCTTGGCACCGATGGTGCATCTGACCGAGTGGGCATGCACATGGATCTGCCGTGCCGCCGCCGCGTTGGCAGACCATGACGATCTTGTGTTTTCTCTGCAACAGCCGGCGGTTTTGCCGATCGCCGTCACCGGCGTCCTGCTCACGTTGCTGCTCCTCGCGCCGAAACTGAAGCACCCGCGCCTTGCCGTCCTGCCCGCAGTGCTGACGCTTGTCACGCTTGCCGTCTATATTCCGCTGTTCAACATGTCCTTCACCGCAGCCGACCGCGCCGTATTTCTGACCGAGGGCAAAAACGATGGTTTTGTCCTGTCTTCCGGCGGTGAGACGCTGTACATCGACATTTCAACCGGCGCATCCGCGCCGACGCGCCGTGCCGAAGCTGTTGCCGAGGGGCTATATGACCCGGAGCTCGACGGCTATTTGCCGACGCATTATCACATGCGGCATATCAACACATTCAACAAGCTGGCGGCGCGGACGCACATCAAACGGCTGTATCTGCCGCCCGCTGTACGCGAATCCGATTACAATGTGCGTGCGGCGCTCGCCGCGACTGCAGAGCGAAACGGCATCGAAATCATAGAGCTTGCCTATGACACGCCGTTTGCATTTGAAAACTGCACAGTGACACTGGCCGAACCGCAGCTGCTCAAACGTTCCACGCATCCCGTCATCTGCCTGTTGGTTACCGCAGACGAAGACGAGCTCCTTTATCTCGGTTCCTCTTTCGGCGATACGGCACTTGACTTTCCGGCACCGGTGAGCGATGCGGGACTTGTTGTGCTCGGGCAGCATGCGCCGATCACCAAACATGAATTCAGCCTGCAAACCGACGGGATCCTGCTGCTTGCAAGCGAAGAAATCGCCAACTTTGCGGACTTTGACAGCGAGGCACTGGTTCTGCGGCAAAACGGCAGCTTCACCTACTGCTTCGGAAAGACGAAATAAAAATGTTGAAATTTCAAAAAAGCGTGCTATAATAGTATAATAGTATGATGAAATCCAATGCAAAGGAAGTCTTTACAATGACGAAAATTGATATTATCTCCGGCTTTCTCGGCGCAGGCAAGACCACGCTGATCAAAAAGCTGCTCTCCGAAGCGCTCGGCGGCGAGAAGGTCGTCCTCATCGAGAATGAATTCGGTGAGATCGGCATCGATGGCGGATTCCTCAAAGATTCCGGCGTACAGATCACCGAGATGAACTCCGGCTGTATCTGCTGCAGCCTGGTCGGCGACTTTGAGAAGTCGCTCGGCGAGGTGCTGGACACCTATCATCCCGACCGCATCATCATCGAGCCGTCCGGCGTCGGCAAGCTCAGCGACATCATCGCCGCTGTGGAAAAGCTGCACCGCGACGACATCAGGCTGAACAGTTTCTCGACGGTTGTGGATGCCAAGAAGTGCAAAGTCTACCTCAAGAATTTCGGCGAATTCTTCTGCAACCAGGTGGAGAACGCACGCGCCATCATTCTCAGCCGCTCGCAGGATGCAACCGAGGAAAAGCTGGCGGAGACAACCGCGCTCCTGCGCGAACTGAACGCGGAGGCAAACATCATCACCACGCCCTGGGATATGCTGGATGGCAAGCAGATTCTTCACGCCATGGAACACGCAAAGCTTCTGAAAAAAGAGCTGGAGCATGAACTGGAGGAACACGAGCACGAGCATCATCACCATCATGACGAGGACGGCGAATGCTGCTGCGGTCATCATCATGATCACGACGATGACGACGATCATGATGAACATGAGCATCACCATCATCATAACGAGGACGAGCACCATCACGACCATGATGAACACGAGCACGAGCACCACCATGACCATGACGACGACCACGACGAATGCTGCTGTCACGACCATGACCACGAGCATCATCACGATCATCACGGGCATCATCATGCAGACGAAGTATTCACCTCGGTCGGCTTTGAGACCGTGCGCAAGTACACGACCGACGAGATCCGCGAGATCCTGTCTGCCCTCGGCAACGAGGCGCGCTTCGGCTATATCCTCCGCTCCAAAGGCATCGTTCCCGCAGCGGACGGCTGGATTCACTTCGACTATGTGCCCGAAGAGTCAGACGTGCGCATGGGCAGTGCCGATGTCACCGGCAAGATCTGCGTGATCGGGTCGAAGATCAACGAATCCGAGCTTGCAAAGCTCTTCAAAATCTGATCGGAGCATATCATGGAAGAAGTACAGGTCTATCTGTTCACCGGCTTTCTCGACGCGGGCAAAACGAAGTTTATCCGTGAGACCCTGCAGGACAAACGATTCAACGACAAAGAGCCGACGCTGCTGCTCGTCTGTGAGGAGGGCGAAGAGGAGTACGAACCGGACGCCCCCTATATGAAAAACGTCACGATCCGCACACTCGGGGACATGTCCGAATTCAACGAGGAAAACCTTAAGCGGCTGACCGCCGAGGCAAAGGCAACCAAAGTCGTTGTGGAATACAACGGCATGTGGATGCTGAACGATTTCTATCAGCTGATGCCCGAGGAATGGGTCGTGTACCAGGAGATGATGTTTGCCGATGCCAACACCATCGAGAGCTACAACGCCAACATGCGCAACCTTGTCTATGACAAGATAAGCAGCTGTGAGCTGGTCATCTTCAACCGCTGCAAAAAAGATGTGGACAAGGATGCCCTGCACAAGCTGGTGCGCGCAATCAGCCGCAAGACCGATATAGCCTACGAATACACCGACGGTACGGCGGAATATGACGACATCGTCGATCCGCTGCCCTTTGATCTGAACGCCGATGTGATGGAGATCGCCGACCGCGACTATGCGCTCTGGTACCGCGATACCACCGAGGACATGAACAAGTATGACGGCAAGACCGTGTCCTTCACAGCCCTTGTTGCCATCGGCAAGGAGTTCCCTGCCGACACCTTCGTCGGCGGCAGAAAGCTGATGACCTGCTGCGCAAACGATGTGATGTTTGCAGGCTTTGTCTGCAAGACCGAACATCGCGATACGCTGAAAAACGGCGACTGGGTCAAGGTCACCGGCAAGATCGAGATCCGCTTCAATGCGCTCTACGGCAGAAAAGGTCCGGTCATTCACGCCGAAAAGATCGAGAAGACCGCAGCGCCCGAAGAACCGGTTGCAACCTTCTATTAAAGTCAAACAAGATCAAAAAAAGAAGCTGCAATGCAGCTTCTTTTTTCATCGTTTCAGTCAAGCAGAATGCGGCGCAGATCGGCAACGCTTTCCGCTATCCGCCAAGCGCCCGCCGCGGTAAGCTCCTCCCGCGAGCCGTAACCGTAGAGCACGCCGACCGCATCCATATTGCATGCGCGTGCGCCGCGCACATCATATTCGCGGTCGCCAATCATCAGACACTTGTCGGGCGCGGGATTTCCGATGTTCCCGAGCACATAGCGGATCACGGCATCCTTGGTCGCGCGGGTCTCTTCCATGTCAGCCCCGCCGATAAACGAAAAATATTTCGTCATATCAAAGTGGTCGAAAATCTGCTTTGCAAACAGCTCCGGTTTGGAGGTGGCGACAACCGGCTTGTATCCCGCGCTTTGCAGGTCCCGAAGCAGCGCCGGAATGCCCTCGTAGACCGTGTTCTCGAAAATGCCCCTGTCCGTGAAGTACTCCCGGTACAGCCGCAGCGCCTCGCGCGATTTTTCGGGCGAAAAACCGCAGTAGCGCGCAAAAGAATCGAGCAGCGGCGGTCCGATAAACCGGTGGTAAAAGCTCCGTTCTTCAACCGGCGCACCGAGCTTTCGTAGCGCGTACATCACGGAATTTGTGATGCCGAGTGCAGGATCGGTCAGCGTGCCGTCGAGATCAAAAAGGATATAATTGCGCTTTACCATTTCCACAGATTTTTCTGATCAAGAATCAGCTTGACGAGCACGGCACAGATGATGCCCGCCAGCGCCTGCATCAGGTTGCTGACAACACCGGCAGCTGCGCCGAGTCCGAGCCCGAGGAAGGTCGCCTCAAAGCAGAAGTAGCCGCCAACCATCACAGCCTCGGCAAGTACGCCGCTCACCACAGACTTGGCCACGGACTTGCCGGGAACAGCCTTTGCCGCAAAATAGGCAACAACCGCCATCAGTGCCTTGATAACAAACGTGCCGGGAACATAAGCAACATAGCCGAGCGTCAGATCCGCCAGCGCCGGACCGAGACCGGCGGCAACCGCGCCGTAAGCAGGTCCGAGCAGCCAACCGGCAAGCAGGACGATGCAGTCGCCGAGATTGAGATAGCCGCCGATGGGCGACGGAATGTGAATGACCAGTGTCGCGCAGTATGCCAGTGCAGCAAACAACGCCGCAAGAACAAGTTTCTTGACCTTCATGATGTTCCCTCTTTTCGGAATGATTCTTCCTGCATCATAGCACAGCCGGCGCACAAAATCAATGCAAAACCGTTGTTTTCGGCAGTATTTCGTGTTATACTGTAAAAAAACGATATTTTTTTGGGGAGAACGCACAGATATGAATGTCACGGAACGCTTTTTGCATTATGTTTCCTTTGAAACCACCTCCGACGAAGACGGCACGGCATCGCCCACAACAGCGGGACAGCGCGTCTTCGGCGAATTTCTCGTCAAAGAGCTTGCCACAATCGGTATGACCGACGCACGCATTGACGAAAACGGTTATGTTTACGCCTTTTTGCCCGCAAGCGCCGGGCATGAAGCCGATCCCGCCATCGGGCTGATCGCGCACATGGACACCTCGCCCGATGTCAGCGGCAAAAACGTCTGCGCCTCGATCGTCCGCTATACGGGCGAAGATCTGACGCTTGCAAACGGTGAAGTCCTGTCTGCAGCACGCTTCCCGTCCCTCGACGACTATGTAGGCAAGGATCTGATTGTCACCGACGGCACAACGCTGCTCGGCGCGGATGACAAAGCCGGCATTGCCGAGATCGTCTCCGCCTGCGCACATCTGCTCTCCAACCCGGAGATCCCGCATCGCGCCGTTGCGGTCTGCTTTACGCCGGACGAAGAGATCGGCAGCGGCGCTGACCTGCTGGATCTCGGCGCATTCCCCGCCAAGGAAGCGTACACCGTGGATGGCGGCGAGATCGGCGAGATCGAGTATGAGAACTTCAACGCTGCATCCGCGCGCGTGACCATCCACGGCGTGAACATCCATCCCGGCTCTGCCAAGAACCGCATGAAGAACGCGGTACTGCTCGCGTCCGAATTCATCTCGATGCTGCCGCCCGCCGAAACGCCCGCACACACAGAGGGTTACGAAGGCTTCTACCATGTCTCGGACATTCGCGGCAACGAAAGTGAAACCGAGCTGAAAATGCTGATCCGCGACCACGACCGTGCGTCCTTTGAGCGCCGCCGCGCATTTCTTATGAACCTCTGTGAATACCTGAACGGCGTGCACGGCGCAGGCACATTTGACCTGACGGTCACCGACAGCTACTACAACATGAAGGAAAAGATCCTGCCGCACATGCACCTCATTGAAAATGCGGCATCCGCCATGCGCGCTTGCGGCGTCACGCCGAAGATCGTCCCCATCCGCGGCGGCACGGACGGCGCACGCCTTTCCTTCCGCGGGCTGCCCTGCCCCAATCTTTCGACAGGCGGCGTCAATTTTCACAGCATCCACGAGTTCATCCCGGTTTTTGCACTGGAAACCATGACCCGCGTACTCATCACCATCGCCGAGGGCGAATTTGCAAAGTAAAAACGCAAAAAAAGAGACCGCAGACATGATGCCTGCGGTCTCTTTTTTGCGTTACCTGGATTCCATGTTGTAGAGCATCTGCACAGTGGATGCGCGATCAAGCAGCGCCGACGGGCGGATTGCACCCTCGCCGTCACCGTTGAACACGCCTGCCGCCGTCAGCGCGTATACCGCCCCGCGCGCCCATGTGGGAATCGCGCTATCGTCGGCAAATACGCTGACCGCTCCGTCCGTTTCATAGCCGAACACATTGTTGATCAGCACGGCAGCCTCGGCGCGCGTGATGCAGTCCTTCGGCGCAAAGCAAAGTGCGCCGTCCACCTCACGTCCGCCGACATAGCCCATGCGCTGTGCGGTCGCAATATAGGGGCGGTACTCCACCGCAATCTCGCCGTTGTCGGCAAACGAGGTCTCCGCATCGGTCAGGGTGGACACGCCGAGCGTTTTCATCACCATGGTGACAAACTCCTCGCGGCTGACCGCATCGGTCGGGCAGAAGCAAAGTCCGTTCTGATACCGCACGGCGGTAGCAATGCCTGCATCATAGAGCGCGATCGCCGCGTTTTCGCACCAGTGTCCCTCCACATCGGTAAAATGCGTGTCGCTCTTGCCGACATGCACCGATACGGTCTGCGTGCCGGAATAGTTGCCGTACTCGTCGCGTACCACAACGGTAAAGTCGTCACTGCCGGTATATCCGGCAGCGGGCGCATAAACATACGCCCCGCGTGCGCGGTCGGTCAGCGTCAGAATGCCGTGCGCCGGGTATTCCACGACCTGAAAATCAAGGCTGTCCCCCTCCGGGTCGCGGGCAACAAGATTGCCGTAGCACGCAACACCGCGATAGGTTTTGATCGCGGACGTATCTGCAGCAAGCGTCGGCGCATAGTTGACGGTGTCAAGCAGATTCAGCGTGCACGGAATCTCAGTGTCGTCATGCGTAAAGGTGCAATTTGTATAGTGCACCTGTTCGTTTGCGGGGACAAAGCGCAGGACGGACAGATATTCGGATCGGATGGTCTGCCCTTCGGCAACCTGCAGCGTGCCGAGTTTCAGCACGCCGTCACTTTCGGGCGGAAGCGCACTCACCTTGACGGAATCCACTGCAGAAAGCCCGAGGCATTTTTTGAAATCCTGCTCGGAAAAATAGATGTCACTGTAGACAAGCCCGCTTTTGATCAGCGTATTTCGCTTGGACAGCACATTCAGCGCGGGGGAAACGATGGCAGATGCCGATGCCGTGATCAAAAGGGCGCACGCGACGACAGCGGCAAGCAGCAGCCGAAAATTCTTTTTCATAAATCAGTCTCCTTTGAACTCTTGGTATGTTCATCTTCATTTTTTCCCGCAAAGCGGATTTTATGCAAGGATGACCCAATTTACACCTGCCGCATAGAATGAAAGTGAGCCTACGGCTCAATTCCGGAAAGGTTTTACTTCAGAAAATGATGTACGATATGAATCAATACGGCGCCACACCGCGCGACAGACTGGATCCGCGACTGTTTGACCAGCCTGCGGCAGCGACTGCCGCCGAGACGATGCGTCGGTCCGCGCCTGCCTGCGGCTGCAATGACGGCAGGATGATGCGCGAGGAGACTGCGCCGCGTCTGGAACGCATGGAGGAGACCCCCTGCGCACCGGATGCAAGCGATCTGATGCCCGCACTCGCGATGGTCTATTCGCCGCAGCAAAGTTTTCGGAACATTTACTGTGAAGAAGACGCGCTGATGCGCGGCACGATCTTTGAAGAGCTCGACAAGCCCTTCTACGGTCCCGCCTGCATGGGAGGTGGCTGCAATGGTTAATATGAACGGCAAAAACACAAACGGCAGAAATATAAACGCCGACGGAAACAACCGCGGCTGCGGCTGCCGGAAGGACAATGCGCGCGCCATGCTGCTGCGCCATGTGCAGATGCACGGCTTTGCCATGATTGAAGCCGGGCTGTATCTCGACGGGCATCCGGACTGCCGCCGCGCGCTGGAATACTTCCGCCGTCAGCGCGAGCTCTATATGAAATACGCCGCCGAATATGAGGCTGCATACGGTCCGCTGACCATCGCGTCGCAGACCGACTGCGATGCGTGGAAATGGGTGCAGGGACCGTGGCCCTGGGAAAGTGAGGCTAACTGATGTGGACCTATGATAAAAAGCTCGAATTTCCCGTCAAGATCAAAAATCCCGATCCCCGCGCTGCCCAAATCATCATCAGCCAGCTCGGCGGACCGGACGGCGAAATCGGCGCTGCCATGCGCTATCTGAACCAGCGCTATTCCATGCCCTATGACAAGGTCGTCGGCATCCTCACCGATGTCGGCACGGAGGAGCTCGCGCATATTGAGATGGTCGCAGCGATCCTCTACCAGCTCACGCGGAACCTCACGCCCGAGCAGATTAAAAATTCCGGCTTTGACACCTATTTTGTCGACCATACGACCGGTGTTTATCCGCAAAGTGCGGCAGGCGTTCCCTTCTCCGCAGCGGCGCTGCAATGCAAGGGCGATGTCATCACCGACCTCATGGAAGACCTCGCCGCCGAGCAAAAAGCCAGAACCACCTACGACAATATTCTGCGCCTGGTGGACGATCCCGATGTACGCGAACCGATCAAATTCCTTCGCGAGCGCGAAGTCGTGCACTTCCAGCGCTTCGGCGATGCCCTGCGCATCACACAGGATAACCTTGACGCGAAGAACTTCTATGCCTACAATCCCGCATTTGATAACTGCGGCGACAAGGGCAAAAAACGCGGCTGCGGCAGATAAACTCCGCAATCCACAAAAAATCTCCCGCAGACGGTCTGTGGGAGATTTTTATACATATATGCTATGCGTTTTATGCGTTAAACCTCGTCCTCGTGACGGCTGAACTTCTGCTGCATGGCGTGCAGCTTCGACTTTGCAGCGCGCAGTGCCTCGCGTGCTTCCTCCAGGCGTTTCGAATCCTCCAGCTTCTGCCCGACCTGTTTCTTCTGCGCCTGTGCGGTTTCGCGCACGAGCGCCTTAAAGCGGCGGTTGGCTGCCTTGAATTCCTTCTGTGCATCGTGCAGTCGCTCCATCATGGCATGGGGACGCGCCTGCAGTTCGGGATATGCCTCATGGATACGGCGCAGAAGCAGGCTGCGGTCCTTCAGCAGCTCGTGTACACGATGGCTGATCTCTTCGGTATTATCGCCCTCCTGTGCATCGATCTCGCGGCGGACGATGTTCATCAGCGCATGCGAGGTGACAAGATCGGCAAGCATGACAATGACAATGCAGGCAGCCAGCGCATACAGCCAGACGGAGGGCAGTTTTTCGATCAGGCGGAAGTACACCGGGTCGATGATCCGCACGACCGCCACGCTTGCAATGCCGAACAGGATCAGATTGCCGATCCAAACACGCCCGTTCAGATTCATCGGCTTCCGACTGTAATCCCACCAGCGCGCATGGAACAGCTTCTCCATATACCAGCTTGTGAAATACTCAAGTGCGCCGCAGATGAAGAACCCGGCGAGAAACGTGTCCCCGATCGAGCCGTCCAAACCGACAAGTCCGCCGACGCAGACCGTAATCGCCACAACACCGCTGCCGTAGATCGGACAGTACGGACCGATCATAAAGCCGCGGTTGATAAAACGATGATACTGAAAATATTTGAGCGTGACCTCAATCATCCAGCCGACGATTGAAAAGATAAAAAACAGAATGATCAGCTGACAAAGCAGTGTCTGCATGGCGCGTGCTCCTTTTTGTCGGATTCTACCTTCGATTATATTGAAAAAAGCGTCGCCTGTCAAGCTGTTTTCCGCGCCTCGCACAAAATGCCGGAAACCGCATGGCAAATCGCACAAAAATCCGTGGCTTGCACAATAAAATTTAATACTTCAACTGCGTTCCATGGGTTGCATCTACTCGTATTTTATGGTAAAATTGAATTGTATTTCATTCTGACCTCAAGGAGGATGCGCGTTTGATCAAACCCGACAAGTTCACCACGGCCAGATCAGCGGTGGCGGAAAAAGTAAAAGAATCTGCGGTCTCCGTTCTGCCGATCGTTCTGATCGTGACCCTGCTCTGCCTCGGCATTGCACCGACCAAACCGGAGCTGCTGCTCTGCTTTTTCATCGGCGCACTGATGATCGTGCTCGGCATGGGGCTATTCTCGCTCGGCGCGGAGCAGTCCATGACGCCGATCGGCAACAAAATCGGCACGGCGCTGACCAAGACGAAGAACCTGCCGCTGATTCTCGGCGTCAGCTTTCTGCTCGGCTTTGCCATCACCATTGCGGAACCTGACCTGCAGGTACTTGCGGAGACCGTGCCGCACATCAAAAACATCGTTCTGCTTGTGACCGTCGGTGTCGGCGTCGGCTTTTTCATGTCTGTCTGTATGCTGCGCATCATCACCGGTGCGCGCCTGCGCTGGCTGCTGATCGGTTTTTATACATTGGTTTTTGCGCTTGCGGCGTTTGCTGACCGCAACTTTCTGAGCATCGCATTTGACTCCGGCGGTGTGACGACCGGTCCGATGACCGTGCCGTTCATCCTCGCCATGGGCGTCGGTGTCTCCAACATCCGAAGCGATAAACGCGCGGAGGCGGACAGCTTCGGTCTGGTTGCCCTCTGCTCCATCGGTCCGATCCTCGCGGTGCTGATCCTCGGCTTTTTCTATCGGGACAGTGACGCGGTATCCGGCATCAGCGCCGCCGCCTACGGCGATACGACCGCCATCGGTCATGCGTTTCTCAGCGCGCTGCCCGCCTACCTGAAAGAGACCGCGATCGCCATGCTGCCAATCGTCGTGATCTTCTTCCTGTTTCAGTTTTTCCTCTTGAAGCTGCCACGGCGCAGCCTTTTCAAGATCCTGATCGGTCTGTTGTACACCTATGTCGGACTGGTTCTGTTCCTGACCGGCGTCAACATCGGCTTTTCCACACTCGGCGCAGAGCTCGGCGCGGCGCTGACCGCCGGAAAGACCTACTGGCTGCTCATCCCGCTCTCCATGCTGCTCGGTTGGTTCATCATCTCTGCCGAGCCGGCAGTCGTCGTCCTGGAGAAACAGATCGAGACCGTCAGCGCGGGCGCCATCCCGGGCAAAGCCATCAAGCTCAGTCTCTCGGTCGCTATTGCGCTCGCCATGGGACTTTCCATGCTGCGCGTCATGACGGGTATCTCGATTCTGTGGTTTCTGCTCCCCGGCTATGCCACAGCGCTGATCCTGTCCTTCTTCGTGCCGGACATTTACACGGCGATCGCCTTTGACTCTGGCGGCGTCGCCTCCGGTCCGATGACGGCAACCTTCATGCTGCAATTCTTTATGGGCGCCTCCACGGCACTCGACGGCAATGTCCTTGCCGATGCCTTCGGCGTGGTCGCCATGGTCGCCATGATGCCGCTGCTCTCGATCCAGATCGTCGGCTTTCTGTATGAGCGCAAAGCAATGCGCGTCACCAAAACGCCCGAAGTCTACGGCGACTTCGATGTTGTTGAACTGTGGGAGGATGCCGCATGAACTATGTCATCTCGATTATCAACCCCGATTCGCTTGATCTTCTCTCCGCCATCTGCGAAGAGCTGTCCCTGCCGCTCTCGGTGATTCTGCACGGGCGTGGCACCGCCGTACAGAGCATGCTGGATCTGCTCGGCATTGAATCGACCGAAAAGCGCGTTGTTCTTTCTATCGCAAACGAGGAAAAAACCAAAGCCCTGTTCACCGCCGAAAAGCACCGTCTGCACATCGGCGTCCCCGGTCACGGCATCGTGATTGCCGTGCCTGTAAAAAGTATCGGAGGAGGTAAAGCCGTGGCTTACTTAAACGGAGACAGCAAACTCGAAAAGCATGCACCGACACTGAATTACGCCTATGAATTGATCGTGGCGATTGCAAGTGAGGGTTCGACCGACATGGTCATGAACGCCGCACGCGCGGCAGGTGCGCGGGGCGGTACCGTCCTGCACGGCAAGGGCACGGGCGCAAAAGATGCACCGAAATTCTATAACATCTCGATCGCCGAGGAAAAGGAGCTTGTCCTCATCGTCGCCGCAGCGGATCAGAAATCCGAGATCATGCGCGAGATTCTGCACAAGGCAGGTCCCGGCACCGCGGCAGGCGCCATTGTCTTTTCCCTGCCGACCACCGAGGTTGCGGGCTTCGGTTTACTTGAAGAAAACTGAAGGACACCGAACATACAAAAAAAGATTGCCGTAGGGCAATCTTTTTTTGTATGTTGATTGCAATTCTGCTCAACCGCTTATACCTTGAAAAAACGCTCAGAAATTGCAAGGTTTGATTGTCCGTTGTTTCTCCCCTTGCAAATCCGTACCCGTTTCGCGCAAAATGAATGTTAAATTATAGCATTGATGAAACTCCTTGTCATCCGTCCTGCAAGATCATTTTCAAAAAATATACGCAGAGAATTGCAATCCATGCACAAATGTGCTATAATTTTTGTCGGTTGCCGCTGCCGGTTTACACCGCAAATCGAGTCTGTAGGATACACAGCAAAACCGTGATTTTTGTCGCGTGAAGGCGGCAATTCTAATAATTTTTAATGGATCGACCGATTGACTTTTCCCACGGCATCGCGTTTAATATAAGATGTATATTTATGCTGCCGCGGATCTGCGAAGGGAGTTTTCAAAATGAACGATTTTATCCTCTATACCGATTCCGCATGTGATCTGCCCGAGGACATGCTGAAAAGCCTCGGCATTCACTATCGCTCGCTGACCTTTGCCTTTGAATGCGAGAGTGAGCACGGCGACCGCGAAGTGCCTGCCAAAGAGTTCTACGCAAAAATGCGTGCGGGCGGTGTCGCCAAAACGGCTGCAATCAACACCGAATGCTTCCGCGAGGCGTTTGAGGAAGAAATCGCCGCCGGACATGATATTCTGTATATCGCATTTTCCTCCGGGCTCAGCACGACCTACAACTCCGGTCGCTTTGCACTGGCGGATCTGAAGGACAAGTACCCGGACCGCAAGCTGATCGCCGTGGATTCTCTCTGCGCATCGGCAGGATTCGGACTCATGGTCTACCTTGCCGCCAAGAAGAAAGCGGAGGGCGCGACGATTGAGGAAGTCGAAGAGTTCGTGCTGGACACGCGGCTGCACATCTGCCACTGGTTCACGGTGGACGACCTCGTCTATCTGAAGCGCGGCGGACGCATCAGCCCTGCCGCCACGCTGATCGGCACGATGCTCGGCATCAAGCCGGTGCTGCATGTGGACAACGAAGGGCATCTTGTGAACGTCTCCAAGGCGCGCGGCAGACAGGCATCCATCCGCGCACTTGCCGATCACTACGGCGAAACGGCACTGGACAAAACGGGCGGCACGGTGTTCATTTCCAACGGCGACTGCATTGAGGATGCGGAAACTCTGCGGTACATTCTTGCCGAGGAATACGGTGCGAAGGTTGAACTGATCACGGATGTCGGTCCGGTCATCGGCGCGCATTCGGGTCCCGGCACGCTGGCACTGTTCTTTGTGGGCAGCGCACGTTAAATTACCGATACAAGGAGTAAGACTCATGCAAGAAAACGAAGTGCAGACCCCGGACGCCGCGCAGTCGCCGCAATACCTGGACGGCACGCTGCTCTCCAAAATGGCGCACGGCGGCGCTGCCGTGCTGAAAAACAAGGCAGAAGAGGTCAACCGGCTCAATGTATTCCCTGTTCCGGACGGCGATACCGGCGTCAACATGTATCGGACGATTGAAAGCGGCGTTGCCGCGCTTGACCGCATGGATTCGGACAACCTGTCCGAGGTGATGCAGGCACTGTCCCATGGGATGCTGCTCGGCGCGAGGGGCAATTCCGGCGTCATTCTGTCCCAGTTTTTCAGCGGCATGGCAAAAGGCTTTGAAAACAGAGAAAAGGCGGACTGCCGCACGATCGGCACAGCGCTCGAAACCGCAGTCAAACAGGCATACCGCGCCGTGCTGACGCCGACCGAAGGAACCATCCTCACGGTTGCACGAGAAGCAGTGGGATACGCGGTCTCCCGCATCACGGATAAGAGCACGATCACTTCCCTTTTTGCCGACCTGACCGAAGAAATGTACGCATCGCTCCAGCGCACGCCGGAATTTCTCGCCGTACTGAAAGAGGCGGGCGTCATCGACAGCGGCGGCGCGGGTCTGCTCTACATCATGCAGGGCTTCAACCGCGTGCTGCGCGGCGAACAAATCAAGCTTTCCGCCGACGACGCAGTCGGTGTGTCGCAAACACCTGCCCGTGCAGCCGTATTTGACAGCGAAAGCGAAATGACCTACGGCTACTGCACCGAGCTGCTTTTGCAGCTGCAAAGCCGAAAGACCGATCTTGCAACATTTGATCTGAAGACCGTCACCGATTTTCTTGCCTCCGTCGGCGATTCGGTGGTCGCCGTGGTGGACGGTACGATCCTCAAGGTACATGTACACACGATGACGCCGGAGCGTGTCCTGGAATTCTGCCACGCATTCGGCGAGTTCATCACACTGAAGATCGAAAACATGTCCCTCCAGCATAACGAAACACTGGTCGGCAAAGCGGACAAAAATCCCGCGAAAGCACAGCCGCGCAAACGCTACGGCAGCATCGCCGTATGCAGCGGCGCCGGCATCGAAGCCACCTTCCGCGAATTCGGCGTGGACGAAATTGTCGCGGGCGGGCAGACCAGCAATCCCTCCACAGGCGATTTTCTCCGCGCCTTTGATAAAGTGGCGGCAGAGCACATCTTCGTCTTCCCCAACAACGGCAACATCTATCTTGCCGCTAAGCAGGCAGCCTCCATCTACCGTGCGGCAGATGTGCATGTGATCGAAAGCAAGGATCTCGGCTCCGGCTACGTCGGCATCACGGCGATCGACCCCGATGCCGAAAGCGCCGACGACGTGGAAAAAGAGATTGTTCGCGCCATGCGGCGCGTCACCACCGGCTGCGTGTCCACAGCCATCCGCGATGCCAATCTGAGCGGCGTGCAGATCACAAACGGCGACTATATTGCCTTTGTCGGCAAGGAGACCGTCGCCGCCGACCGCGATGTCGTCACCGTCGCAAAAGCACTTGCCGACCGGTTGCTTGCCGACAAGCGAAAATCCATGCTGACCGTTTTTTGCGGTGTAGATGCGGCAGCCGCCGATCAGAGCGCCCTGCAGGAATGGCTGCATAAGACATACCCGCGCGTTGAAGTCTACTTCTCGGACGGCGGGCAGGAGATCTATCCTTACATTTTCATTGCCGAATAAGCGCAAAAGCCGCCCCGACGGGGCGGTTTTTTTATAAAAGCCCTTTACTTTCCGTTACGGCTGTGCTATACTTGTTTCGCTCATCGGAGGGTAGGCGCTTTTGCGCTGCCGGATAAGATGTCGGGGCGAATTCCCGGTTTCTTGTCCTTTTTTTGTGTTTTGGAGGATTTTATGAAGATTATTACGATCAGCCGTGAATTCGGCAGCGGCGGGCGTGAGCTTGGCAAGCGCCTCGCCGATGCCCTTGGCATTGCATACTTCGATCGCGAAATCATTGAAGAGATCGCGAAAAAGACCTCACTGGATGCAGAATATATCGAGCGGACGCTGGATGCCGGTATCTCGGCAGGCGCATTTCCCATCACCTATTCGCGTACATTCAGCCTGCCGCACAGCGTGAATACAACAGCGTCTCTGCTGGCACAGCAGCATAAGATCGTGCACTCTCTGGCGGCGCGCGGCGACTGCGTGATCGTCGGCAGAAGTGCGGATGCCCTGCTTGAGGAATACCATCCGATTCGCCTGTTTGTCTACGCGGATATGCCCTCCAAGGTTGCCCGCTGCCGCGGAAGAGCGAATGAAAGCGAGAACGCCCTGACCGATCGCGACTATGAGAAGAAATGTCGGCAGATCGACCGCGCCCGCGCCGCTAACCATGACTTTATATCCGCTCTCAAATGGGGCGACATGCATGGCTACGACCTTTGCATCAACACGTCAGGGGTCACGATCAAGGACATCGTTCCGCAGATTGCCGCCTATATCCGCGCATGGTTTGAGGAGTGTAGCAAATGAGAATTCAGCTTTCCGATCATTTTACCTATAAAAAACTGCTTCGCTTTGTTCTGCCGTCGATCATCATGATGGTCTTCACCTCGATCTACGGCGTTGTGGACGGTCTCTGCGTCTCCAACTTTGTCGGCAAAACGCCTTTTGCAGCCATCAACCTCATCATGCCGTTTGTCATGATCTTCGGCGGCATCGGTTTCATGTTCGGCACGGGCGGCAGCGCACTGGTCGCCAAAACGCTCGGCGAAAAGCAACCTGAAAAAGCAAACCGCTATTTCACCATGATGGTCTGGGTCACGCTGATCGTCGGCGTAATCATCTCGGTCATCGGCATCATTTTCATGCGTCCGATCTCTGTTCTGCTCGGCGCAGACGAGGCGATGCTTGAGGACTGCGTCATTTACGGCAGAATCATCATCGGGTTCAACACGGCGTTCATGCTGCAGAACCTCTTTCAAAGTTTTCTCATCGCAGCCGAAAAGCCGCGCCTCGGACTTGTTGCAACACTTGCGGCAGGCTTCACCAATATGATTCTCGATGTGCTGTTTGTCGGCGCCTTCAAGTGGGGCGTTGCAGGCGCGGCGATCGCCACCGGCATCAGCCAGTGCGTGGGCTGCATTATCCCGTTTGTCTACTTTCTGCGTCCGAATGACAGCCTGCTGCACCTGACAGGGACGCGCCTTGAATGGCGGCCGATCCTCGCGGCATCCGCCAACGGCTCGTCCGAGCTTGTCTCCAACATCACGGCATCGGTCGTCGGCATGCTCTATAATTTTCAATTGCTGGAATATGCCGGACAGGACGGCGTTGCCGCTTACGGCGTCATGATGTATGTCGAGTTCATCTTTGTGGCAATCTTCGTCGGCTACTCCATCGGCTCCGCGCCGATCATCAGCTATCACTATGGCGCGGAAAACCATGCGGAACTGAAAAACATGCTGCACAAGAGCTTATTGCTGATGCTCGGCGGCGGCGTGTTGATGCTGGTTGCCGCATAGGTGCTGGCGGGACCGCTTGCACATTTATTTGTCGGCTATGACAAAACGCTGTTTGACATGACGGTGCACGGCTTCCGCATTTTCTCCCTGTTTGTGCTGTTTATCGGCTTCAACATCTTTGCATCCTCGTTCTTCACAGCGCTGAACAACGGCGGTGTTTCCGCTGCAATCTCCTTTCTGCGCACCTTCGTCTTCAAATTTTCCGCTGTACTGTTCATGCCGCTGCTGTTCAAGCTGGACGGCATCTGGTGGGCGACGGTGGTCGCCGAGGTGCTGGCATTCATTATTTCCGCCATCTTTATCATCTGCAAGCGTAAGAAATACCAATACTGATTTTCCGCATATGGCACAAGGATGTGCCGAGGTTCAATTATGAAAGATTCAAGCACGGTCAGAATGACCGACGGTTCTCTTTGGAAGAATATTTTCATTTTCAGTATTCCGCTGATGTGCTCGAACCTGCTGCAGGTGCTGTTCAACATGTCGGATATTGCCGTGGTCGGTCAGTTTGCCGGCAAGGAAGCGCTCGGCGCAGTCGGCTCCTGCACAACGGCTGTCTCTCTCTTCACAGGGCTGCTGATCGGCATGGGCGGCGGCATCAACGCGATCGCCGCGCGCTATGAAGGCGCCGGAGACCGGGTGCGCATCGGCAAAACCGTGCATTCTTCCCTGCTTATTTCCCTGATCTACGGCTTTTCCATCATGGTGCTCGGGCTCTTACTGATCGACAAACTGCTGATCGTGCTCAAAACGAAAGACGAGCTGCTGGCGGATGCCATCCTGTATATGCGCGTCTATCTGCTCGGCACGCCCGCACTTGCAATCTACAACTTCGGCAACGGCATTCTCAGCGCCGCCGGGGACTCCAAGCGCCCGCTCTACTATCTGTTTGCGGCAGGCATGGTCAACATCGTGCTCAATCTGTTCTTCGTCGTTGTCTGCAATCTCAGCGTCATGGGCGTGGCACTCGCCAGCGCGATCTCACAGTATCTCTCCGCATTCCTGATCCTGCGCCGCCTGTTCACCTGCAGCACGGAATATGCGCTCTCGATGCACGAGATGCGCATTGACGGCGTGATCACCAAGATCGTGCTGATGCTCGGTCTGCCGACTGCATTGCAGAATGCGATCTTCGCCGTGGCAAACCTCTTTATCCAGGCAGCAGTCAACTCCTTTGACACGCTGATGGTGGAAGGCAACTCCGCAGCAGCCAACGCGGACGCGCTGATCTATGATATGATGGCGGCATTCTACGTTGCCTGTACCACCTTCATGGGGCAGAACCTCGGCGCGGGCAAGAAGGAACGCGTGATGAAAAGCTACAAGATCAGCGTTGCTTATTCGTTTCTGATCGCCTTTGTCGGCGGCGTGCTGCTGTTCTTCTGCGGTCGTCCGTTCCTCATGCTGTTCTCGCGCGATGCCGATGTCATTGACGCGGGCATGAAGCGGCTTTCCATCATGGCATTCTCCTACTGCGTCTCCGCTTTTATGGACTGCACCATCGCTGCCTCCCGCGGTATCGGCAAAACGGTTGTCCCCACGATCATCGTTGTCTCCGGCTCCTGCCTCTTCCGCATCGCGTGGGTCTACACCATCTTCGCTTATTTCCACACGATTCCCTCGCTCTATCTGCTCTATGTCTGCTCCTGGACGCTCACGGCGATCTTCGAAATTCTCTACTTCCGCCATGCGCTGAAAAAGCAGTTTGCAGCCGAACCGCAGCCTGTATAAGCATAAAGAAAACCGCCTGTGCGACCGCACAGGCGGTTTTCTTTATGCTTTTTGCAGCTGTTCTTTTGTATATTGCAGTGTGTAGAGCTTGTGATACTGTCCGTGCAGCGCCAGCAGCTCGTGATGCGTCCCCTCTTCGAGAATCTCGCCGTGCGACAGCAGAATGATCTTGTCGGCATTGCGAATCGTTGACAGGCGGTGCGCCACGATCAGCACCGTGCCGATGTTCATCATTTTTTCAAGCGAATCCTGGATCAGGATCTCGGTCTCGGTATCAATATTTGCCGTCGCTTCATCGAGGATCATGATGTCCGGCTTATGCACGACCGTGCGGGCAAAGGAAAGCAGCTGCCGCTGTCCCGCAGAAAAGTTGTTGCCGCGCTCCCGCACGACCTCATCAAGTCCGCGCTCAAGCCGCGAAATGAACGAATCCGCATTGACATAGCGGCAGGCATTCATCACCGCCTCGTCGTCGATGCTTTCGTCGCCGAGCGTGATATTGCTGCGGATCGTGCCCGAGAACAGGAAAACATCCTGCAGCATCTGCCCGAAATGGCGGCGAAGTGACGCGATGGTGATCTTGCGGATGTCGATGCCGTCGATCAGGATCTGCCCCTTCTGAATATCGTAGTTCCGGCAGATCAGGGAGAGGATTGTAGACTTGCCGGATCCGGTCGCGCCGACAAATGCCACGGTCTCCCGCGGCGAAACATGGAATGAGACACCGCGCAGCACCCATTCGCCCGGATTGTAGGCAAACCACACATCGCGGAATTCGATCTCCCCGCGAATGGTGTCAAGCGGTTTGGCGTCCGGCTCGTCCACCACATCCGGCTCGATGTCAAAGACCGTGAAGATCTTCTCAGCCGAGGCGAATGCCGCCTGCAGACGGTTGAACTGCTCGGCAAGGTTCTGAATCGGCGTGAAAAACTTCGACAGGTACATATAGAAGGTGACGACCGTGCCCGCGCCGAGCGTCTGCCCGAGGAAGCTGACTCCGTCGATATATCCCTTGCCGCCGAGATAGAACAGGCAGAGCACCGAGGAAATATACAGCATATAGACCACCGGGCGGAACACGCTGAATACGAAGGTCTGCTCGTGCTTGGCACGCCCGAGCTGCTTGTTCTTCTCCGCAAACTCGCGCATCTTGCGGTCCTCACAGCAGAAGATCTGCGTGATCTTCATGCCGGAAAGGTTTTCGGAGAGATAGGTATTGATGTCGGTGGTGCCGTCCTTGACCTTACGGTGCGCACGACGCGAGAACTTGCGGAAGATCACGGTGAACAGCACGACAAACGGCACAAAGCAAAGCACCATCAGCGTCAGCTCGAGGTTGAGACAGAGCATGGCGCAAAGCACGCCGATGACCACAAAGGCATTCTTGGCAAGCCCCGGCAGCAGGTTGATAAACAGCACCGACACGGCGTTGGTGTCGTTCACTTCGCGCGTGACCAGCTTGCCGACCGGCATTTTGCTGAGCTGATCGTGTGACAGGCTCTCAATATGGTGAAACAAATCTTCGCGGATCTCGGTCAGGATCCGCTGCCCCGTCTTCTGCAGCAGAATCGACTGCACATAAGTGCAGACCAGCGAAACCACTAGAATGGATGCGTACAATGCGACCATTGCAAACAGACGGTTCAGCGCAAAATCCGCCCTGACCAGCTCCTCGATCTTGCCGACCAGCACAGGCGCAAAGACATCGTAGCCGATGGAAAACAGCAAAAAGAGCCCAACCAAAACGAAGTTCTTCCAATACGGGCGTGCGTAGGAAAGCAGCCTGCGGATCAGTTCGCTGTCCTTCATATGGCGATCAAACCCGATTGCCTCTTTCTTGTTCTTCATCAGCGCAAACGCCGTGATAAAGCAGACCGTAAACGCGCCGATGATCGCGCCGACGACGAGCAAAGGATAATAGTCATGCATGTGCGTGTTCCTCCCCCTCGTCCTCAAGTTTTTGCAGATCGACGTTCCGCCGGTAGCCGGCAGACGCCGCGTACAGTTCGGCATGCGTGCCGATGGCGGAAACCGCGCCGTCCTCCATATAGATGATCTTGTCCGCATCCGCCACGGTGGAAATGCGGTGCGCGATCATCAGCGTCGTGCGCCCCGCACGGCGGGCGACAAGGTTTGCAAGAATCGTTTTCTCGGTCTTGGTATCCACGGCGGAGACCGCATCGTCCAGAATCAGGATCGGTGCATCCTTCATGAGTGCGCGGGCAATGGAAATGCGCTGCTTCTGCCCGCCGGAGACCGTCGTGCCGCGCTCACCGAGTACCGTTGCATAGCCGTTCGGGAACTCGCGGATGTTATCGTCCACATCCGCCATCACCGCCGCATCGGCAACCGCCTCATCGTCCGGCGCGTCGCTGGAAAAGCCGATGTTGTTGCCGATCGTGTCACTGAACAGGAAGTTGTCCTGCGGCACATAGCCGATCGCGTTCCGCACGGCATGCAATGTCAGGCTGTTGATGTCGTGCCCGTCCAGAAACAAGGTGCCGTCCGGCACATTGTAGGTGCGCAGCAGGAGGTCGACCAGCGTCGTTTTGCCACAGCCGGTATCGCCGACGATGCCGACGCGCTCACCCGCACCGATTTTGAACGAAACGTCATGCAGCACGTCAAATTCACCGTCCGGATAGCGGAAGGTCAGATGCCGGAACTCAATCTCGCCGCGCGTGATCGGGATCTCCGCAGCGTCCGGGCGATCGGCAACCTTCGGTTCTGCGTCAAGCAGCTCACCGATGCGTTCGAGCGACGCTTTGCCCCGCGAAACCATTTCGATCATCTGCGAGATCGCCATGATCGGCCATACTGTCGCTGTGAAATAACCGATAAACTCCACCAGCTGCCCCGCGTCAAACGTGCCCTTATAGACCAGATACCCGCCGTAACCGAGAATGACGCAGACGACCGACTCCACAAGGAAAGTAACCGTCACGTTCAGCGCCGTGGACAGCTTGGTATACGCCACATTTGCACGCTCGCTCTCGCGGTTGATCTTGCGGAATGCCAGCAGCTCGCGCGCCTCGTTGACAAATGCCTTGATGACGGCGATGCCGGAAAAGCTCTCCTGCGAGAAGTCAGAGAGCGCGGAGAATGCCTCCTGCCGCGTCTCCCACTTTTTCATCATATATTTTTCAAGGATCGCGCCGCTGATGAGCAAAAGCGACATCGGGATGAGCGCAAGCAGCGTCAGAAAGCCGTTCATGCAGTACATTTTCCACAGTGCGAGTCCGCCGAGAAACACCGCGTCAAACAGCATCAGGACCCCGTCGCCGAAGCAATCCTGCACGGTTTCAAGATCATTGGTGAACAGCGACATCAGCGTGCCGACCTTGTTCTCCTGATAATACTCCTGCGACAGTCCACGGCAGCGGTCAAACATGCGATCGCGCAGATCGGTCTCCAAGCGGATCGCCGTGCCGAAGAAGCAGTAACGCCACAGAAACCGCCCGAAAACCATGGTGCAGACGATCACAAGCGTCGGCAGACAGATGTCATCCAGCAGAAAATCGAGATCAAAAGGCTGCGAGATACCGTCTTTCACAACCATACCCGTATTCATGCCGTTGATCAACAGCCGATACAGTTCCGGCACCTTGAGCTGCACAATATCCACAAGGATCAGTGCGGCGATTCCGAGCAGCAGCACCGGCGCATAGCGGATATAATAACGATTGATGTGTTTTCCGAACAGCAATTTGTCTTCCCCCGTAGTCCGAAAGTGCAAACCGTGCCCGCGGGCACAATTTCGCTTATTTCACGCGCAGGCGCTCACAGAGCTTCTCATCCCGCGCAACATAGGCTGTATAGTTGGTCGAATAGGTGACATAACCGGGCTTGGATGCCGGCGGCTTTTTAACATTTTTCACCCGCGTGTAATCCACCGGGACGAGTCCGCCGTCCGCCGCCTTGGAATAGGTCGCCGCAATCGTCGCCGCCTCGGTGTAGTCGCGCTCCGGCGGCTCTTCCCCGTCGCAGATCAGAACGACGTGCGAGCCGGGGCAGCCCTTGACGTGAAACCAGAGGTCGAGTTTCCCCGCCGCGCGGAAGGTCACAAATTCATTCTGCATATTGTTTTTGCCGCACAGCACGCGATAGCCGCCGCTCGTGCGGAATTCCATCGGCTTGACCGGTGCATTTTTCCCGGGCTTGTAGCCGCGCATCCGTGAGCCGTAGCCGCTGACCGCCAGCTCATGCCGGATCTCGGCAAGATCGCTTTCGGTCTCGGTGCGCTCCAGCGCGGCGGCAACCGTCGCAAGATAACGCAGCTCCGCCTCGGAGAGCGCGATCTGCTCGGTCAGCACAACGCGCGCGTTTTTGCTTTTGTTGTACTTTTTATAATAGCGTTGCGCGTTCTGCGCAGGGGTGAGCCGTGTGTCAAGCGGCACGATCACCGTCTCGCAGTTCGCGCTGTAATAGTTCGGCAGCGCCGCTGTTTCGGCACCGCGCTTCAGCTGATAGAGATTCGCCGTGATGAGATCGCCGTACAGCCGGTAGGTCTCTCCCTCGTCACAGGCAGCCAGCTCCTCGCGCTGCACATCCAGTTTCCTCTCGAGCCGCGCATTGGCATGTGACAGCAGATGGATGATGTCCTGCCCGCGCTGTTTGATCTTCTCGGCGAGATCGCGCTTGCCGAAATAGGCGTCCAGCAGCGCACCGAAGGTCGGAAACCGCTCGGTTTTCGCACCCGCACCGTACTGCCGCAGCTCGGTAAAGCAAAACTCCACCGGCGTGTCGTCTTCGCCGTACACCAGTGTCGGCACGTAATCGTTCTCAGCAAAAATACGGATAAAATCCGCAAACGCCGCGAAAAGCGCATCTGTCTGCACCTCGCCGACCGGCGTATCGGTGCGCCCGGTCGCGCGGAAAGCCAATTCCCGTGCGACAAGCGGCGAAATACCGAGAAAACGACCGAGAATGAACTTGTGCAGCGGCAGCGACGCATCCGCCGCCGCAAGATAGGCGGCAAGCGTCGGGCAGTCGGTCGTGAACAGATCTGCTTTATCCTGTGCGGGCGGCAGCTCGTAGGTCATGCCGGGCAAAATCTGCCGCAGGCGGCTGGTGGAGAAATCGACCAGATGCAGTGCGGTGATGATTCTTTTGTTTTCGTCGGCAAGCAGAAGATTGCTGTACTTGCCCATGATCTCGACGATCAGATAGCGCGTGACCGCAAAGCCCATCTCGTCGCGGCTGGCAAATTCCAGCTCGCAGACGCGGTCAAAGCCGATCTGCCGCGCCTGCACCAGTTTGCCGCCGCCGAGCTGTTTGCGCAGCAGCATGCACAGCATCGGCGCCGCTGCGGGGTTTTCCTTGGCAACGGCGGTAAAGCCGAGCTTCGGGTTGTTTGCCCCCGCATTGATCGACAGGCGCAGATCGCTGCGCTGTGCCGCCGAATGCAGCGTGATGACGATTTCATCCTTCTGCGGCTGCTGTATTTTTTCCACGCGCGCGTCCTTCGCCGCCCGGTTGATCTCCCAGACGACAGCGCGCATCATACCGGCATCAAAAGCCATGGTTCACCTGTTCTTTCTATATACAAAGTAGGCAAAATCGCCTGTCTTCTCAAACCCGGCAGCGCGCGCCACACGGGCGGAAGCCGTGTTTTCCCTCCTGCATTTGTAAAGTGCTCGATACCCGCGCGACAGAAGATGTGCAGAGAGCGCGGCGACGCACGCGGTCGCATAGCCCTTGCCGCGAAAATCGGGCGCGGTCTCCGTACTGATTTCAATGCTGTTCCCTACGTTCTCTGCCGTAAGCGTCTCACAGGCAACGGCGACCGACACGATTTTTTCTTCTGATATGGCAGCGAAGATCACGCGCTCAGCGGCAAGGCAGGCAGAAAGGTCAAAGGTGGTCAGATTTTCATACTTACCGTCGCGGCGGATCCGCTTGCAAAAAGCGAAATCGCATGTCGGCTCCCCCTGCGGCAGAAAATTGTATCCAACGACCGCCGAGTGCTTGTCTTTTGTATACCCAAGCGAAGTGCAGAACGCCGCGCAGCCGTCCGCAAGATACGCAAGCGCAGCATCGCTGTAGAGATCCGCCGCAAAGCGTGCGGCATAGGTCTCACACAGCGACAGAACCGACGGATACGCAAAAACTTTCGTCTCGCCGCCGAAGGTCTCGACATGCACCGGTACGGCGATGTCAAAGTTCGTCTCGCGAACAAGTTCTTCGCCGTCTATGTCCGGAATAATCTGCATTACAGCTCCCCCTTTTCGGCAGCATGCAGCAAGTCGGTCACGGTATCAAGCACGCGGCACCCGGTCGCCTCCAACCGCGCGCGGCTCTGATGTCCGCAGGCGAGCAGTACGCAATCAGCGCCGATTGCCGCCGCGACCTCGGCATCGTGCAAGGAATCGCCGATGAGAAGCGCCGCGCCGAGCCTGACTTTCTTTGACCATTCTACTGCCGCTGCAAGCTTGCCGTGCGCCCGCGTGTCATCCTGTCCGACGATGTCGTCAAAAAAGGACGCGATGTCGAGCGGTGCAAGCTGCCCTGCCAGCATTTCGCGTTCGGTAGCGGACAGCAGATACTGTCTGCACCCGGCATCCCGGAAATACGCAAGCGCCTCACGGCAGCCGGGATACAGCCCTGCCAGCGGCGCGCGGAGATTGTATTCCGCAACCCATTCGTCGGCGTAAATTTCAAATTTTTCACGTTCCAGTCCGATCTTCTCGTAATAATCAATGACCGGAAAGCCGAATACGCGACGGTATGCGTCCGCATCGGCAAGCATCGGCTTGCCGTAGCGGGCAAGCAGCGCATTGGTTGCGTCCAGCGTCTCGCGCACGTCGTCCAGCAGCGTGCCGTTGAAATCCCAGATGATCTGCTTATGCTTCATTATTTATCGTTATTTATCGTTCTTCTTCGGGAACAGGCGAAATTCCTTCGTGCCGAGCAGATAGGAAACGCCGCTGACCGCGACCACATAGAGCGCCGCGACAAAGAAGACCGCTGCAACCACTGCAAAGTTCTTTCCCTGCGGAGCAAGCGTGATCATAATGCCTGTGAAGCAGCCGTCCACGAGAATCAGAATCGCATAGCAGACCGCACGGATCGAATCTGCAAGCTCGGTCTGCGGCACAAGTGCGCAGACGAAATAGACAAGCGTGAGCAGCAAAACTGGAATCTGTGCGACCGCCGCAATCCAAAAGCCATCTGCACGATAGTCGGTCAGTCTGCCCGCATCAATCGCCGATTTGTCCTTTGCGCCGAGCTCCCACATGGGCACATAAATCATCGCCGCATAAAACAGGGATGCGAAAATGCTGACGGCAAGCGTCATTCCCTTGCCCATCCGGTTGGTCCAGAGAAAGAGAACGGTGCCGAACACCGCCATACCGATATGTGTGACGATCAGACGTCCGATCGCGCCGGACCGCGCTTTGATTTTTTTCATCTATGTGACCTCCGCAGCTGATTTACATATGTCTGTATATTATAGCTGATTTTGCGCCCGCCTGCAAGACAAATCGTGTTTTTTTTCACATTTCTCTTTTCTTTTGCAAATAAATTTTGTATAATGGTGAGCAGAAAGGAAGTGTCGCAATGCTGACGCAAACCCGCAGCGAGATCGACCGCGCCACCCTGCCCCCAATCCTGATTGATTTTGCGGGCTACAAGGGCGGCATTGAGAACCGCTCCAAGCTGACCGTGGAAGAATATCTCCTCGACCTGCGCACCTTTTTCCGCTACATGTGCGCCGCAAAGCGGCTGGGCCTGACCGCACCGACTGCCGAGGAGCTGGAAAAGGTGAATATCAAGGATGTTGACCTTGAATTTGTCGAGTGCATCCGCACCGAAGACATCTACGAGTTTCTGTTTTTCGTCGGCGCGGATCTGCAGAACGGATGGTCCGCCAAGGCACGAAAGCTGACCGCAATCAAATCCTTTTATAAATACCTCGTCAACAAGCGTCATCTGCTCGAAAAGAATCCCGCCGCCAACATTGACGCACCGAAACGCGAACGGACGCTGCCGAAGTTTCTCTCCGCCGAAGAAAGCCTTGCGCTCCTCAATGTGATCGCAAACGATACGGAATCCAAGACGGTCCGGCGCGATTATGCCATCGCAACGCTGTTTCTGAACTGCGGTATGCGTCTCTCCGAGCTCTGCGGCATTGACATGCGGGACATCGACAGCGAATTGCGCTCGGTGCGTGTATTCGGCAAGGGCGCCAAGGAGCGCATCATCTATCTGAACAGCGCATGCCGCGCCGCGCTCACGGACTATCTCGCGGTGCGCGGCGACAATCTGGACGAGAAGACCGCCGCCTGCCCCGCCCTCTTTCTGAGCAGTCGCGGGCAGCGCATCAGCAACAAGACCGTGCAGTGGATGATCGGCAAATACCTGAAAGCCGCCGGACTTGAAAACAAAGGTTATTCCGTGCACAAGCTGCGGCACACCGCCGCCACGCTGATGTACCAGACCGGGCATGTAGACGTACGCGTGCTCAAGGACATTCTCGGGCATGAACAGCTGAACACCACACAGATCTACACGCATGTCAGCAGTGCGAGCATGGAAAACGCCATGGAGCAAAACCCGCTCTCCGGTGTCAAGCCGCCGCGCACACGGGTAAAGAAAACGCCGGAGGACTGACCTGACCGCTGACGCAAAGTGCATCCGCCGCATACCCTGTGGATACGGGGGTGGTGGTATGGCATTTTGCGGGCGGCAAAAGCAGAAGAATGAAAAGCGGCGGCGCTTTGCGAAAATTGTCGTTTTTGCGCTGTTTTTACTGCTTTCGTGCGTGCTGATCTATAATCTGCAAATTCTTCCCGTTCTTTTTCCGCTCGCCAAAGCCAAGTGCACGACCGAACTGACCGACGCCGTCAACCGCATCGTACGGGCGCGGATGCAGTCGGATAGCGACGGCTATGCCGATTTTGTACGGCTGCATTTCGGCGAGGACGGCAGTGTTGCCTCGGTCGAGACCAACACGCCCCGCCTTGCCAAGCTTTCCGGCGACGTTGTGGGCGACGTGACCGACGCGCTGACGCACGAACGCATGACCGTGCGCATTCCGCTCGGCAGTCTCTCCGGCAGCGCGCTGCTGTCCGGCAAGGGTCCGGATGTGCGCGTGAAGCTGGCGGTCTCGCAGAAGATCACCTGTGCCGTGCGCGGTGACTTCACCGAGAGCGGCATCAATCAGACCCTGCACCGCGTATTTCTGCGCGTGACCGTGGAAGTCTGCGCACTCTTGCCGGGTGCGGTGCAGACCTTTTCCGTGCCGACCGACGTCTGCGTTGCGGAAACCGTCATCATCGGCAAGGTGCCCGAAGCGTATACGCGCATCGACCGTTTCGCCTCCGACGTGACCGAAACCGAGATCGACGACATCTCGGATTACGGCGCGCAGGGACAGCTGCGAAACCTTCCGTAAAAAGGTGTTGCCAGCGCGGTCGGATTGTGTTATATTATGTATGTGAATCAAATTATACTTTTTGAGGTGCAAGATGTCCAAAGACAATATGCCGAAAGAAAAAATGGTCTATTTCCGCACATCGCTCGGCGGTTTCAACCGCGAGGATGTCAACAGCTATATTGAGAAGCTGAACGGTGAGTTTGCCGAGCGGGAACGCACCGCCAAGCGCAAAACCGACGCGCTGGAATCCAAACTCGCGGAGCTGGAAAACGCAAAATCCGAACTGGAACGGGCGCTTGCACGCGCATCGGCGCTGGAAACCGCCGCCGCCGAGCGCGAAAAGCTGATTGCGGAGCAGCTTGCCCGCATTGAAGAACAGAACCGCACGATCGACGCTCTCCGCCGCGAGCGAGGCGAGGCGCAGTCCCGCGCGGAAAGCCTCGACGAGCGGCTTGCTTCCCTTTCGGACGCGATCGCAAAATCCGAAAAATACGATGATGTGAGCGCGCAGATCGGCGAGATCATTCTGTCTGCCAAGAGCACCGCCGACGAGATCATCGAGGCGGCAAAGCGCGAAGCAGACGACATGCGCCGCTCGGCAGACGAGCAGCTGGAAAGCGCCGCGGCAAGTTTCAATGCGCGTGCCGCAACCGCTGCCTATGCGGTAAAGAGTCAGATCAAAAAAATTGCAAACGACTCTTATTCCGCGCTGACGGCACAGACCGAGCAGACCGCAGCGCTCCTGCATGCGCTCGCCGAGAACATCGGCAAGTCCTCGGCAGAGCTGGACGACAGGCTGGCAAGCGGAAAGAGCGATGCCGAAGCCGCTATAGGCGCGGAAGCCGCCAAGATCTTCGGTGACGAGAACCGCATCAAATTCAACTTCTGATATGAAAAGCTGCAATACCGAAAACTTCAGAGAATGGGCGCCCACTCTGCGCGCCGGCGAAGAGATCCTGCTCTCCGGCACGGTCTATACCTCGCGCGATGCCGCGCACAAGCGGATTTTTCAGGCAATCGCCGACGGCACGCCCCTGCCTTATCCGATCGAAGGTGCCTTCATCTATTATGCCGGACCGACACCGGCAAAGCACGGCGCGGTCGGCTCCTGCGGACCGACCACTTCCTCGCGCATGGACGTTTATGCGCCGCAGCTCTACGACATGGGGCTTGCCGCTACCATCGGCAAGGGCGACCGCAGCGAAGCGGTCTATGACGCCATCCGCAGAAGCGGCGGGCTGTATCTCTGCGCCATCGGCGGCGCGGGCGCGCTGGCTTCCCGCGCCATTGTAAAGAGTGAGGTCATCGCCTATGACGATCTCGGCTGCGAATCGGTCAAGCGCTTCACCGTCCGCGACTTTCCGCTGTTTGTTGCCATTGACACAGCAGGCGGAAGCATCTTCAAAAAGTAAAGTATTTCCCGGGAAAGGAGAATCGGCGTGTCCCTCGGTTCCAAGATCAAAAACCTGCGCCGCATGCGCGGCATGACGCAGTCGGTGCTTGCCGACGGCATCGTGACGCACGGCATGCTCAGCCGCATTGAGCATGATGACGCCACGCCCTCACTCGAGACGCTCTGTGCGCTTGCCGGGCGGCTGGAGGTCTCCCCCGGCTTTTTGCTTGACCCCGCAGACGATCTGCTCCCCGCTGTGCGTGCCCACGCCGACAAGCAGATCGCCGTTCACTTTGCAGCCGGCGCATATGCCGACTGTCTGACCGTCTTTGATGCCGCGGGTATTACCCCGGACGCAGGCAATGCCGCCATATACACCCGGTGCGCTTTTTACGTCGGCATGCAGGCGTTTGACCGCGGCGACCTCGCGACGGCACGCCGCCTGCTCGCAGCCGCCAAAGAAACCCTGCCGCTCGCGCCCATTCCCCCTGCCGAAGTTACGACGGCGCGCATTGACTTTGCACTTTTGCTCGCCGACCACATTGACGATCTTCCCGCAGTTCTTCCGTTTGCACCGGGCAAACCTGACTTCGGCTTTCAGCCGTCGCTGTTTATTTATACCCTTGCACAATTTGAAAACAAAGCGCTGGATACCGTGCGCGCCATCCTCTTGCTGGAGCTTCTGGACGCGCCGTATGCCGCCTATATCGATGCAAAGCTGAAGCTGCTCGACTACAAATTCATCGACGCGATCCTCGCCCTGCGCCCGATCGCTGCCGCCAAAGAGGTTCCCTGCTTTCTTGCCCTGCTTGCCGCCGCTGCCGTGGAGGACTGCTGCAAGACCTGCGAGGACTATAAAGGCGCATACGAGAGCCGCGAGCGTCGCGAAGCGATCCTCGCTTCCGTCGTGCGGTGAGCCCCGGTGCGCAGCGTTTGGACCGCATCGGATATAAACCAACGGATTCCGTTTATAACCGGTTTTATCATCTTTTCAAAAACGCGATCGGATCGCGTTTTTTCTTTATTCGTGAATCTCTCCAAAATCGTGTGAAAAATTCAAAAAAAGTTGATAAGAATTTAACACATTTTTTTGATTGAAAATCGAAATCGGATGTGGTATAGTATATAATGGGTTAGAAAGGTATTTCGACGCGATTTTTACGTATTACACATACTTTTCTATCCATACTGACCATACTTAAATCTAAAGAGCAAAATTTTAAGTAAACGGAGGTTTACAATGGACAATACAACAAAGACTGCCGCCGAACTCAAGGCGGAGCTTGCCAAGAAGGACGCGCAAAGCGCGTCTGCCGCCGCGAAGGACAAGGCTATCAGCGCACGACAGACGATCGCCTCCGTCCTGGACGAAGGAACTTTCGTCGAGATCGGCGCTTATGTCAAGCGCACGTTTGACGAGAGAGACTACGAGGGCGTGATCTGCGGCTACGGCGCGATCGACTCCCGCTTGGTCTTCGTGTTCGCGCAGGACTTCTACAGAATGAAGGGCGCGTTTGACGATGTGCAGGCGAAGAAGATCTGCGACCTTTACGCGCTTGCCGTCAAGAACGGCGCTCCGGTCATCGGCGTATTCAACAGCGCGGGTGCCGTGCTCGGCGAGGGCGTTGACGCGCTCAGTGCATACGGCAAGGTGATGCGCGCGGTTTCGGATGCGTCCGGCATCATTCCCCAGATCGCGTATATCAACGGCGTCTGCGCAGGCAGCGCAGCCGTGATCGCCTCGATGTTTGATGTGATCGTCGCCGCAGGCGAAAAAGCAAGCATCTACGTTTCCCCGATCTCCACACTGAAGGCAAAGAATGCCGGCGCGGCGGAAACCGGCTTTGCAAACGGTCTTGTCGACAAGCTGTATGCAACCGATGCGGAAGCGCTCGGCGGCATCCGCGCACTGGTCAACTACCTGCCCCAGAACAACATGGAAGGCACGGTCACCGAGCTTTGCACGGACGATCTCAACCGTGCGGTTGATCTTTCGTTTGTCGGCGGCAGCTATGATATGAAGAATGTCCTCGCCGCAATCAGCGACGGCGGCAACTATTTTGAACTCTCCGAAAACTACGCCCCTGAAGCAGTCTGCGCGCTCGCATCGGTCGGCGGCACGGTCAGCGGCATCGTGGCAAACCAGCCGAAGGAAAACGGCGGCAGACTGACGCCGAACGCTGCAAGAAAGATCGCAAAGTTCGTGTCGATGTGCGACGCATTCGGCATTCCGGTGGTCACTCTGGTAGACAGCGAAGGCGTCACCGCGGGCGATGATTATGAAAATGCTCCCTATGCAGCAGAGCTTGCGAAACTCGCGTATGCCTACTCCGCTGCCGAGACCGCAAAGATCACGGTCGTGCTGGGCAGCGCATACGGCAGCGCATTTGTGCTGATGGGCTCGAAGTCGATCGGCGCGGATGTCGCATTTGCACTGGACACCGCTAAGATCAGCATTCTCAGCCCGAAGGCGGCGGTCGCCTTCCTCGAAAATGAAAAAGTCGCCAAGAAAAGCCGAGACGAGCTGGAAGCCGAGTGGGCTGCCGAAAACGCAGCGCCTGTCAAGGCTGCCGTTCACGGCGAGATCGACGACGTAATCGCGGCATCCGAGCTCCGCATGCGCATCTGCGCGGCGCTTTCCATGCTTGCCTCCAAGTGCGGCGGCGCGCCTGCGCGCAAGCACGCAAATCTTCCCCTGTAAGGAGGTAAACGATGTTTAGTTTTTATCTGGCAGCGGCGGAAACCGAAATGGCGCTCGGTGACAAGCTGGCGCTCGGCGGTCAGGTCTCGCTGCTCGGCATGGGAACGGTTTTTGCCGTCCTGGCGATCCTTTGGGGTCTTGTCGAGCTGATGCACCTGCTGCTCACCGGTTTTTCCGGCGACAAGAAAAAGAAAGCGTCTCCTGCGCCCGCAAAGGCAGAGACGCCCGCAGCGGCACCCGTCACGGCTGCACCCGCAGCTGCGGCAAACGATCTTGAGATCGTTGCTGTCATCACCGCGGCAGTCGCAGCGGCAAGCGGTTCTTCCCCATCTTCCTTCCGCGTGGTTTCTTTCAAGCGCGCGAACGATCGTTTTTCATCCGGTAAATAAGATTTGAGTTTAAGGAGAATAAAGAAATGAAACAGTATAACATCACTGTCAACGGCACGGCATACGAAGTCACGGTTGAAGAGGTCGGCGCAGTTTCGACCGTTGCGCCCGTCGCACCCGCAGCTGCTCCCGCACCGGCAGCGGCTCCCGCTCCCGCAGCAGCACCCAAGGCT
>ERZ791905.181-NODE-181-length-76861-cov-18.906804_pt1 | contig 76861 bp, 75 predicted proteins | sample MGYA00510147_ERZ791905 | MGnify/ENA primary metagenome ERZ791905 (study PRJEB30046, sample SAMN00792084) | human gut metagenome | study: EMG produced TPA metagenomics assembly of the A metagenome-wide association study of gut microbiota in type 2...
AAACACTGGCTTTTTTAAGCAACTCGATTTATTCAAACTCAATCGTTCCAGGTGGCTTACTCGTCAAATCATAGAATACACGGTTTACCCCGCGTACCTCGTTGATGATTCGGCTCATTACTGTTTGCAGTACTGCAAATGGAATCTCTGCGCTTTCGGCGGTCATGAAATCGACGGTATTTACGGCGCGCAGTGCAACTGCGTAGTCGTAGGTTCTCTCGTCGCCCATTACTCCAACGGAACGCATATTGGTCAGGGCTGCGAAATACTGGTTCGGCATCCAGGATGGAGCTTCGCCATTTTCTTTCTTGTAAGCAGCTACTGCCTTGTCCACTTCTTCCCGGTAGATGGCATCGGCATCCTGTACGATGCGGACTTTCTCAGCATTGACTTCACCGATGATTCGGATACCAAGACCCGGGCCCGGGAATGGCTGACGGAATACCAGATGCTCCGGAATTCCAAGTTCAAGACCGGCTTTACGAACCTCATCTTTGAAGAGGTTACGCAATGGCTCGATGATTTCCTTGAAATCAACATATTCCGGAAGGCCGCCTACGTTGTGGTGGGATTTGATGACAGCGGATTCTCCGCCAAGACCACTTTCTACCACATCTGGATAAATGGTTCCCTGTGCCAGGAAATCAACGGCTCCGATTTTCTTTGCTTCTTCTTCAAAGACACGGATAAATTCTTCACCGATAATTTTACGTTTTGCTTCCGGCTCTGTTACTCCGGCAAGCTTGTTATAGTAACGTTCCTGGGCATTTACACGGATGAAGTTTAAGTCAAACTGACCGTTCGGTCCGAATACATTTTCCACTTCATCTCCCTCGTCTTTACGAAGAAGACCATGATCAACAAATACGCAGGTAAGCTGCTTTCCGATTGCTCTGGATAAAAGACCTGCTGCCACAGAAGAATCCACTCCACCGGACAATGCCAGAAGCACTCTTCCGTTGCCGACTTTTTCACGGATTTCCTTGATGGTATTTTCCACAAAGGAATCCATTCTCCATGTTCCGGCACAGCCACAGACACCACGCACGAAGTTGTGGAGCATCTTGGTTCCCTCTTTGGTATGGAGTACCTCCGGGTGGAACTGGATGGCATAGAGATTCTTTTCACGATTTTCTGCGGCTGCCACCGGGCAGTCTGCAGTATGTGCTACGATTTCAAAACCAGGTGCTGTCTTTGAAATATAATCAAAATGGCTCATCCAGCAAATGGTCTTTTCTTCTACATTCTGGAATAATGGTGAATTCTTCTCTACCATTACTTCTGTCTTACCATATTCGCGAACCGGTGCTTTTTCTACCTTGCCGCCCAACACATGCATCATGAGCTGTGCGCCGTAACAAAGTCCCAGAACCGGGATACCAAGTTCAAAAAGCTCTTTGCTGTAAGTTGGTGAATCTGCCTCATAACAACTATTTGGACCTCCGGTCAGGATAATTCCCTTCGGGTTCATCGCTTTGATTGTCTCGATATCCGTGCGGTAAGAATATATTTCACAATATACATTGCATTCACGGACACGTCTTGCAACCAGCTGGTTGTACTGTCCGCCAAAATCAATGACAATAACTTTTTCCTTATCCATGGACGTTTTTCCTCCTAATTTTTGCTGAGACTCGCCCAGCGTCTAAATTTTATTATAGTTGAGCCACCCTGGAAAGACAAGCCCTATTTTGTTTTCGCAAGATATTCTGAGTTGTTATTTTGGGCTACGCATAATTCTTTATTATATGGAAATACTCCCTGTATGCGTAAAGATTATCTGATTAAATCCATCACACAATATATTTTCTTTTTCTTTCTGGGAGCATTTCTTGGATACCTGTGGGAAGTGCTGCTTTTTTATGTGCAGGATGGGACTTTCTGTAACCGTGGCTTTCTCTATGGTCCATGGCTTCCGGTCTATGGTGTGGGTGCTGTCCTGATGCTGCTTATTTTAAGACGCTTTCAGAAGCATCCTGTCAAAGTCTTTTTTCTTGCAGCGCTTCTCGGCTCTTTCGTAGAACTTTTTATCGGATGGTTCCTCGCCCAAGTTTTCCACCTGCGTTACTGGGATTATCACGATTATCCACTGCAGCTTGGCGGTTATATCTGTCTTTATTCTGCATTGGGATTTGGCATTGCCGGTGTGCTCTGGGTCTGTGTGTTTGCACGGATTGCATCTCATTTATGGAGAAAAATGCCAGTACCACTGCAACGCATTTTTCTTACGCTGCTGATACTGGCATTTCTTCTTGATTGTGCCGCCGCACTGATTTTTCCCAACGCCGGGCACAATATTACGTTTTCTTAATTTTATTCTTCCATTTCAGCCATGGTTGGATAAGAGGCAATGGCTCCGGCTTTCTGTACACTCTTTGCACAATAGCGGTTAGAAAAATCAAGGTATACTGCCATCTTATCCGAAGTCAGTTCCGGCAAATCTGCTTCCGTCACACCATCTTTATAAAGCCGATACAGGAAGGAGCCGATAAATGCATCCCCGGCTCCGGTGGTATCCACCGCCCTTACCTTCTTTCCCTTGCTTTGTGCATTTGCTTTTTTCGTATAGCACTCTGCTCCATCTGCTCCCCTGGTATAAATAAGGAGACAAACATTTCCTACAAAAAGTTTTTCTTTTGCTGCTTCAATCGAATCCTCTCCAGTCAGGAAATAAAGTTCCTCATCCGAAAGCTTTAATACATGTGCCAATGGGAGGAATTCCAGCACTGCTTTCTTTAAATCTTCCGGATTTTCCCAGAGTGCAAACCTGAGATTCGGGTCAAAGCTTATAATTGCACCAGCCTCTGTTGCGGCTTCAATCGCCTTTTTATGTGCTTCCTTCATTGGAAAATCTCCCAGCGAAACGGAGCAGAAATGCAACGCATAAGCATCCTTAAACCAATCCGCTTCTACTTTTTCTTTTGAAAAAAGCATATCGGCTCCCGGCTTCCGGTAAAAAGAAAATTCACGGTTACCATCTTCCTTTAAAGCCACAAAAGCAAGTGAAGTATTTGCCTCTTTTGTACGAAGTACATGACTGGTTCCGATTCCGTTTTCTTCCAATGCTTCTTCAATTTTATCGCCAAAAGGATCATCTCCAAGCTGCGTTATCATCTCAGATTTACCACCAAGTCTGGTAAATGCACCGCATACATTCGCCGGTGCACCACCTACTTTCGGGCAGAATCCCAGGACATCTTTCATAGGTCTGCCGCTTTCCTGCGGGATAAAATCAATCAGCGCTTCTCCGATTGCATACAGTTTTTTCTCCATCTGATCTGCCTTCCTCTTTTCACCATTTTCTAACTATGTTCAATGGTAAATGTTTTCTTCACAAGGTCTGCCTTTAATAGTGCATAATCTGCTCCGCTGCTTCTTCGAATCTCAAGCAGTCCCTCTTCCGGAAGTTCTACTGCAATATCACCTTCCACATCAAATGCCGGATGGCTGTTGCGGAATTCCATTAATTCCAAAAGCTTCTTTACCACCGGACGCTCTACTTCTTTTGCAATCTCTTCCTTCAAATAATAGTGGCGGTTAATATTTCTACCTTCCTTTGTTGCTTCCAGAAGCTCCAGGTCATTGCTGCCTGCCAGCATGCCTACATAGTAGACCTGCGGAATTCCCGGTGCAAAGAACTGGATTGCACGGGCAAGAAGATAAGCATCATCCTGATTTCCAAGTGCAGAATAGTAAGTCGTATTCACCTGATAAATATCAAGGTTATTGTAGGCTGCCGTATTATAGATTTTCTTGACATTCGCTCCTTCGGAGAACATCATTTCCTTTGTGCGGTCAATCTCTTCATCCGGCATCAGATCTTTCACATCCACAATTCCGATTCCATCATGGGTGTCTAACGTGGTAAACTGATGCTTCGGACTCATTTCCAGCCATTTCTTAAGATAAGTTCCCTTTCCAAAGTAAAGGGCGTTTAATACCAGCACCGGAAGTGCAAAATCGTAAATCCAGAAATTCTGATTGGCAATTTTCATCTGAATACTGTAATGCTCATGAATTTCCGGCAGAATTATCACATCATGTTTCTTTACGATTGCTTCAATTCGATGCAGGAGATTCCAGATTTCCGGTTCCACAAAGAAACAGCTTGTATTCGCTTTCTTTACGGCATAAGCAAATGCATCCAGCCGGATAATGGAAGCATTTTTACTGCACATCAGTTCCAGTGTATCTTCTATAAATTTCTGAACAGCTTTAGATTCCACATTTAAATCAATCTGCTCTTCTCCAAAGGTGCACCAGACCTTCTCGCTGCTTCCGTCAGCAAAGTCCGCATCAATATAAGGTGCTCTTGGTTTTCTTTTATAAATCAAATCTACCTGTTCTTCTGTCGGTTCTCCGTTTTCCCAGAAATCCTTGTATCGGATGAAAAAATCCTTATATTCCGATGCATCCTTTTTCTCTAAGAAATCTTTAAAATACGGAGACTGTCTGGAAATGTGGTTGACCATAAAATCAAACATCAGATAGTATTCTTCTCCAATTTTGCGTACATCTTCATAGGTTCCAAACTGCTCGTCTACCATGTCATAACGCATCGGTGCAAATCCCCGGTCTGCCGAGGACGGAAAGAACGGAAGAATGTGTACGCCACCTACTGCCTTATGAAAATAAGTTTCTAACATTTCTTTTAATTCAGAAAGATTTTTTCCAAGACTGTCTGCATAAGTGATCAGCATAATTTTATTTGTCAGTTTCAAGTTTCTTCCCTCCTTTTATTGTAAATGTAAATTCATATTTTCCCGGCTGTTCCATCCGGTACTGCGGATGTGGTTTGGAAAGCCAGCTATCGTCGCCGCCAACTCCCATCTGATGGAGAGATGGACGGAGAATCGTATATTCACTATCCGGCAGCTCGTAAAGATGTCTGGCATTTTCCAGTTCATGCGGTGTATATGGCAACGCTGAAAAATCCATTTCTTCTGCACTAATCCGAAGTCCATAACCATTCTCATCTTCGATTACTGCTTCTCTGACACCACTACGTCCGCCACTTTCCTGCGGAGCCAGATATTCTGACAGATTTTTCTTTACGGAAAAATGGAATTTTCCAAGTCTGCTGCCCTGACGGCGGTCCCAGTAATTTTCTTCCGGACCGTATCCGTAGTAAGTTACTTTATCATATTGCTCCGGGATTCGAAGCAGCATACCAAATTCCGGCATTTCATGGGTCTTGATTTTCTCATCGGCTTCATATTCCATATGGATGGTGAGTGCTCCGTCTTTTCTGATACCATAAGTCACCCTGCACTCATTTCCCAGGATGTTCTCTCCCGCATCAAAGAGACGGTATACATAAGAAATTTCTGCACCATCCTTTGTTTCTTTCAGCTCTGCCGGCATTGCTTTTGCATACATGCTGGCTGTCTTCCAGCATCCGCAACGTAGCGGCATTCCACTTCCTTTGTCATTGTCTGTCGGTGCCCGCCAGAAATTCGGTCTTGGAACGGATACAATAAATTCTTTCTCTTCTACCTGATAAGAGGTCAGTCCGCCACCTTCTTTTGCAAAAAGCATTTTTATATTCCCTGCTCTCACACCGATGTTCATAAGTCCATTAACCAGTTCAAAATCTTCTGCTTCTCTGATTACTTCTTCCGGAGCTTCCTTTTTTCCTACATACTGGCCAAAGGCAAGCTCATATCCGGCTTTCGCCCATGCAGTATCTTCTTTGGTAAATAAGGAGGCGGTCACCGTAAATTCTCCGGCTATCTTAAGCCCCTTGGAAAGGCTGCTGATATCTATCGTCTCTTCTTCCTGTGGTGCTGCCTGAAGTTCATAAGCATTCTCTGCACATACGCCGTCTTTTGTTGCAATAACAACTTTTAATATATAGTTTTTTAAAGAAATAAATGAATTTTCGTTTTTTACAATAACCTTTGTTTCCTCAGGCAAAAGCTTCACACTCTGATACTGGAATTTTACTTCCTGCATCTTTGGAGACACCTTACGGTCAGCATAGAGAAGTCCATTTCCACAGAAGGTTCCATCATTCGGACGGTCTCCGAAATCTCCACCGTAGGCTAAATATCTCTCGCCCTTTTTATTGACAAGATAAAAGCTCTGGTCAATAAAATCCCAGATAAATCCACCCTGATAACGTGGTTCTTCTTCTGTAAGCCGGATATATTCGTCCATTCCACCGGTGGAATTGCCCATGGAATGCATATATTCGCAACTGATTACCGGTTTTATCTTTTCATTGACAGAGACTTCACTCTCTCGTAAATATTTCCGCAGTTTTTCCGCCGGAGCATACATAAAGCTCTTCACATCAGAAGTATCCGGATAAGTATCATCAAAGGTAATGCCCTCATAATGCACCAGGCGTTCGGAATCATTTTTCCGGAAGAACTCTGACATTTCATATAAATTGCTTCCGCCACAGGACTCATTTCCGCAGGACCAAAGCAAAATGCAGGCATGGTTCTTGTCCCGCTGATACATGGAGTTAGCGCGGTCTAAGACATTTTCTCTCCACTCTGCTTTGCTGCCCGGTATCGTCTCACTCATCGGTGCCTTTCCTACTGTTGCAAGGAAACAATCCGCATGGGACTCAAGGTTCGCCTCGTCTATCACATATAACCCCAATTCATCGCAAAGTTCATAGAAATAACTCTGATTTGGATAATGTGAAGTCCGCACTGCATTGATATTATTCTGTTTCATGATAAGAAGATCATGAAGAATCTCTTCTTTTGTAATACTTCTTCCATGGTCACAGCTTAATTCATGACGGTTTACACCACGAAATACAATACGTTTTCCATTCAGGCACATGATGCCATTTTCCATAGCAAAATACCGGAAGCCGATACGCTGTTTTATTACTTCTGTTACGGTATCATCGGAGTCTGTTACTTCTATATATAAGGTATAAAGATTCGGCTCCTCCGCACTCCAAATCTTCGGTGCTGTTATTTTTAACTCTGTTCCAGCTTCTGTATAAACTGTCTCCGTCTTTGCGACACATTCCTTTTTATCATCATATAAGGAAACATGCAGCCTGCAGCCGGTATCTGCACCGGCTCCTACCGGCTCTTTCTCCTGCCAGTTTTCCTGTACCGGCTGGTCTTCCTGTTCCGGTACACCCTTCCACTGCAATTTCAAAACTGCTTCTGTCAGATTATCCTGAAACTGCTGGCTTACCTTCAAATCATAGATATGATGTGCCGGCATACGACGCAGTGTCACATCACGGAAGATTCCAGACATCCGGAAGAAATCCTGACTCTCTAAAATACTTCCGGTGCAGAAGTGAAAGACTTCTGCCGCCAGCTTATTTTCTCCCTTGCAGACCAATTCTGTGATATCAAATTCTGCCGGTGTAAAAGAGTCTTCGCTATAGCCTGCAAATCTGCCATTTACCCAGAGTGCCATAGCACTTTCCACACCATCAAACCGGAGGGATAACCTGTCCTTTAACATTTCTCCGGTCACTGTAAAAGAATGCACATACATTGCAACCGGATTATATTTCTTTGGGATTTCTTTGCCACGGACAGCTTCTTTTCCATCCCATGGATACTGGGAATTCACATACTGCAATTTGCCATAACCAAAAAGCTGGATGGAAGAAGGCACCATAATCTCATCCCAGTTGCTGCTGTCATAATCCTTACAATAAAAGCCCTCTATGACTTCCGCCAAGTTATTGGCATATGCAAATTTCCATCTGCCATTGAGGCTGGTGAGAAAACTGCTTTCCCCAGCGTCTGCCTCTTTTCCGGTTGCATAATATCCATGGTCTGAATGTGCCGGCATCCGCCGGATTGCAAAACAGTCTGGCTCATAAATTACATTTTCGTTAAATTCCATAGCTCTTCTCCTTTATGATTTTACAGAACCGGTAATTCCTTCTACGAAGTTCTTCTGTAATACGAAGAATATAATCAACATCGGAATTGTAGAAATCGTGACTGCAAGCATCATGCTTCCATAATCAATGGTATATCGTGCGGTCAGTCCAGATACCAGAATCGGCATAGTCTTGGAATTTTCATTCTGTAATACAATCAATGGCCACATGTAGCTGTTCCATGCATTCATAAAGCTTACGATTGCTGCTGCTGCGTAGGTAGATTTCATAATCGGTAAGAACATTTTAAAGTAAATGCCCCATTCGCCTACTCCATCAATCCGGGCTGCTTCAATGATTTCATCCGGAAATGATTTTGCTGCCTGGCGGAACATGAATATCATAAATGCAGTAGAAACGGTCGGTAAAATACATCCAACGGTTGTATTTAAAAGTCCCATCTTTCCAAACATACGGAACAGCGGAATTACAGTTGCAGCAGTCGGTACCATCATGGAAAGTAATAGGATGGACATAATTTTATTTTTGTATTTATCATGAAATTTCTCGAATCCATAACCTGCCAGTGAGCAGACAAATACATTTAAAACCATGGAAACCACTGCGTTCCGGATGGAATTCCACATTGCCTGTGAAAGAACCGTTGTATCCAGAAGAGATTTTAAGTTTTCCATCAGGTAATTGCCCGGAAGAATTTTTCCTGCAATGACATCCACACTTTTATTGGTTCCACTGACAATCATCCAGTACATTGGGAAGATGGAAATGATTGCGACCAGAATCAGGAATACATATTTCCAGAAATATACGAATTTTCTTTTACTCATTTCTCATCACCTACTTTCATCTGAATAAAGGCAAGGATTGCCACCAGAATAAATACTACATAAGAAATTGCAGATGCATATCCAAAGTTTGGATTTCCTGCAAAAGACAAATTGTATATGTAGTGGGATATTGTCATGGACGTATTTGCCGGTCCACCATTGGTAATATTCATGGACTCATCGAAGAGCTGTAAGGTTCCATTGGTTGACATAATTGCTGTCAGTAAAATTGTCGGACGAAGCATCGGGATTGTAATCTTAGTAAACTTCTGGAATGCATTGGCTCCATCTACAACTGCTGCTTCATAAATAGAACTGTCAATATTCTGCAATGCTGCCAGGAAAAATATCATATTATAACCGGTCCATCTCCACAATAATGCCAGTACGATTACAATTCGTGCGGTCCAGGTATTTCCCAGCCAGTTGATTGGAGATGCAATCAGATGCAGATTCGTAAGAATCGTATTGATGAATCCGTCCACAGAGAAAAGGGAACGGAAAATAATGGAATACGATACCAGTGAAGTAGTACATGGTAAGAAAATTGCAAGGCGGAAAAACCATTTTCCTTTTAATCTCTTATCATTCAAAAGTGATGCCAAGAACATTGCCATCACCAGCATGATTGCTACTTCTAAGATCAGATAAATAAAAGTATTGCTTAATGTCATTTTAAAAATTTTATCCTGAAACATTCTTTTATAATTAGAAAGTCCGGTAAAAGTCATGTTCGTTCCGCTTCCGCGTTTTAAGGATAAAATAAAGGACTGTATCATCGGCACGAAATTGAATATGACAATCATTATCGATGCCGGTATTACGAATGTCCATCCCATAATCTTTCTTTTCTTCGTTTTCACTGTTGTACCTCCAATTCGTATCGACTTTACAGCTTTCCCTTCTTCTTGAAAATTCTGCCTGCACAGCAGCTGCTATGCAGGCAGTTTGTAAAGTGCTAATGCTAATTTATTCGCTCATTGCAAATGATACAGTATCATCTGCTTCTTTTAACGCTTCCTGAATATCCTGTCCCTGCTGAATCTGGGTAAGTGCTGTTCCAAGTGCGGATTTTGCTTCCTCCCAGTACTGGCCTAATGTGATAGCCGGTACTTCAGCACCGTAGTTGGCAAATTTCTCATAAATCTTATCGCCACCGAAGAATTCATTTTCCTGTGAGTATGCATCACTTTCTGCTGCCGGAAGGTAGGTTGCTACTGCACCGGTAGTAGGAAGAATGGTATCATAAAGCTCCGTGCTGCTTGCAAATGTGTTCTTTAAGAAATCGATAGCAAGGTCTTTGTTTGGTGAGTCATTCATAACCATCCATCCTGCACCACCATTGTTACTGTAGTTGGTTGCATTTGGAGCATTGTCCAGTCTTGGCATTGTAGTAACGCCCCAGTCACCGGACTGATCTTCCTGCGCCTGAATGGTACTTGTAATCCAGCATCCATTGATTACGCTTGCTACTGTTCCGTTGTTAATGGTTCCAATATACTGATCCCAGTCATTTACTTCTACTAAAATTCCCTTGTCAACCATGGTCTCATAATCTTCTACAGCTTCTGCAACTACATCATTTCCTGCAAAATTCGGATTGCCGTCTTCATCAAACATGCTGTCTCCTGCACTTCTTAACATTGCAATCAGTAAGTCAGGTCCACCAGCCTGTGCGCTTAATAATGGTTTTCCGGTCTTTGCTAATACATCTTCACCAAGTTCAATGAATTTGGACCATGTAATATCGGTAAAGTCATCGATAGAATAACCAGCTTCACCGATTACATCGGTACGAATATATAATGCGGTTACACCACTGTCGAATGGTACATTGTAATTCTTTCCATCTACTGTTCCAATTGCTGTTTTATAACTTGCAAATTTGGAGAAATCGATTCCGGAATCAGATAAATCTGCAAATAAGTCCGGATAGTTCTTTACATTATTTAATAAAGCAGTGTCATTCATAAGAATGATGTCTGGCAGTGTATCGGTCTGTCCAGAGGTTGCTGCTGTTGTAAGCTTGGTCTGAATATCCTCCCAGGATGTTTCTACTACATTTACGTTTACATCCGGATGGTCTTTCTGATAAATCTTTTCTGCCTCTTCCATTGCCGGAATATTAAAGGTTGCATCCCAGCACCAAACGGTCAGTTCGTTTGAAGATGCTTCGGTATTTGAAGCGGAATTGTTTCCATTATCAGAGCTGCTGGTGGAACCACATCCAACCATTCCAATTGTCATTGCTGCAGTAAGAATTGCAGCCAAAATCTTTTTCTTCATTTGTCTTCCTCCTGTCATTGTAAAAAGTATCTCTTCCCCGTTCCTTATATTTTCTTATCGTGAACGCGTTTCACTTGATTACATTTCTAATATAATACCTCTTTTGCAAAATGTCAAGCGGTTAACATACAAAATGTTAGTTTTTCACAAGATAGCGTCCTGTTTTTTGTTCATAATGCACTAATATCAACCAATTTATCCGTTTTTATCACAAAAAATAGTTCTTAATTCATGTCAACCGAGAAACACGAACCAGGAACTATCATTTATTCTTTTATTTACTTATTATTTCTGTCAATCTATTACTTTTCTTTTGTTGTACCGCGCTTCATCAGGCTGACCGGAAGTACCACCTTTGCCGGCATTACGCCGCCACCGCGTTTTTTTAAGATAGCATCCACTGCTAACTGTGCCATTTCCTTAATCGGCTGCCGGATGGTTGTCAGCATCGGATTTACCAATGTTGCAATATTGACATCATCAAAACCTACAATCTGCACATCCTCCGGAACCCGCTTTCCAAGAGCACTGCATGCCTGAATGGACTGGGCTGCAATAACATCACTACTGGCAAAAATCCCATCCATTTCCGGATATTTCTGCAGTGTCTGCTTGATATTTTCCAGATATTCCATCACACTGTAGGATGCCTCGCTTGTCTCTATTTCATGATGCCGGATTCCATATTTCTCACAGACTTCCCGAAAACCTACACAACGTCTGTCTGCCGGCATCACCTGACGCTCTACTCCACTGAAATGTACAATTTCTTTACATCCGCATTTAGCAAGATGCTCTGTGGCAAGCACTCCGCCCATATAGTTGTCACACTGAATATTGCAGTCCCCCAATGCATCATCACACTCTATGGTAACAATTGGAATATTCAGGTTCAGGAATTCATTGGCACTTACCGTTCCACTGCACAATATAATTCCCGCCACCTGATTACTCTTAAACATCTCTACATATTTCCGTTCGTTGCTGCGCTCCTCCTTGGAATTGCAGACAATCATTTTATAATTCTCTGCTGCCGCCGCTGATTCAATATTGCTTAAAAGCTTTGCAAAATACGGATGAACGATATGCGGTACGATTACGCCAATCGTGCTGGTATGCTGTTTTGAAAGAGAACGGGCTACCTCATTGGGCTGATAGCCTATCTCCTTCATGACATCATATACCTTCTGCCTGGTCTTCTCACTGATATATCCACGGTTATTAATTACTCTCGAAACAGTCGTAACAGTTACTCCTGCCCGTTCTGCCACATCCTTTAATGTACTCAAAATTGTCCCCCTTCTCCTTGGTTGTTACTATAACGATAGCACTTTTATATCATTATGTCAACATGACATATCAACCTGTCACATGTTGATGAAGATATTTTTCTCTCGTTGCCAGTCCCCCACGGATATGACGCTCCGACTTATTGACATCCAGCACTTTCCTTGCTTCCCGCGCCAGGGTCGGATTCACCTGGGATAAACGTTCTGTTACGTCCTTATGTACCGTGCTCTTACTGATTCCAAACTGCTTTGCGGTCTGACGCACTGTCGCATTGTTATCTATAATGTATTTGGCTATTTCTACGGCTCTTTCTTCTATATAGCTTTTCAAAGAAAATCCCCTGCAATACTTGTTTTTACATTGTATGCAGAGGATTTGCTTTTATGTATGGCTTTTTTATCTCATCTATATTCTATTTTAAATAACCCTTTTTCCCTGTGAATACTACTGCCGCTCCGCATAATGCCAAGAGTACAAGCAGATATCCAACCGGTGATTCATCACCTGTTTTCAATGCTTTTGTTTTCTGTGCTGCGGTCTGCTCCGTATTTGAAGTGCTATTTCCACTTGTTGTATCAGCTTTCTTCGCAACGGTAAATTCGGCGGTTGCTTTCTTTTCTTTCCCACTGATAGAAGACACAATCGCAACCGTATGCTTTCCGGTAGCAAGGCTTTCTAAGTATTCTGCAGTAAAGGTGACAATGGTAGAGCCTTCTGTTACCGTATAATTTTTCGCATCTACTACGGTGCCATCCACTTCTACACGAACAAAACTGCTGATACCTGCGTCACTGCGGAAACGAAGCGTTGCACCACTTTCCTTTGTCCATTCTCCACCAGCGCCTTCAATAATGACCGGTGCTGCTGGTTTATAATCCGGGTTCTTCTCATTACAGCCTTCCCGTCTGCAGACTTCTGCATTGTTGCTAAAGTCATGTCCTAATGGATTTCCGCTGGTAAATGTCTCTGTTCCCTTTGCCCCACACAGCTTACAGGATTTGTAGTAAACTGCCGGTGCCGTACAGGTTGCTGCTGTTTTCAGATAAGAATCTGATACTGTTTCCACCCATTCACCATGCTTGCATGTAATTGTAAATTCTTTTGTTGCTTTCGTATCTGTTCCAACCGTAACCTGTGCCTTATAACTGCCCGGTAACTTTGGTGCACCTCCAACGGCTTCTGCTCCGCTGTTGTCACTGTTGGTCTTTGTGTCTGTTCCACTCAGATAATATACGATTTCCGGAACCGGAAGATTAAGTCTCTTCCAGTCTTCGGATGTTGTTATATTGGCAGCTTTTGCTGTTCCATCATAGTCTGTATTCTCAGCTGATAAGGATAACCATAAAGATGCATCCTTCTCATCACAATCTCCCAAGCCGCTGCAGGCTGCAAGAATACGGCTTCCATCTTTGTTTTCATCCACGGCATAACTCCATGTGTGACTGTGCTTCCACTCACCAATCAAGAGTGTTTTGGCAGATTTTTGACCTACTTCAATATGACCTCTCCAAACTTGTGGCGTATCTGTCAATTCTGAAATATCTGCCATCATAGCTGTAGAACCTTTCATTGACATGGCATCTCCAACTGTAATGCATGCATCACTTTTTCCATATCCATCTGATGTGAAAATGGCACCCCAGTCAAGTCCATCTGCAGTCGCATAAAGGGAACCATTTGGACTATTCTCAATACTTACACTTCCACATCCAAAAATTGCAAAATCACCATAGGTTCTGGATTCTTCTTTTATGCTGACCAGCTCATTGTTTCCAACCAGTGTAATATGAATGTTATCTACATAGCTTAATACATTATAAGAATAAGATTTTAATTTTAAATTAGAAAATGTCACCTTTGAAAAACTGTCAAGTGGTGGTTCATTATATTCTCCCAGCTCAATAATATCTGATGTGGGCTCCGCATTTTCATCCATTGCAATCGTAATGTCATCTGTCAGAATGGTAAGCGAATTTCTATTTCCAGATCCATATTTTCCATAGGTATAATCGACTCCTTCTACAATCGTCCCCGAATCCCTTGACAACGTAAATGGTCCTGCCTGAACCGAATTTGTGGCTGCCTTTGTCTCAACTGTCATCCCCTGCATAAGACCTGCCATCATCATCAACGCAAGTAACAAGGAAAATAAACTTTTCTTCTTTTGTTTCATGTACATCCTTCCCTTCTTAAATTACCTTTTTTCTTTCTTTTTTCACTTTTCACACTCTCAATGCTGTGTTACAATTACACTGTTATTTTACACCGCACATCAATGTACGATGCAATCATTTTACAAATTTTGCCGATATTTGAGAAAAGAAATATGATATGGAAATTTTTGAAGAGTGAAAGAGTGTTGCTTTGCCTTAAAATACCACAGTTCTAAAATACATGTTTTGCTTGTTTGTAAGCTGTCTTTCCGTTGCTTTGACCGGCTGCCCGGTTGTCCGTCTGCTACAGATACTTTCACAAACCCGTAAGGAGGTCTAGGCATTCTGGCAAATAAGTTTATGATTCCGGCAACCGGCGCAAATTCATATCCATATTCAACTGCGCCTTGCAGGCACATCCCTGTGCCTGCATTGCCGGTTGCATAACAGAATGCCTAGACCTCCTAACAGGCTTGTTTATGTATCTGTATGCAGGCGGACAACCGGTGCAGACTGTCAAACATTGGAAAGACTGGCTTTCATAGAGAAAAGCAAAACATATATTTTAGAACTACGGTGTTTTGAAGTGATGCAGCCGACTTTATTTCTTCAAAATTTCTAAATCCATTCTTTTCACAATCACCGAATAAATAAAAAGGGGGAAACATTTTGAAAGAACTGTTTTCAATTGGAGATGCCGCAGACTTTGTGGGCATCACAAGAAGAATTATTTTAAATTATGAAGCTCATGGACTGGTTTTTCCGGATGAAAAAGAAGACCCATCCGGCAATCGTTACTATACCATTGATACACTGACGAAGATTCGAACCATCCGCTCGCTGCAGAATCTTGGGCTGTCACTGGAAGAAATCCACGGCTACTTCAGTAACTCCAACGACCTTTTATCCATGGTTCGAAGGCTGGAGGCTTTACGGGATGAATTAAATGCCAATATCAAAGCCTTATACGAAAGAATCAATCAGGGATTTGAAGCAATGGAAATCATTACAATTCCACCACAGACGGTGTACTGCCGCAAAACGGAAAGTGACAGCATCGCAGAAAAGACGAATTTGTTAAGAGAGGTTGCCTTGGAAGCACTGCAGAACTATGGTCCGGCACATACTGGGCAGATTTATTTTACGGAAGCTCCCATTACGGATGCAAAGGATATGTCCTTTTTTGCTGTTGTCCCGGCAGGAAGCAAGGGTGAGCACATCTTAAATCTCCCTGCCCAGAAAGCAGTCTGCCTCTATCATCATGGAGCGTATGAAGAATTGCCATCGGTTCATGATACCCTGCTTTCCTATGCCAGAGAGCAACACCTTACACCGGTTGGCATCTTCCGCCACTGCTATTTAGAGGGACCGCCACAGCATAAAGACAAATGTAAATTTATTACCCAGGTACTGCTGCCGGTGTGCTGATAATGTGTATTGCTGATACTGCTCATGCAACAATATTATGCATGTTCTAAATGACATGTATCCGGCTCCACCTGCCGCTTAGATACCGGACGCTGAATGCGATAGCACGAAGCGTCCAATCGGCAAACATGCCAATCCACACCGCCATTGGTCCGAAACCACAGCTGCGGATCAGATATACACACAGTGCCACACGGCAGAACCACATGGTAAGACTGGATAAAATCATGGAGAATTTCACATCTCCGGCAGCACGCATGCCATAAGCCGGGATAAATGCCAGCACCCATACAATCGGTTTTACAATCGTAATTGCTATTATCATTTCCATGCAGAGGGAGGCACTTTCTGCTTCCATTCCAGCTAAAAATGTAACCGGCTTTGTCAATAAAAATACCACTGCACAGGAAATCAGAATAACAATTTCTGCATAGCCGCAGAGTTTCACCATATAATAACGCGCCTCTTCCACTTTTCCGGCTCCAATACATTGTCCTACTACTGTCATCAGTCCGATTCCGATTCCAATGGCTCCGATTCCATTTAAATTTTCCAGAATAATGGTCATTGCCTGCGCGGCAATGGCTGCCGTTCCAAGGGTTGATACGCTGGACTGGATTGCCAGCTTTCCGAACTGGAACATTCCGTTTTCAATTCCGGATGGAATTCCGATAGAAAGAATTTTTCCAATCAATGGGAAATTGGGACGGATCTTAAGATAATGATTTACCACAATCACCTGATCCGGTTTCCGCAGATTCCAGAAAATAACTACTGCACAAAAGATTCTGGAAAATAAGGTAGAAAGGGCTGCTCCTTCCACGCCCATTTTTAATCCAAAGATAAGCACTGCATTTCCGGCAATGTTGAGTCCATTGGAAAGCACGGAAATCATCATTGGAAAACGACTGTTTCCTGCTGCCCGGTAAAAAGCTCCACCGGCATCAAAAAGTGCAATGAACGGAAATGAAATTGCAGTCAGCAGGAAGTAAATCATGGAATTATCCATAACAGCCTCTTCTACCTGGCCAAAAATCAGATGCAGCAGTGGTCCACGAAATATAATACAAAATATAGACAATACCGTAGAAATCGTCAGTACGCTTAAAGTTACCTGTCTTGCAGCCTCATTGCTGGACTCCCTGTCTCCCCTTCCAAGATACTGGGAACAGATAATTGCTGCTCCTGCTCCTAATGCCGTAAATACCTGTATGACCAGTACATTGATGGAATCCACCAGTGATACCGCAGAGATTGCCGCACTTCCCACATTGCTTACCATCATGGTATCCGCCATTCCCATAAAGGAATTCAAAAGCTGCTCTACCATAATCGGCAGAAGCAGCGTAATAAGTTGCTTATTGGAAAACATCATATGTTCCCGGTCTAATTTTGTTGCATCATATAATCTTATCTTTCGCATTTTTTATTTCACTTCTTACTCTTTTACTACCGGTGTAAAATCCTCTGTATCACCGCAGAAGAAGCCTCCTGCACCGGCGATGATTTTCTGCATGATTTTTTGCATAAATGCATAGTTTTCTGTGTCAATTGTGACAGCAAAAAGAGCATGAATGTCATGCTCTTTTAAATAAGCATTGGCATATTCATCCTTTAAATCAACTGCAATCTCTTCGATATCCATGGAATGATGCTCCGGAACCTCCACTTCCAACACTCCGGCTTCTTTCCAGATTTCTGTTTCGATGCCATCCATTCCCTCTAATGCATTTTCAATCTCTGCTACTGTGATGGAATTTGGATTCATATAAAGCCACTCTTTGGTAACGGTGGCTGTGCCTGCTTTCTTTTCTCTTATTTTCTTTAACTTTGATTTATTCTTCATATCCGCTCCTGTTTGTGTTTATGGATATGTTCATCTTAGCACAAACATGGACTTCTGTCTCCCTACTTTTTTACTTCTCCATCCATAAAATATAAACGGGATGCAAAATCCGGGTAGTGCCTTACCTTATCATTGTATCCGGTTCCGCCAAATGCCGGACTGACATGAACGCCGCCATACATTAAGGTATCTCCATATGCATGGAAGTCTTCCGTCTCGCCATCCATTTTTACCAATTTCGAAAGCACCTGATGGGTCAGGGAATCCTGTTTGATATGAACCGGCGAAACCGTATTTACCAGGTCTCCGAATTCTTTGATATTATATTTTAATTTCCGGTTGTAGAAATGGTAACGGACATCCGGCAGCAATCCCTTCGGATAATAGGTCTGCTGCTGCGTATTTGGTACCACTAATTTCTGCATCAACATACCCACTGCTTTGGTGCCATCTTCCGATACGCAGGTCCACTCCATCTGGTTACCGGCTTCATCCGCTAAAACACTGCCACCCATTCCACTCTGTGCTCCGTCGTAAAAGCTTCTGCCCCGGTAAAAAGTTCCCTGCTGCAATACCTTCCGCCATTTCTTATATAATGCAATCTGCTCCTTCATGGCTTCCTTTTCTTCTTTTTTCATATCGCAGAGGTTGCATTCATAGCCGAAGCTTCCAAAGCATGCCACCTGGAATCGTGTCTCTAATGGTGTATTCCGCAGTGTCTGGTGATTCGGGCAGGCGGACACATGAGCGCTGACCGCCGACAACGGATAACCGTAACTATAATTTTCTTCTATCTCCGCCCGGCACAATGCATCCGTATCATCACTACCCCAGATTTGTGGAAAATAGCATAAGATTCCAAGGTCAAAACGGTTGCCGCCTGCCGCACAGCCTTCAAATAAAATCTCCGGAAACCGTTCCGTCAGTTCCTTCATACACCGGTATAATCCTAACACATAACGGTGTGCCACTTCTCCCTGACGTTCCGGTGGAAGTGCTGTGGAATAATAATCGCTGAAGGTCCGGTTCATGTCCCATTTCACATAGGAAATGTCCGCTGAAGAAAAGACTTTGCCCATGCTCTCAATAATATAATCCTGTACCTCTCTTCTTCCCAAATCTAAAATCCGCTGGTTTCTTCCTTCCGAATGAGGCTGCCCCGGAATCTCAATGGTCCAGTCCGGATGAGCCACATAAAGTTTGCTTTTCACATTGACCATTTCCGGCTCCACCCAGATTCCAAACTGCAGTCCCAGTCCATGAATCTTATCAGATAAGCCCTTAAGACCGCCCGGCAGCTTCTTCGTATTTGCTTCCCAGTCTCCTAAGGAACTGCTGTCATCCATCCGCTCGCCAAACCAGCCGTCATCCATTACAAATAATTCTATGCCAACTTCTTTTGCTTCCTTTGCCAGCTTCAGTAACTTCTTCTCACTGATGTCAAAATAGGAAGCCTCCCAACTGTTAAGCAGTATCGGCCGCTCCTTCTTCTGCCAGGTTCCACGGACAATATGCTCCCGGATAAAATGATGCAGCCTCTGGCTCATCTGGTTAAATCCGTTTTCTGCATATGCCATCACTGCCTCCGGTGCCTGAAAGCATTCTTCCGGTGCCACTTCATAGGAAAATGCCTGTGGGTTGATTCCTGTCACCAGACGCATTTTGCCAAAGCTGTTTACTTCTGTTGCTTCATAGTGATTACCGGAATAGATAAGGTGAAAACCAAAGCATTCTCCGGCATCCTCTGTAGTCTTCGGCCGGCTTAACATCACGAAGGAATTGGCCCGGCTGGAGGTGGTTCCGGTATAGGAAGCATTTACTAATTTTCCTGCTGTCACCGGCACATCGCTCCGCTTCATTTCTCTTGCCCATGCTCCATGAAATGTAGTAAATACATAATCATGCCCATCAAAGTCAAGCTGCAAACTCATCAGCCGCTTCAGCTGCACAGCCTTCTTTCCGTTATTATAAAATCTGGCACTGCGGCAGATAATGTCACAGGATGGATAGACATAATAATACAATTCCAGCGCCAGCTTATTTCCGGCATCCACAAGGCGGATGCAAAGCTGTTCCACTTCCTCTTCGCTGCCATAGGAACCCGGCAGTTCCGCAAAGGCTCCCTTACCTTTGGTTATCTCTGCTTCCCTGTATACAAAATCTACCGTATTGCTTCCATTGCCATTCACCACTTCCACAAAAGGCTCTCTTATATCTCCTTTTCCATAGGAGGACATTTCAAGGCGCATATCCTCTAAGGAATATGCTTTCTGCTCTTCGTTATACAGATTCACATTACCCGGTGCAAAGACATGCTTTTCCACCAGCGGCTGCATATCTGCTTCGTCCTCGATATGAAGCTTTCTGCCATAATAAAGATGTTCCAGTTGTCCGGTAGGAAGTACCCGGAAGCAATAGGTGGTATGGTCGGTATCCAGAATAAAATAATCCTTTTCCTTACGAATCATCGATAATTTTCCTTCCCTTTAATCTGCTCTGTGATTTCCTGCACTTTTTCTTCTGTCAGGATAAATTTCTTACGGAATACCAGCACTGCAATCAGTAAGCCGATAATCGGAATTCCTGCCATCGTCATGCGGAGTCCTAAAAGGGAGCTGCCGGACGCAGCAGCTGCGGCTGCTGTTTCTGCAGTATCATTACTTAAGTGGCAGAGATTTAAGCAGATGGAAGCTGCCAGTGCAGCTACTCCGGATGCCAGTTTTACCACAAAGGTCTGCATGGAAAAGATAACGCTCTCATCTCTCCGGTTATTTTTCAGTTCGCCATAGTCTACGGTATTTGCAAGAAATACGGTGGTAAGTACCGTCAGCATTCCAAAGGCTGTAAAGATAAAGAATGACGGAATAAATAGCAACAATAAGTTTGACATATTTGTCAGTGTCAGTATAAATAATACACCATAACCTGCGATTGCCATAACAAAGCTTACATAAAATACCTTCAAGACACTTAAGAATTTACGCAGCAGTGGGAAGAATATCATCATGGAAATAATCTGGATTCCACCACCAAAGGTATTGAATAAAGTATAGCTGTTATACCACGCGTCCCCGCCAAAATCATATTTGAAAAAATAAATCAAAAGGTTTGAAGTAATATAAAGAGAGCAGTTAATCAGCACTATCGTAATAACAACGGTCATTGCCTGGTCATTCTGTAACAATGCCTTAAACATCTGTCCCACTGACGGAGAGTCCACATTTACGGTGGATTTTTCTTTGATGCTCATACAGGTAATGGTGATAAAAATCACAAATAACACTGCAATGATTAATGCAAACCATTTGAAACCGGCACGTTCATTGCCCTGACCTAATAAAACCACACATTTTACCGTGATAATCGTAATCAGTGCGGAGCCCACGCCTGCACAGGAACGGGCAAGGGTAGAAAGTCCCTCTCTTTCTTTGCCGCCTTCGGTAAATGCCGGAATCATAGACCAGAATGGAATATCCATCATGGTATAGGTAACGCCCCATAACACATAGATTACCGCTGCATAGGCAACCAGTCCGCTGCCATCTAATGCAGGTGGTGCCGCAAACATCAGATATAAGATTACTGCATTGGTTATGGTTCCAATCAGAAGCCACGGACGGAACTTACCCCAGCGGGTTCTCGTCTTGGCTACGATAATTCCCATAACCGGATCATTAAATGCATCAAATACTCTTGCTGCCATCAGGATAATTCCCATCGCAATGGCACTGACATTCAAAATATCCTGATAGTAATATAAAATGTAACTTGCAGAAAGCATGTATACCATGTCTTTGCCAACTGCACCAAGGCCATATGCTACTTTTTCTTTTGTTGTTAATCTCATTGTCCTTCTCCTCCTTTTCGTAAGCCCATTGCCAGTTCCACTACCCTGTATGCGCCATCGTAAATCCCCTGTTTCTTATTTTCCATAATTGCTTCACACATATCGGTAAGCAGATGGGCTGAGCTTTGGAATAATTCCAACATCTGCAAGGTATGTGGAATATCACGGCATTCCAGGGTACCGTCCCCAATCTCTGCGGAATGGATGGCACCCCACTGTTCATGACCACCCACTCTTTTGATAAAGAGCTTCGGCACCGGATAAAATGCCAGTTCGCTTGGCTTTGTCACCAACACATCACAGCTTCGCATCAAAAGATTCGTGCAGTACACTGCTTCGAAAATATTCTTATGGTAGAAGCCATGGACTCCGATTACTTCCCCATCCAGTGCAGCTTCGGCAAACTGCTTTGTATTCTCCCAGTCATCAAAATGCTCCGTTGCTGCATTTTTTAGTTCCGGAATTTCCTGTAATAATTCTTCCCAGACATTCCGGTAATCTCCCACATTGACATAAAGTGCTGCCCTGCCTTCCCGGATTGCCGGCAGCAGATATCTGATAATAGCTGCAAAAATTTCTCTCTGGGCTCCTGCTCCGCCGATGGTTAATAAGAAACGCATCGGTTTCTTCTCCTGCTTTCTTTGGATTCTTGCTTCACAGTCAGCTTCAATGTTACTTACCAGCTCATGGTCAATATAATGTCCCGTGTATACAAGGTCTTTTTCCGGCATTGGATTTAAGACATCTTTTCCCTGCATGCCATTTAAAATCCGATAACCCTGATACGCATAATGAGTCTGCACCGTATGAAGGCTTCCTTCGGATAAATGCAATGCCATCGGCCAGTTATCCGGAATCGCATTGACTACATATTTCATGCCGGCATGTATAGCTGCCTGTGCCGGCCACACATGGGTTGCTACCACCGGAATTTCCTTTGGTACATTCCGGTAAACCGGAGCCATAAGCTCTGCATTTTTCTGGTCGGAGGCATTATAGGAAAGCTTCCGGAATCCCTCATAGTTCATTGGCTCCCACACCAGTTTATTAAAAAGCTTACTCTTACCGGAAAGTCTAGAACCCAGAGAATACAAATCATTCTGTGCGCCGATTACTTTGGTGCAGGTCGTCTGCTTATAGGAATTCAAGTCCATCCAGTATGGGATATAACCCATGGATTTTGCTGCTGATGCGATTGCCATGGAAATACGGTAATGTCCAAAACCCATACGGATATTTCCTACGATAATGCCTTTTTCTTTGTCAAATTCCAGTTTTGAAGCCTCTTTCTGCTCTGGCAGCAGCACATCCACAACGCCAAGGGAATCTCCGATATGTGCATTTTCTTTTAACACCACCGGATAATCTGTCTTACTGTCATCCCCGAATTTCTTTTGAAACTTCTTCTTACTCTTTACCGCTTTCCGGTACACCTTCTGCGGCATTTTGTTTCCGAAGATTTCCCTTGATTTCTCCTTCATAGATACCCTCCTTATCGTTATACTCCCTTATTCTATTTCAAATGTAATTTCTCTGGTTCCTGCCTGGCGGTTGCTTATCATAAGTTTTCCGCTTCCGGTCTTTCCTATGGTCTTTACATAAGTGCCACCCATACCGCCCTGCAGGCTGATGATGTCCGGTCCGATGAGTTCTAATGCTCCCTCACATTTTAGCTGCACCGGCTCCTGAAAATATGGTAACAGATTTCCATTTTCATCCACTGCCTGTATTCTTACTGCAGCCACATCATAGGTATGTGTTTCTCTTAATTTCCGGCTGCTTGCGGTAACCTGAATATTCACCTCATGTACCGGTTCTCTTACTAAAGTTTTGACCACCTTACCATCCTTTATGGCTTCTAACTTATATACCATAGATTGTCCGCCCCAGTCCCCGACATACCTGTTATAAAGTGCAACCGCATCCTCCATCTTCATATGATAAAAAAGCATCAGCTTTGCTGCCAGATAATATGCTCTTTTCGGCAGATAATTCATGCCATATCGTGCTGCCAGATTCAAAACCTCTTTTACCATTGCCGCCTGTTTCGGTGCGAAATTCTCTCCCTCTTCGATGGCATTTCCAATGTAATCATCAATTGGAACCGGACCATGTTTCAGATTCTTATATGGAGAATCCGTTTTCTTATATTCCTTGATAAACCGGTCATTTTTGTACATTTTAACGCTGTCTGCATTGGTAAAAATATAAGTCTGCCCCCGGTTGCAGGCTGGATGCTCTCCAATATCCATCGTTGAACTTAAGGCTAATACCGGTCTTTCTTCCTGCTGGCAGGCATACACATCTGCCGCCATTTTCGGATTACGGAACATGTCTAAGACTCCGTGATAGCAGATTCTGTCTCCACTGCCGAAATCTTTATGTGTATTATAATCTGCCATACACCATCCGAAGCTTCCGGCAATGTCCTCTTCTCCTGCTACTGCATCCAGTACACTGGCGTGGCGGAGTGCATGCCACATACGATGTTCTTCCCAGTCGAAGGATTTGGTGGAATACATATGTCCGTTATATTCTGTGATAAGATACGGTTTTTCTATATCGGATGTCACATCCTTCTTATGCTCACAGCCTTTGTTCAGACCATTGTGTACAAAATCATTATAGGTATATACATCCTCCAAAAGACTGCTCTTTTTATGTGCCCGCACGCCACCGGTCTGTCTGGTATCATCTAACTTGTGTGCCATTGCATTGGTGCGGCGGTAAAATTCATCATCATCCTGTGATTCATTAATCCTCACACCCCAGAGAATAATGGATGGATGGTTGCGGTACTGTATCACCATGTCTTTTACATTTTCCACCGCCTGCGCTTTCCACGCTTCATCACCGATATGCTGCCAGCCCGGAATCTCGGTAAATACCATAAGCCCCAGCTCATCGCACCGGTTTATAAATTCCTGGGACTGCGGATAATGGGATGTCCGCACTGCATTCAGCCCTAACTCTTTCTTTAATACTTCCGCATCCATCCGCTGTATGGAAGCCGGCATGGCATAACCCACATAAGGATAACTCTGGTGACGGTTTAGTCCCCGAATTCGAAGCTTATGTCCATTTAAGTAAAAGCCATCTTTTTGGAATACTGCCTGACGAAAGCCCACCGTTGTTACGGTCTCATCAATTATGATCCGCCCGGTTTCCATGCCTCCGCCTGCTGCTTCTTTGTCCGTTGCTCCTGCTGCGTCCTTATTTGCCGGATTCCCGGTTACAAGCTGGGTCTTTACTTCATATAACGCCGGATTCTCTACCTCCCATAGGGATACGATTCCTGCCGGAAATGCAAGTTTTTTCTTTCCCTCCTGCGTAGGAATTTCAGAAAAAGTTTTCTCTCCAACCAGACGGTATTCCTCTTCACCTTTTTTCCGAATGTTCTGCCGTAACAACAGGTTTTCTTCGTTTCCTGCCAGCGTGATTTCCGATAACAGTGTTCCCTTCTTCGTTTCCAGCTCCACCTGTGGTTTTAAAAATACATCTGCAAGATAGCTTTCCTCATTTATCTCAAGGTACACATCCCGGTAAATTCCACCGTAAGTCATATAATCAATGACAAATCCAAAGGGCGGAACATTCAGATTCTCATTGCTGTCCACCCGCACCGCAATGATATTATCTTCCCCATAGTGAAGCTGTGCTGAAATATCAATGGTAAATGCCGTATATCCGCAGTGGTGTGTGCCTGCTTTCTTTCCATTTACATAGACTTCACTGTCATGGGCAACTCCCTCAAAGGTCAGCCGTACCACTTTTCCTTCCCACTCTTTCTTCGCCAAAAGGTGTCTGCGGTAGCCGCTTACCATCTGATACGCATGCTCATCAAAATAGTGAAAGGGCAGTTCCTTTACCGTATGGGGAATCCGTACGCTCTGCATTGCTGCTTCGTCATATTCTGCATTGCCCTGTGTTGCTTCCCATTTCTCACTGAAATACCAGTCATTGTCCAAATAGTATTTTTCTCTCATACCTTTTCCTCGCTCTTTCTACTGGTGTATTTCTATTCATGCATCTCTATTCACACATGTCTATTGTCTCGTGTTAATTCCATCCACCAGAATATTCACTACTTCCTCTAATGCCTCACCATAGGAAAGTTTGCTCTGAATCAGGATGTCTCTTTGGAAGAACTGTTCTAAGGAGGCTTCCAGCATCATCTTTAAAACCGGTATGTTGATGCGGCGGATTACGCCTTCCTCCATGCCCTGTTCCAATAACGCAATGGTGGTCTCCCAGCCGGTCTCTAACCGAAGTTCCACCTGATGATAGATTTCCGGAAATTTATCTTTTAATAAATACATCTGCCGGAAATCAATTTCCTTATAACTCTCCGGCATTACCCCTAAGATTTTCCGTATTTTTTCTAAAGTTCCAAGGCTTTCGTCTGCCATAACTTCCCGTTCACTTTCCTTGATGCAGTCAAACAGATAATCCACCATGGCAAGAAATAACGCCTCTTTATCTGCAAATACCTGATAAATCGTTTTCTTGCTGATACCAAGAATGTGGGCGATATCATCCATGGTAAATTTCAATCCCTTCTGGTTAAATGCCTGCATCGTGCCCTGCAATATTTTTTCTCTCAATTCCATGTTCACTACCCCTGTTCTCTGTGGAAACTACTTTTTGTTTTTCGGTTTCCTTAATTGTAACACCTTGGGATTTCCGTTACAAGAAACTGAATCACCAAAATTGGTTTCCTGAATTTGTGGATTTTGACGAGAACAATGAGAAATATATTTTACAATTTTTTCAATTACACCATAACTCATTTGACGCTTTCCTCATAGCCGGCGAGTTTTTGTTTCACATGTATTTGTTTTTTCCCGAGGAACTCATATACAATGTATTTAACAGACTAAAACTATATCACCTGCTACTGGCAGCTTCTTACAAATGCTTAGCAATCATTACTACCCGTCAAACGGGTGGTTTGCTCAGCGGCCATAAGCCTTTGTTACCGGCCAGTGCCTAAAGACGCTGGCTTTCACTTTCGTTCAAGCTACTAACGCCTTTGACTCGTCGCTACCCTTAAAAGGACGTTTGTATTACTAGCAACCCTTAAAAGGGTCTTCGTATTCTTTTACGCTTAATTTATCCAACGCTATATCATATTTTTCCTGCTCTTGGATATATTTCTTTATCGTTGCTTCATTTAATCCTACTGTACTCACATAATATCCTTCTGCCCAAAAATGTCTATTTCCATATCTATACTTTAAGTTTGCGTGCTTATCGTATATCATTAATGCACTTTTTCCTTTTAAATATCTCATGAACTGTAATATACTATATCTTGGTGGGATACTTACCAACATATGGATATGATCTGGCATTAAGTGTCCTTCTATTATTTCCACACCTTTGTATTTACACAATGTTTTTATGATATCTTCTTTGTACTGATTGTATATTACTTTTCTTCTGTATTTTGGTGTGAATACAATATGATATTTGCACGTCCATTTTGTATGTGCCATAGAATTTGTTTTATTTGTCATTAAAATCACCTTTCCTTTCGTTAAATAGTAGCCTGAACAACTCTATTTTAGGGGAAAGGTGATTTTTTTGTATAACAAATTTGTTGCACCACCCGCAATAGCAGGTGGTTTATTGTTTCGCACATCTCCATCTCTCCGTTGGGAGAAACTCCGATGCACTCAACAGGCTAAAGCCCATAACAAAAATAGCCAGATAATTCCTTTTTGGGGAAACATCTGGCTATGTCAAAAAACATTATTCACTTTCTGTTTCTTCTTCAAATGGCGGTAAATTCACAACTGGTATTCCATACGCTTCAGTTACTTTTTTTACCGTTTTTCTAAGTTCCGACAACGCAACCGGGAAACATTTGAGTCGTACCTCTTCCTCGCTAATTTCATTACTATCACTATCTTTCTCAACCTCAAATCTAGATATCGTTTCTAAAGTTAAATATAAACGCTCCTCTGATTTTCCCAAATTCAACTTTAATTGAACAATCAAATATTTTGTTTTTCTTAAATCTTTTGGAATTAAAATTCCACCTTCAACACTAACCTCTATATCTTTTTTCTTTTCTTTTTCCCTATTTTCAACGAAAGAAGCTGACTTCACATTATGTTGTACTAATTTATAGTTATTCATTATTCCACCTCTCTATGCCAAATTTACTTTTTGATTATGATTTATTTCTATCGGATAACAAAATACATCTCTTACATCCAAATCTATTTCTGAATCCTTTTCCAAATTCAAGACACTCACAGTTTTATATCTTAAAAGTAAAAATTTACTAATTTGTGGTTGAATAACATACTCAACATTTTTATTTCTTTTTTTGAATTCAGCAATCTCTTCTTCATATTCCCCTTCCTCTGCGTCCATATACTCACCCACAGTCGGCAATATATCCTCTGAAATTTCGCTAGATTTTTTCAGTTCATATCGAACTTCTTTTCCATCATATCCAACCATAATTTTGTTGTTTGTTACATTAAAAAAGGCATCTCTAATAGTAATTTTATTTTCCAATAGTTCTATCAAATTATCATATGTTGTTCTTGTTCCAATCCATTCAATCTTTTCAGAATTTACAAAATAGCAAATGAACAAATATATGTCTTTACGGTTTTTACATGTAAATAACACTGGATACTTGCTTTCAAAAAGAATTGTATCTAAAATAACTTTTTCAAAATTTGGTATTTTTCTAAATATCTTTTCAATTTTCATTTAACACCACCTCAAATTCTCTGTATGGCTCTGCATCTGTGTATAACCACCAATCCACATGTGAACCCTTATATTTTATACCTAAATTTCTTTTCCATTCTTTAGTTTCCAAACATATTCCATGAACAGGTTTTGTAACTCCTTTTGCTATCACAAAGGGAACTCCGTAACGGCTATCCATTGTCATAAATCTTTTTACATCTCTAAATTTAATATAAGTCGATAATGAATATTCTTGTGGATCATGTTTATCACCATCTTTACTTATTTTATATCCATTTTCTTCGAAACTATTTACAAATGACTCTCTATCAACTTTTCCTGTTGCACATGCTCTGAACACCTCAAGCTCCTGCTCCCTTGCCCATTCCGGAATTTCAAAGTTTTTGAAATATGAGGGAAACTTTTTTTCTGCTTGTTTATTATTCATCCTATTCCTCACTTCATCAAATATGTATCCTATAAAACTTTTATTTTAATTGTATCATATCATATTCAAATATCTTTTTCTAGCATCTGATGTCAAAAGATACCAAGCTCTTCCAAAAGAAACTTTTTCTCCAACATCTACATCACACATAGCACTATTACATTTTATTCCCCATCAAAAACTAATTTTTTCATTTTCAATCTTCACCACATTCAACTTTTCCTTTTCGAAATTTTCCTATCCACTTTCCTCTGTTTTCACTTATATAATTTTAAATTTTATCTTTATTCATTTTTAATACTCTGTCTATCGCTTTTACCTAATACCGCTAACTATATTATCTCTTTTAATGAATGATAATCATCCTGTATCTGAGCAATTACACCATCTACTACAGTTTTAGTGTCTGTTCTCTGTTCATAACATCTACCAACAAAATTTCCATGCCTGCCAACTCAATATAAATCAGAATAATGTCTACTCTCTCCTTAACACCAAATACTTTCATTATGCTTAATTGGTTTGTCTTGTAATATTTTCATTTCTATTTCCAATGTAATTGTAAAACTATCTGCACTTGTCTAACCCAATATCGTTATTAAATTTTCCTACAGCTTAATATTAACCAATAATTCTTTTCACTCCTAATATGCACGACCAATTCCTAGTTTTAATGCAATTATTTTCTCGGCAATTTCTCCCTTCTGATTTGCATAGACGATTACTTTACTCTTGGTCATATGGCTACATCCTCAAAAAATTTAATAGCCTATGCTTTTATAGAACTGGCTACATATAAAGCCGACCAATTCATATTTTGAATCAATCGGCTATGTATGTGTTTTTAATATATATAATTCTCTTCTTTCATAAGACTTTTCAAAAACTTTACAGGCTCTTTTTGTCTTCGTACAATTTTCGAATTGCATATTATTTCTATTAACTGTTTAGTATCTGAAACAAGTATTCCATAATTTTTTGCAACATCAAGTGCTCCTGTTTGATGTCCAGAATTTGCAATATGCCAACCAATTATATCTCCTTTTTCTAATTTAAACCAATCTGGAAGAATCTCTCCTGCTCGATAAGACTTGTTATATACATTATTCATCGTTGTTACAAACTCTTTCATATGACCCACATTATCTCTATTTGCATATTTTTTGCATTGTCCTACAATTCTAATTGGTCCCTTAGTTCCAAATAAAAAATGAGCTTTTTGGTTAAAAGATATCCTTGCAAAAAAGTCAACACCACCTTCATTTCCAGGTGCAGTTAAACTAATTTTATCTGCCCCTAATAAATCACATATCACACATGACATCACTTCGTATTCTCTGTCATTTAATTTATCAAAAAATTTATATAATTCTGGACGCATTTTATAATATTCTCGTCTTGAATCAGTATCTAAATTTTCCCCTATCCACCTAACCTTTTTTTCATAATCATTAACTATAGAAAATAAGGGTACTATACCATTAGAAACATCTTCTTCATACTGTTTTTTATAGCTATTCCATAATTTATTCACTTTATTTGCAGCCATAATTTCCGCTTTTACCGTATCATCTGTCAATGTCCTAAGAATGGCTTTCTTTAAAATTTCTTCAAAGAAATACTCTTTATCATCATAGTGACTCCGATATAATTTATTGAATATTATTGTATTTTCTCTTACTGACATGCATCTAATATCTCTCTAACTTTGTCTGACAACTTTTCTAGTAAATCGGATAATTCTTCTTTACGCGACATTACTAACTTAAATGGAATATCATCAAGAGCCTTTGTACAAGACTTGATTTTTTCTAATGTCTCTGTAGACGGATCTTGACTTTCAAGATATTTTTTCGTATTTGCACTATTTTGTGCCTTTTCCAAATCTCCGTCTGCTCTAAACATTTCAAAATCAGCAACCGATTCCCTCAATAAAAATGACAATATTCTTATATCATTGCTTCTTTTTATTAAGCGATTCTCCCAATGTCCCTTTACCTCTACTCCATCCAATACACCTTCTTCATTTCTTGGATATAACCATGATAAAAATTCATTAAACTTCAAATTATCTTCAAATTTATACTCAGTATCATTCCATTTTAGCCAATCTTTAAAAACTGGATTACTTCTACTAAATATTTCTTGTAAATATGGATATGCTTTTTCATCTATTTCTTGTGTATAGTCAGACTCTTCTGCAGCTTGTATAAATGCATAATATCCCCTTACCCATTGTCCTGCGCCATATGCCGTTAATCCAAATTTTTTACCAACCTCTGTCAAACTCAAATTTTCATCTTCCATTAGCTGTACCAACAACCTTGCTTTATTATATGCTGGCCATTCCTGGATACCTATGATATGCCGCAATCCTTGAAACACCCATGATGGTTGCCTTTCTGATCCCGTATAAATTAAACAACTAATTTCTTTTAAAGAATCAACAACTGATTCTTCAACCTGTTCAGGATTCTCCCTATATAATTCCATAATCTTTTTGGCTGCACATATTCTCCGATTTCCTTCAAGTACTACATATTTATTCTCTGCAAATTTTTTTACAATTACCCTATCAATAGGGAGAAAACCGTTTATTTGAATATTGTCAACCAATTTGTAAATAGCAAATTCTTCTTCTAATTTTCTTTTTGTTGTTGCTTGTATATTTTCATCTGAAATTTGTTGTTCTGGAATATCATCCCACTTAAATGATGTAAATCTAGGATTGTTTGGATCCAAATATATTTCATCCAATGCTATTTTTGCATCAACCAACTCTTTATTTAATGTATTGATATTATCCTGCATTCTTTGTTCAACTCCTTTTTTATATTATACATAATTGTATCCTTTTCCTCAATAATTATGTCCAATATCTTCATATTTCGAAGCATAAAATGAACACTCTGCTTTTTCCAAACCTACTTTCATCTGTTTTATGGTCTGTTTAAATCAAATCCAGTTCTCTTTCTATTTTCCGCTTTTTTTTATCAATCATACGAGCAATGAATTCTTCATAATTCTCTTCTGGATATAATGGATTATCTTCACTAATCCATTCACCACCAGAAACAGTTTTTATAATTTCAGCAAACTTTAGAAGGCTATTTCCTATACCGCCTTGATAATATTCATTTATTGGATTTATCTTGCTATACAAAGTTTTTAACTGCTCTAAATGTTCATCCAAATTTAATGTTTTTCCAGAATCAGGATATTCTGCATTCATTCTACGTTTAATAATATCTGTAATTTCCTCTCTGGTTGCTTCTTCGCAAGATGTACCTCTTCTAATATATATTCTATTTTTCTTTAAATTGGTACTTTCTTTCATCGACATAAATGGTATAAACCTTGGGCAATCTTCAATAACCATCATTTGATATTTATGATTTTGCAATTTTTCATATTCCGAAGAATCATATACAAAATCATATACTTCATACTGCAGTTCAGTTGAAATATAATTTTTAATATCATTTGATATTTTGGCTTTATCTACAATCTCTTCAATTCCTTCATAAGAAAAACTTTTATCTTCTTTTTCTTTTACCCCAAACACAATAATTCCACCGCCCGAATTACCAATTGCCAACATTTCCTTTACTAATTTTGCTGATTCTATCCATTTTTCTTTAAAGTCAATAGAATTATGTTCTCCTGTTTGCCCTTTTATAAAATTCCGAAAATTATCTAAAGTCGGTTCCTGAAGCAAACGATAAACCATATCTTTTAATTGTTCTGGTAATTTCATAAAACATTCTCCACCTTTCATTTTTTCATGCAATACATATCATATCTTGCATTTTAATTATACCAATTTTTCAATCTATATACATTAATTTTTTCATATATTGTAACAAAAAATAGGTACAAGACGTAACAAGCTCTCTTCTTCCACACGCTTTTCCCCATGCTCTTACCATTTTCCCCACAGTGTCTGAATATTTAACCACCCGCTCAACATACTACCCACTTTGTGTCCTATTTTTTAAGGGACAAAATACTTTGCCGCATTCTTCCTAAAAAACTCTTTAAGTTTTCCATAAAGTTATACTGACAGCATTATACTATATGGACTAATCAAAGTTGATTCTTTCATCTGAACAATGGCATTTGCCATAGTAAATACCTTTGCTGAATCACTTACACCTAACATTATTTCAAATTGATTGGCTTCTTTAAATCCCTTTACTTGCTTATTCCTAAATGGTTTTTCTTATTTTCTTGTTTTTACTAGCTCACCCGTAAACGGGTTAATTATACTCTTTCAGCGCCATTTGTTCATATTCCAAATCATCTTTTAATTAATCTTGAATATACTTTTTTCTTTTAAATATCTATAAAACTCAAAACACTTATATTTGACGGTAATTTAACCAACACATATACATGGTCTGAACACACTTACATAGCAAATGGTTTATTTATATAAATCGAGTAGGAGGCGGTGACTAGCCGCCGTCCTCTCACACCACCGTGCGTACCGTTCTGTACACGGCGGTTTCAATAGTTGACGTGCATAGACTGATAGGCTGTGGCTAAATCATAAAAGTCCCAGTTTATCAGTCTTTCTTTTGTTAGTGCTCTTTTGACCATGCCTGCATTCGCCATTCTCCAATAAGCTTTTCGGCTGTAGGCTCCTCCACAGGCTATCCATTCCGGCATCCCCAGTCCTATCAACTTCCGTTTTCGGGTCTTCGGTAGTTTCCACTGTTTCCAGATACACAGTCGTATCCTTCTATACAACCATCCATTTAACACTTCCATGCTTTTTTTCATGTCTGCCATACTATAATAGTTCAGCCATCCTCGCATATATACTTATATTCGCTCCATAGCTTTCACTATACTTCCGCACTTGCTCCGAGAAGTGAGCATTCGCAGGTTATCCTTGGCTTTCTTCCACGACTTTTCATGGACACGGACATAGATTCCTTTTCCGTTCTTCTCAAAGCAGAAGCCAAGGTACTTAAAATTTCGTATTGCAAACACGCTGACCGTACGACTTTTCTCCCGGTTCACTTTCAGTTTCAGCGTCCCTTCCAGATATTTCTTACTACTTTCCAGCAGTCTATCGGATGCCCGTTCACTTTTGGCTAACAGCACGATGTCATCTGCATAGCGAATACACGGTACTCCCCTTTTGTTAAACTCCTGGTCAAACTCATTCAGGTAGACATTCGCCAATAAGGGTGACAGATTTCCACCCTGCGGAGATCCTTCTTCTATACAGACTACAACACCATTTTCCATCACGCCACTTTTCAGATACCTCTTTATCATCTGAATCACTCTTTCATCCTTCACATCTCTGCGCAAGATATTTATCAGCAATTCATGGTTCAAAGTATCGAAATATTTTGACAGGTCAAGCACTACTGCTCTTGTATATCCCTGTTCTGCGTATTCTTTTATCTTCTGTACTGCGTCTTTTGCACTCCGTCCCGGGCGGTATCCAAAACTTCCGTCCGAGAACTTCGGTTCATAAATCGGCATCAGCTGCTGTGACATTGCCTGCTGAATGATGCGGTCTATGACTGTCGGAATACCAAGCTTTCGTACTCCGCCATCTGGCTTTGGAATCTCCACTCTTCTGACCGGAGATAGGGTATAGTGTCCCTTTCGTATTCTCTCTGTCAGTTCGTGGCTATGTTCCTTTAGCCACAGAAACGCCTCTTCAATGGTCATTCCATCTATTCCCGGTGCTCCCTTGTTTGCCTTCACTCTTTCGTAAGCTCTGTTGAGGTTGTCCCTATTCAGTATCTTACCTAAGATATCCGGCTCTGCACTGTCTCTTTCTTTCCATATCCGGTTGAATGAGCGGTGCGCTCTTACATACCCTTTACGTTCCGCGCTATCTCTCTGCAAGCAGCTTTCCTTGTTTTCTGCATCCATCTGCTCATTCCTCCTTTCCGGGTCATACTTAAGACTCCTATTGATTCAGCCCTTCACCTCTCGGCTACTATGACCTCTGCTGACTTCTGTACGTTCAACACTGCTTTCGGCAATGGTTACCTCTTTCAAGGCATACCGCACAGACCTCCCCAGGTACCACACGTTTCTTTCTCTCCATCCATCTGCCACATATACTATGCATGATTCCGTGTAGCTATAGGGCTTTAGTTTGTGCCGCAACCTTACCCTCATACATAGCCTTATATGTGATTTCTGTTCGTCAGACCAGAGATTTGTCCATGAGTTAGTATGTTCCTCACATCCAGCTTCCTTCAGATTTCACCTCACGATGAACACCCTTGCCTTCGACTATATCCTTCCCACTACCGGGCGGATTCCGGACTTGCACCGGTTAGAAACGTGCGCCGCCGGGCGCACGGCACAAAAAAAACACCTGAGATATAACATCTCAGGCATTCTTTTTCAAGCTCTTTATAATTGGTGCTAAATTCTTCAATTCTTCCAAACTCAGACACTTTAAATCTTCTATAATCTCATTCAACTGTTCCGGATGAGTATTCTCCATATCAAAAAAATCTTTTGGCTCTATTTTAAAATACTCACAAATATAAAAAAATACAGACATAGATGGCAGCGCTTTTCCACTTTCAATGTTATTAATATAACCTGCATTCTGCCCGATGGATAAACTCATATCTCTTGCTGATACCCCCTTGTTCATACGCAATTGCGTCAAACGATCCACAAATTGTTCATTATACATAGTATATCCCTCACTTATTATGCCATTTTATCCTATAGCCTTGCATTTTATAACGGAATATATCCGTTGTTTTTGTTGAAGTATAGTTTTTAATGTGATATACTTTTTAAAAATAAAGGATACAAGGTGATACTTTATTATAATTATCACTTTCATAACATCAGTATAAGGACAGAACACTATGAAAAAATTCATTTTAACAAATACTATAATTCTTCTCATTTCTGTAATACTTGGAACAGGAATATTTTTTCTTACTTTTAAAGTTCCCAATATAGGTTCTAATACAACTACATTAACCCAAAATTATGTAGCATCTATTCTGGATGACTCCTGCGCCAAAGCAGACTCTGTATTGGAAGAGAAAAAAGCTGCCGATGAAGAAATGCTCGCTGAAGAAAAGAAACGTGAAGAAGCCGAGCAGAAAAAACAAGAATCAACTTCTAATGCACAACAATCGCAGACTACCGAAAGCAGTACCGAACCGACAGAAAGTGAAAATACCGTTACCATTGCTTCTACAAATCTGGACCTTGATAGACTTTGCGATATTATTGCTAACCATTATAACCAGCTAAATAATACGGATACTTTTGTTGCCTTTGCTGGCGAATGCTACGAAGAGGATGGTTCCTATGTATTTACCTTACGTTCCACCGCCTTTTCTTCTGCAAATGTTTTTTGCGGACTTATTTATATAGATATTGCAACCGGCACTGCAAGTGATGAAGAAGGAAATATCTGGAATATATTTTCCGAATATTAATATAAACACAAAGAAGGGAGGGTTATGTCATGCCGCTTCAAACAGCAAACTCAGAAAGCATGTCAGAAAGCCAAACAAAAATCACTGAATTAAACAGTCAAATTTCCTTACAAACTGAGGAGATGGAAACCCACTATGCGGAACTTGGAAAAGTTTTCTTCTCACAACACTCTGAAGATACAGAACTATCTCAGGATATTCTCTCGCATATTCAATTTGTAAAAAATGCATTATTGCAAATCGAAGATTTAAACAAACAGATTGAATCTCTGCAAAACGCACCGAAATGCCCTGCCTGTGGGAGTCCACTGGATGAAGATGCTATTTTCTGTCCTATGTGCGGAACTTCTCTGCATGAACCCCCTGCCCATAGTGAAACTCACTTAACTTGCAGTAACTGTGGCTCTGCTATATCAGAAGGCGATTTATTCTGTTGTATTTGTGGACATCCTGTTTCTTCTCAATCATCCCAGAAGAAATGTCCAAACTGCAACTATCCTCTTGATGCTGAAAGTATTTTCTGTCCATCATGTGGTCAAAAAGTTTCCAATTAAATATCTATTATACATAAAAAGGAGTGCATACTTATGAAAAAAACTGCTGGTTGGATTATTGGTTCCCTTGAATTGCTTATCGGTTTTGTTATGTTTGTTTCTGCACAAATCGAGATAAGCACAAATCATCATTACACATTTCGTAAACCTTATACAGAATACGAAATGCAGGTAGTACTACTGAAATGGCTTGGTATTATCTTTCTCATTTCAGGAATCATCTGGATTCTTCTTAAGTTATATCAGGCAAACTACTTAAGTAAACATATGCAGGAAATACCTCACTTCAATCAATCAAACAGTATTTCTTCCTGCCCAAAATGTGGGCTGACAATTACCGGTAATGTATCAACCTGCCCTCGATGTGGCACTGCAATTCATACAGCTCCAGTTCCTGTTGTCACATCATCACCTATGGCACAGACTATACCTATGTCTGCACCTACTCCACAGACAAATTCTGAAAAACATTTTTGCAGTCAATGTGGTAATTCCATCAATGACAATCAGGTATTCTGTCCAAAATGTGGCAATAAATTAAAATAGACCAGGAGGCTGTATATGAGTAGAACAATCTTAGAAATTCCTTTAAAAACAAACAACATTGACGCCGTACTTAGTATTATCTCACGCATTACATATGCTTCCGGTTTTGTACCTCAGCTTTTGGATGGGGAATCTGTCTGGTGTAAGGGCGATGGTATCATGATAAAATTGCAATGTTTCAGTGCTGTTTTTACCGGTCATTCTGTACTTATGAATGCATGGACACGCGACGCTATTACCGGTGAATCTGACCTGGAAGGTTTTGTTTCTAGTATTCCCAAAAAGAAAATGAAAGTTATTCTCGAAGAAATTCAAACTGAAATTCAAAGAAAAGAATTATAATCCCAATACATTTTACCGGAGGATAAAACTATGTTCTGTAAATACTGCGGCACTAGAGACCGGATATGCAGTCACTATAACCTTTTATCGTTTCATACAACTTCTTAAGTATATCTCAGTTGATATTCATATTTTACTAATCTATCGTCTGAAAATGTTGCATATAATATTGCTGCATCTCCCAAATAGAAATCATACTTTCCATTTTCCTGATTTTCAATAGACATACCCTGATATTTCACTTCTAATTTTTCTTTTACTGTATCATAGCCATCTCCTATTTCTATTCCATAGAAACTTACATTTGCATTTCCAGAATTTATAATATCTGTTATTTGTGTATATTCATTTATTGTCTCAGAATCATATTCCGATGGTGCATCTGCTAATATTCCAATCATCAAATTGCCACCCTCTGCACATTCTTTATACCCTTCCCTTGAAACAACAGAAATTTCTACAATATCCTGCACGATTCTACTTAAATTGCTATCTGACAGATAGTCTGTAAGTTCTATTTTTGCTGCTTCCTCGTCATTCTGTGACAATGGCAAATATTCTGGTAATATCGTGTTCTCCATATATTGGTTATAAGCTGCTTCTGGTATCTTCTGCTTGTCATTCTCATCTGACTGATAATAATATTCTCCATTTTCATCCATATCATTTCCAATCGAAAAAGCATATTGCATTTTATTGTCTTCCAACTTGTAAAATTCATATTCGCTATACATAACAGTTGGTCGTTCACTGGAATAATAAATTAAATTATTATCCACATTATAGTAAATACCGGCATAACTATATATATCCTGCAATAATATAATTTGTTTATTAGTTATATCATAAGTAAATATTAGTGTATTATACCACTCTTCCATTTCTGCTTGTGCCCGAATAAGTAATTCCAGGATTCCATCATTATTCATATCTATTAACGAATACTCTTCTGCCTGCTTTTCCCAATTTCCGGTATATTGCTCATATGCTCTCTTTTCTATAAATTCTTTATACACATCTGTTTCTGATACTGTTTCTTCTGTATCCATCGTTGGTATATTGGTTTCCGTTTCCACTTTTTCAATTACTTCTGTTTCTTCCTTTCGAAGTTTTGTATCTTGCTTTGTATTACTACAACCTGCCATTATCCCTGCTAAAAGTAATATGCTTACACCTATTCTAATCTTCTTCATATCCTATTTTTCCTTTTTCTCCATATATCTGCTTACCGTAAGAATCTCTACCGGCAGCTTCTTACGGATGCTTTACATCAAAAAACATCTGTGTACAGAAATACCATCCATACACAGATGTATCTTTCTCTATTACTTACTCAACATACAATTTAATAACATTAAAGCATCATCATACCCTGTAGTTTCTACTACTATTTTAATATAGTCTGCATTTGCAATATCAATCTGGTAATTCTGTAAATCCGTTTTTCTTCCTATATCAGCCGATGAAAACACTAAATTATCATCAGCATATACCTTTACTGATCCATAATAATTTTCTTTCATATCACTATGCGGAACAATATCAAAACTTAAGTTTTTATATTCCCCATATAACCGATACTCAGCATAACTTTCATATCCCCCTATATAAGTCCCATCACTCAATTTTATTGATGTTCCATTATACTCTTCCGTTCCAGAACTATCGCTAAAAATAACAAAATTAGATGCATTATTATAGGTTGTTCCAAATGAATCTGTTGGGGTTCCTGTGTTCCAGTCCCATCCACCATTAATTGGCGTAATCGTAGATAACGATACAGGCTTACTTCCCTGCACTTCCTCCAGTTTTGCTTCCAATGTATCATCACTTCCGATTGTTTGTATTGCTGCATTAAGATTAGATATTGCGGTAGCATAATTTCCTTCCGCAACCTCATTATCTGCATCCGCAATTACACTATCTATATAGTTCTTTTTATATTCATCATACTTAGGTTTTATCTTTTCATCATCTGGTAATATTTCCAATGCATCAGATAACTTTTTCATAGCCTTATCATATGAACCTTCCTCTGCTAACGTCTTAGCTTCATCCAATATTGCAGTTCGATATCCATCAATGCAATCAGCTATCTTATCTTGCGCATCTTTATAATTGCTGTCATCTTCTATTACTTTCTTATAATTTTCAATAGCCCCCTGATAATCTTCATTTGCATACATATCTTCTGCTGCATTATATGCTGTCCTCGATGCATTCAATGCCTTAATGTAATCTATTGTTTCTTTTAGCTTATCCTCTATTCCAGAGTTTTCTAATGCTTCTAATTTTTCTAATTCTTCTTTTGCAATAGAATACTCAAGATTTCCATTTACATAATCTTCTTTTATACTGTCAATACGTTCTTCCAGTTTCTTATCAATTGTCTTACTATCCCCTGTAAAATCATCTCCATAAAGTGAAATTGCCGTATCATAATCTTCCTTATCCAAGGCTCTCAGTATCTTTTGCTCCGGACTTGTATACCATCTATAATACAAAACACCTGTAGTTGCTCCTGCCACCAGAACAATCACTAATAGAATCACAAAAAATCTTTTCACCTTTGACTTCTTTTTCTTAGATTTTTCTGGTTTCTGTTGTTCCGTCTGCTCCGTTTTACTGTTCTTCTGCATTTTTTCTACTGGCTTCTTAATTTCTTTCTCAATTGGATTGCCACATATTGGGCAAAATTTTTCCTGACCATTTATCTGGTTTCCACATTTTTTACAAAACATATTATTTCCTCCTATGTTTAATTTAATTTCAATGAAAAATCATCAAATTTTCCATAGACATCTTCTGCACAATCAATAAATATTCCAATTTCCACATCATCCCCACGTGAAATTGGTATATTTTCCATTTTTATGTAATTCCAGTCTCCCCAGCCGGATAAAATTGCATTTTCTGAAACATAAATGCTATCACCTACCGATACATATAGCTGTATTGTAGAATCCGAATCAGCCGGTCCTTCCATTATTCCGCCCTCGCAATATACTTCGGCACAATAAATTCCTTTTATCAAATCTGAAGTATCTATCTTCTGAGTCAGTTTATAATCCTGCTTTACATTACTCCAAAACTGTCCTGAATATTTCCCATTTCCAGCCTTGGCATCACCCCCGGTTTCACCTACATTGTAAAAACCTAATACGGATTCACCCACTTCAGTCGAATAATTTTCAAATTCCCAATCACTTTCATCTCCGGTCTCAAATCCAGAATTTTTCACCAGATTAATTTGTTGTTGGTTGCTCTTTGCCCGTTCATATTCATTTTCTAATTCCTTCCTCTTTTCCTCTAAGCTATCCTCATTTCCAACAACCCCAATAGCGTCTTCAATTTTAGTTATTGCTGCACTATAATCCCCATTTGATACCTCAGTATCTGCTTTTTTGCACATACTATCTATATAACTTTGCTTATACTCATTACACTTTTCCTGTATTTTTTCGTCATTTCGTAATATTATTAAAGCATTTGACAATTCATTCATTGCCTTCTCAAAATCTTCTTCATCAGCAAATTCTTTCGCCTTATTTAAAATATCTTTTCTCAATTCGTCTGTACATTCTGATAATTTATTTTTAACATCTTTATATCCACTATCTTTCTCTATTATCTTTTGATATTGTTCCAAAGCATCCTGATAATCTTCATTTTGATACATTTTTTCCGCATCACTGTACCATTTTCTTAAATCTTTCTGTTCCGGACTTGTATACCATCTATAATATAGAGCTCCTGCAGTTGCACCTGCCACAAGAATAACAATCCCAAAAATCGCAAAAAATCTTTTTATCTTTGATTTCTTTTTTCTTGTTTTTTCATTTTTGTGCCGCTTCACTTTTTTTGCATGACTGCTCTTCTCTATCTTTTCTATTGGTTCTTTTACTTCTTTTTCAATTTCAATTGGATTTCCACACTTAGGACAAAATTTTTCTTGACCATTTAATTGTGTTCCACATTTCTCGCAAAACATTGTATTTCACCTCTTTTATCAAATGTTTAAATTCCCCGTATCATGTACCATTTTCCATGCGCTTTTACAATATAATTTTCCAAAAGGTATGCATCTCCACCTTCCATATATACTGCAAAAGTTACTTTATAAGCGTCCTTAATTGTGCCACGGTCTGAATCATAGCTATAATACATTTCATCATCTAAAGAGTCTATTTCATCATCTTCTGCCTTTTCTGCCATTAAAATTGTATATTTTATTTCTCTTGGGCTATCCAAGTCCCCCATCAAATCTTCCCGTCTGTCCTGGCATTCGTCCGTAAAATCATCAGCAAGTGCTCTTGAAGAAGAATAGAAAGAACCCGGTCCAGTCAACCAGTCAGTATATTCTGGCATATAAACAGAATACAGTAGTGCACCGTTCTCATCATTTATTGCTTTTACATATTTTCTAACTACGCGTTCATAGCCTTTTTCAAATCCTCCTGTCAAATACAATATAAGCAATACAACTAATATTCCCCCAGCTAACAAACCAATCCAAATTCTTCTTTTCGATTTCTTTCTTCTTTCTGTTTTTGGAATATTATCAACTTGCATTCCCGGATTCATGGGTTTTAATACCTGACCACACTTTGTGCAAAAAACGCTTTCATCTTTACATTGTGTTCCACAATTTTTACAAAACATTCTCTTTTGTCCTCCCTTTTGTTTTTCTTTCCTCCTTATAGTATCATTTTATTTCCGTCATTTCAATATTTTATATTGCTTTTATTCCGTTACTATGGTAATATAAAAGCAGACATAAATTGCCACCTTAAATAGCAATAAATGTCTGCTTCAAATTGTTTTATTTAATTTAATCTCCTCTTACAGGAAGATATACTTACAAATGAATAATACTGCAAGAATATACATCAGCGGAGTAATTTTCTTAGCTTTACCACAGATTAAGTTGATGATAACGTAAGAGATAACACCGATTGCGATACCTTCTGCAATGCTGTACATAAGAGGCATAGCAATTAAGCAAAGGTATGCAGGAGCTGCTTCTGTAACATCGTTGAAGTCAATCTTAACGATTGCAGATACCATAAGGAATCCAACGAAGATTAATGCAGGAGCGGTAGCAAATCCTGGGATTGCTGTAAAGATTGGTGCAAATAAGATTGCAATCAGGAACATGAATCCGGTTACAACAGATGCAAAACCGGTTCTGGCACCTGCACCTACACCAGCAGAACTCTCTACAAAAGTTGTGGTTGTAGAAGTACCAAGAACAGCACCAGCAGATGTTGCGATAGCGTCAGCTAATAATGCATTTTTAACTCTAGGAAGTTTTCCTTCTTTGTCTAACATGCCTGCCTTATCAGAAACACCGATTAAGGTTCCGATGGTATCAAACATATCTACAAATAAGAAGGATAATAATACTACGATAAAGTTAACAATACCTACACCGGTAAAGTCAGCTTTGAAACACTGTCCAAAGGTTTCTCCGATTTTGGTGAAGTCTGTCATTGCAAATGTAGGATATAAAGAATAGAATCCAGCTTCTGCATCAATCTGATAGATGCCTGCCGCCTGGCAGATCATACCAAGGATCCATGTAGCAAGGATTCCGATAAGGATGGAACCTTTTACATTCTTTACATATAAAATGATGGTAAGAATTAAACCAATCAGTGCAAGTAAAGCACAGATTCCTTCTGTATGCCAGTTCTCTGTAAATTTAACATAAGATAATAAAGTAGTGCTGTTGTCAACAACAATGTGAGCACCCTGTAAACCGATGAAAGCAATAAACAGACCAATACCGGCACTTACACCTTTTTTCAGTGTAGCAGGAATGGCATTGAAAATTGCCTCACGTACGTTGGTCAGTGAAAGCACGATAAAGATGATACCTTCAATGAACACTGCCATTAATGCGACTCTCCAGTCATAACCCATATTTCCACATACTGTAAATGCGAAATATGCATTCAATCCCATACCAGGAGCTAATGCGAATGGATAATTAGCCATCAAAGCCATTGCAAGTGTTCCGATAAAGGATGCAAGACAGGTTGCAATCAGAACTGCAGTAGGATCCATGCCAGCAGCAGATAACAGGTTTGGGTTAACTGCCAGGATGTAAGCCATTGTCATAAATGTGGTAAGACCTGCAATTACTTCTGTCTTGACGTTAGTGTTGTTCTCTTTGAATTTGAACATTTTCTCTAACATTTTTCTTCCTCCAAATTGTTTTTTATACCTAAAGCCAGCCTCTCTGGCAATAAGTCATGGTAAACTTCTCTTCTGTAAATTATTTTCCTTCATATGTAATTACAGAAGCAACATCATAACCCTTCAAACGTTCTCTTCCCTTTAATCCAGCCAGTTCCATTAAGAAAATGACTTTGACTACTTCACCGCCAAGCTGCTCTACTAATTTGATAGCAGCTTCAATGGTTCCACCGGTTGCGATTAAGTCATCTACTAAAACAACCTTCTGCCCCGGTTTGATGGAATCCTTGTGCATCTCAATGGTAGCCTGTCCATACTCTAAATCATAAGACTGTGAAATGGTCTCACATGGTAATTTTCCTTTTTTGCGAACCGGTACAAACGGTTTATGCATTTCGTAAGCAATTGGTACTCCGAAAATGAATCCTCTGGATTCTGTACCGGCAACTACATCATAGTCCACACCATCTAAAAGCTTAATCATGGAATCTATTGCAAGCTGAAGTCCATCTGCATCCTGCAATACGGAAGTAATATCCCTGAAAATAATTCCCGGTTCCGGAAAATCCGGTATACTTCTTACATATTCTTCTATTTTTTTCATCTTAATACCCTTCTTTCTATTTACTGCCCTCTGTTTTAAAAAACACCTTTTTATTATAAATTTATACTGCCAGAAATACAAGCAATTTTTTATAAAATGTTAAGTTTTATCGTTACAATTTTTTATGAAAAGTTGCTATTTTATTGCAAATATATTAAGATGTTCTATACGAAAGAAAAGTTCGGAAAGGGGATTTTTTGTGAAAATTCTGATTTTATCCTGCAACACAGGAGAAGGACATAACGCCGCCGGTCATGCCGTGGAAGAAGCCGCTCTGGCAAGGGGACACGAAGTAAATTTTGTCGATGCCATGCAGCTTGGCAAAAGACATACTTCACGCCTTATCAGCGGACTTTATATTGGGATTGTAAAACATCTTCCGTGGTTTTTCGGTTTCATTTATAAGCTGGGAAGGCTTATCAGTAACCGCCATTTCAAATCTCCGGTTTACTGGGCAAATGCAAGGCTGGCAAAACCGCTTGCAGCCCTCATCGAAGAAGGAAATTATGACCTTGTGGTGATGCCGCACCTTTACCCGGCAGAGACCATTACTTATATGAAGAAACACAACATGCTGCCGGTAAAAGCAGTCGCTATCGGAACCGATTATACCTGCATCCCTTTCTGGGAGGAAACCAACTGCGACTACTATGTTATTCCCCATGAGGATTTAGTAGACGAATATATAAAACGCGGTGTTCCAAAAGAGAAATTACTGCCTTACGGTATTCCGGTGCGCCACGCCTTTGCCAAGCATACACCAAAGGACATTGCTCGCCGCAAATGCCACCTGGATGCTGATTCCCCGACCTTTCTCATTATGAGTGGAAGTATGGGATTTGGAAAGCTTGCAGTCTTTGCCATGGCACTTTATAAGCAGTGTAAAAATGATGAACATATTGTAATTATCTGCGGAAACAATAAGAAATTACAGTCTGTTCTCACCAAAGAATTCAGACATTGCCCGCGGGTTCATGTCTTAGGCTACACCAGACATGTTTCCCTTTATATGGATGCCTGTGATGTCATCTTTACCAAACCGGGCGGACTTACTTCCACCGAAACTTTGGTAAAGGGAATCCCAACTATCCATACCGCACCGATTCCAGGCTGCGAAACCGCAAACAGTGCATTTTTCGTAGACCGTGGCATTTCCTATGCCTCTAAATACATGATAGAGCAGATTCGCCTTGGAATGCTGCTGATGCGAAGCCATGATTTGCAGGAGGAAATGCATACCGCACAGCTCCGGGAGCAGAAATCCGATGCAGCAGAACGCATTGTGGACCTGTTAGAATCACTGTCTGAAAAATAACGACAATTGCTTTTATTCAAACAAGTGATTGTGGAAGCAGGAGAAAAGATTTTAATAGGAAATTTTGTGGCATTCCATGTACATCTGATTTTCCTGGATGTGAAATGCCAACCATTCTTAGTGGTTCATTTTTCTTGATTATAAACTGTCTTTTCGCTTGCTTTGACAGAATCTCGGCACTGTCCGTCAAAAGCGGATGCCACATAAAGCCTGCAAGGGGCACTAGGAATTTCGACATCATGCTATTTTCATCTGGCAACCGGCACAAATTCACATCCATGTTCAACTGTGCCTCGCTGGTACATCCCTGTACCAGCGTTGCCTGTTGCCAGACGAAATTCCAAGTGTCCCTAACAGTCCTTACCAGGCATCCGTACTTTGACGAACAGTACCAGGATTCTGTTAAACATGGAAAAGACTGTTTTTATCAGAAAAAGAAAAATGAACTACTTAGAACGGTGGTATTTCATCATCGGAAAATCAATGCATATGGAATACCGCAAAATTCCTTTATACAAACGCTATCTCCTTCTGCAATCACCTGTTTATCGAAAAGAAAAGGAGCCTTTATATGAACCAATCAATTATCACCTGCATCTTTTTTTCCATCGCCGGCTATCTCAGCGGCAGCATACTCTATGCCTACTGGATTCCAAAGATATTATTCCAGAAAGATATCTGTGCATTAAGTCCGGATGGGAATCCAGGCACTGCCAATGCCTTTGTGTACGGCGGATTCCGGGCTGGTATTCTTGCGCTCCTTTTGGAACTTTTCAAGGGCTTTTTCCCGGTTGTACTCGCCCTACGGACATTGGATATTGACACTCCATACATGATTCCGATTCTGATAGCACCGGTTCTCGGACATGCGTTCCCATTGCAGTTTCATCCGAAAAACAGTAACAAAAAAGGCGGCAAAGCCATTGCCGTCTCCTTTGGTGTACTGCTTGGAATCTTTCCGGTTGTTCTGCCGGTTCTTTTCCTTGCAGCTGCTTATATTCTTTTTTCTGTGGTCTTAATTATCCGGCCACATCTTTTCCGGTCCATTATTACCTTTGGCGTATTCTGCCTTCTGGTCTTTCTCTTTGTGCCGGTTCTCTCCATTGACTTTGCCTGCCTTGGAATTGCACTGCTTGTTATCTATAAGCATCTTTGCGCTTACCAGAATGAGAAACTTTCCATCCGGTTTTTCTTCCAAAAATAGCTTTTTTAAGAGATACCTACCAGGAAATAACTTCGGTTCCCTCTTCGGTTACCAGAACCTGAATCTCCCACTGAGCACTTGGAAGTCCGTCTTCTGTATACACGGTCCAGTTATTTTCATCATCTATGTAGATAGCTTCTTTTCCCATATTTACCATTGGCTCAATCGTAAACATCATGCCCGGAACTAAGAGCATCTCGGTTCCTCTCTTGCTGTGATAGCCAACCCATGGCTCTTCGTGGAATTCTTTTCCAACACCATGTCCACCGATTTCTCTTACGATAGTATAGCCATTTTCATAAGCATGGTCATGCACTGCCTGACCCATATCTCCTAAAAAGCCCCATGGTTTTACCGCTTTTAAGCCTTCTTCCACACATTCTTTCGTTACCTGGACAAGACGCTTCTTTTCTTCACTGACATCTCCAATCAGAAACATTCTGGAGGAATCAGAAAAATATCCATCTAATATTGTGGAAACATCCACATTAATGATATCGCCATCCTTTAAAATAATATCCTCCGATGGAATACCATGGCATACCTCTTCATTAATTGACGTACAGACGCTCTTCGGAAATCCCTGATAATTAAGTGGTGCCGGGATTCCACCCATAGCTGTTGTTTTCTCATATACCATACGGTCAATTTCTTCTGTACTCATGCCGGCTTTGATATGCTCAGCCACATAATCCAGTACTGCCACATTAATTTTTGCACTTTCCCTGATGCCTTCGATATCCTTCGGTGTCTTAATCAAATCATGGGTTGGCACAATACAGCCTGCCTCACGATACTTTTCAATCTTTTCATCAAATGACTGATGGCATGTCTTATACTTTCTTCCACTGCCACACCAGCAGGGATCATTTCTACCTATTTTTACAGACATTTCTAATTCCTTCCATTCTAATGATTCAATATGATATTCCCAAAATCCACTCTGTCCCAGAGCTTCTCATTCAGTTTATACTTATGTTCTTTTAAAATCTGCTCATATGGCTCTGCCCCGGCACTGTAACCATCAAAATCACTGTTATTCTCTGATGCTATCTGATTCTGATATTTCTGTGCCAGTGCAGCTTTCTCTAACTGACGATCTATCTCTGCTTTATCAACGCCCAGTCTTTCCTGCTGTTCCGTTGTCATATCCGTCCAGAAATCCTCCTGACGGCTGCAAAGCTGTTCTTCTTCTTTTTCATCCAGCGTCAGTTTCTCTGCCATTGCCTGCCGGTAAAAGATTTCATCATGTACTGCCATTTCGATGACATGGGTCTTTGCCACTTCTTTTACAAACCTTCCACTGGTATGAAGATTCCAATACTTATTCGTATCATAATAGTCATAGGCTGCTGCCTCATCTTCTACCTTCAGTTCCTCATAAGCGATATACATTGCCAGATCCCCAAGCTGCAGTTTTTCTCCATCTACTGTCAGGATATCTTCGGAAAGATACTCCCTGTATACAATCTTCCCCCTTCGTTCGGAAACAAAGAGACTGATTAATAACAGTACCAGTAGAATCAGTATTGTAATGAACCATATGCGCTTCTTCTGTGATTTATTTTCACTCATACACTATCCTATTTGCAAAGCTCTGCTACAACCTGTCCGATTAATTTACCATCTGCCTTACCTTTTAACTCCGGCATAACTGTTTTCATAATCTGACCTTTATTTTTGGTTGCAATGACATCTGCAAATTTTTCTGTCAGAATCTTACGTACTTCTTCCTCAGAAAGCATTGCCGGTGCATATTCGCTCATAATGTCATAACGCTGCTGATATTCCGCAAGTAAATCTGTTCTTTCTGCCGGACAGGAATCAATCTGTTCTTTTACGGTCTTCATTTCTTTTAAAATCACACGGTTTACTAATTCTTCTTTTATGTCATCACGACAGCCTTCATCAATTGCTGTTTTCTTCACTGCAGAAACCAGCGAAGAAATTGCATCTTTTCTTGGTTTATCTTTTGCCTTCATTGCTGCTATCATTTCTTTTTGTAACTGTTCTATCTGCATTTCTTATTCCTCCTAAAATATTTTCTACTTTTTCATTATACGCAACTTGAAAGATTTTACAAGTTCTTAAAACCCCGCAGTAGTTTGCTTACTGCGGGGAATTTTTATCATTTTTCTTCTTTATGGATAACTTTTTACAATACACGCCGGACAGATATAATGCTTCGATAAGTTGCTGAGCCTGTCTTAATGCCGGTAGACGGTGAACTTGCATGGACAATCTGTCCTCCGCCCATATAAATTGCCACATGACCGGCATAGCAGACAATGTCACCTGGCTGGGCATTCTCATAGCTTACTTCACTTCCTGCCCGCTGTAATGCTACCGAACTATGAGGCAGGCTGATTCCAAAGTTTGCATAGACACTTTTAATGAATCCGGAACAATCTGCTCCATCAGTCAGGCTCTCGCCGCCCCATACATACGGGTTTCCAATAAACTGACAGGCATAAGATACTACATCACTTCCACTGACTGATGTACTAAAAGAAGGATTCAATCCACCTCCCCCTGTACTGCCACCAGTAGTGCTGTCACCTCCGGTATTGCTACCATTATTATTTCCCGTTGTATTTCCATTATTATTGTTAGCAGTTGTTGTATTATTGCCTTTATTATTATTCTGAGCAGCGGCAGCTGCTGCAGCTGCCTGCTCCTGTCTTATGATTTCATTCTGCTCATCAACAGTAGCTTTATACTGGGCTGCAAGACTCTGGGCTGATGCAAGCTGGGTATCAAAATCAGACATCTGGGACTGTTTCTCTGCAATCATGCTTTCATAAGAAGCCTGCTGTTCCTGATAAGACTGCTGCACTTCCTCTAACTCTGCCTTCTCTGTCTCCACCTGACTCTTAAGGTCAGCTACCTGCTGCACTGTCTCCTGATACTGCGTCAGAAGATTTCTGTCATAATCATAAATCTGCTGGGCATATTCCAGACGATTCAGTAAATCAGAGAAATCTGTTGCACCCACCAGTGCCTCAATATAACTGTCATCCCCATTCTCATACATATATACAATACGCTTTTTCATAGCATCGTACTGGTTCTGTTCATCTTCCTGCGCCTGTGCAAGCTGTGCTGTCACATTATCCAGTTCAGTCTGCTTATCCGAAAGTTCCCCTTCCAGAATATCTAAGTTCATAATAATATTTACCAGATCTGCATCCAGTGCATCAATCTGGGACTGCAGTTCCTGCTGCTGGCTCTGTATATTCTCTATATCTGCATTGGCATTATCCAATGCGGTCTGTGCTTCACTCTTCTTGTTTTTAGCCTTTGAAAGAGCGCTTGCTGACGCACTTTGAAAACATGAAATTCCAAGAATTGCTACCAGTCCTGCTGCAACCAACCGCATTTTCCACATATGTTTTTTTCTGTGCATATTTCTGCTCCTTCCACTTTTGTGTATTTCCTATCATCTTAGTATAACATCATGATACCATCTTTACAATTAACAATTTATCGCCTTTTTGAATTTCTTCACTCTTTAAGTCGTTGGTTTCCATTAACTGGGAAATAGTCGTATGATTTGCCTTGGCAATTTTCCAGAGACTGTCCCCCTCTCTTACAATATATCCAGTAATTCCTGGCTGTCTCTGTAATTCTTCCATATCCCGTTCTGTAATTCTAATTTCATCCATTTTCTGGATGTTCTCCTGTGAAAATGCAATCAGATTCAGATTCAGTACTGCCTTTACCTCAATCTGGGTATTGTCTAAAAGAATCGCTGACAACTGCTCGATTCCCGCTTCCAGTTCATAGTTCATATCGTCTGTCATTTCCGGGACTTCAATCAACTGTTCAAAAGGAAATGTCTCCCGGCAGGTTCCAATCGGCATGGCATCGTCCGTGGTTACATAAAGGATTTCCACATTCAGGCTTCCTTCCACTTTAAGACCGTCTGCCTGTGGCTCCACATGGTCAATAAATGCCATTCCTTCGCAGGAACAAATCTGCAGGATATTCTCCTGATTCTTCTTTAAATTCATGTGGTCTGTCAACCGGCATTTTGCATAATTCTTTGCCAGCAGCCTGCTCATGGTAACTTCTTCATAAGCTGGTGTCATCTCTTCCCGCAGCGAATATACGTCCTCTACCACATCTGTCTCTGTTTCCTTCCAGATACAGATATCTAATTCTAACGTCATATCCAGACTGATTTTCCGGTCTTCTCCATCATAATCCGGTCTGACCTCTACTTCCACACTGGCAGGTGTTACCTGAATCCGATAGATTTTTTCCTCACTGCATCCCTCGCAGGCAAGTTCTCCATTCAGTGGTATCGTCTCTTCTATCCATTCTAACCGGCGTTCTTCTTTCTGGGCATAATATAGCAAAAACAGTCTTATTTCTCCGGTAAGCTGGATTTTTTCTTCTCGTAACCTCGTTTCCACACCCCGAAGCTGCACACTTTTCCATAAAATCTGTTCTACATCTGGCTTGCTCTGGGGCAACTCTATTTCCTGTTTCAACCGGTAATTATCTTTCTTACAGGTTTCCAATTCCAGAATATTATGCCTGTTCTGAAGGATTTCCAACGGATGTTCCATGGCTACTCCCGTAATCAGTTCCGTCTCCTTGCGCATCCGCATTTCTGCCTTCAGCATCACCAGTGCACGAACACTTAATTTTCTGGAATTAATAATCCCGATATTAATGTCTTCCAGTTCTGCTGTGACGTCCACCGGATCTAATTCATTCACTCCATCCATACTGATGGTTTCTTCAAATGGAATCTGTCCCCGCAGGCAGTCTAATTTATGCTCCTCCATATCGCTGCGGTAGAGCACATGAAAGATAAGATTCCCCTTCACATAAATACGTCCTTCTTTTACCTGTATCTCATCAAAGCGGATTTCACCTTTTTCTTTCAGTACTTTTACAATATCCGGCCGATAATCCGGTAGATTGTAATCATCATCCAGAGTAATCTGACTCATGGCACTGGCTTTTTCATAATTCATATGTATGTTCTGTTTCTTTATTTCCACTAAAAAAATCCCCTTCCTGAATGTTATTTCATTTTATTCAGGAAAAAGGGACTTTATTCTTCTAACATAATTTCATTCGGATATCTCTTGTTATGATATCTGTATAACTGAAAGATAATAACTGTGGCGGATTGCCTTCTCTTTCATCATCTACAAGAATCGTGAATACACTCGGATAAGCATTCTGTATTACACCACGCTGTACATCTACTTTATTACGACCTCTGTCCAGTTGAATCATTACACTGCTACCGCACTGCTGATGCACGGATGCCCGGACTCTGTTAATATCTGCTCTCTGCATATACCAGTTCCTCCTTTTTTATCCACGCTCTTTAGTATATCACCGTGTTAAAATGCTGTCAAAGGGAAAAAAGTACCATTTTTTCACTCAAACACCACGTTCTTGTCACATTTTGTCACCTCAACCACAATATATGGGAAACTTGGTGCCTTTGCCACCGTCTCATTCTCCCCCGGGCCAATCAGCGTTGTAACAAAACAGAGGGTATTCTGAGTCAGATAAACATCTTTTACGGAAATGCTGTAGCCTCCCGTTTCCTTCTCTCCATAACCCCTTGCAATATAGAGTTTTCCGTTATCTTCATAAGTCAGCTTGAAATCCATTTCCTTTCGTTCTTCAATTTCCTGTTTCAATTCTTCCGGCACTGCTTCCTCTTCTAACACGGTAAACTCCACGTCTTCTATTTTACTGCCATTGGCATCTTCGATACTGCAGCCTGCTGCTGCCAGTCCAATCCATGCCACCGCAAGCAGACTGATGACACTCCGGACAGCTTTCCTTGCTTCTATTGTTTTCTGTTTCACTTTCTTCTCCCTGTTTTTATTCTTTTCATTCTATTCCAAAATCCGGATTATCATGTTGTAATTCTTAAGTTTTACCGCTATAATAGGGAAAGAAATCAGTATTTTGTTTTTGAAATTTATATCCAGAAAGGAATTCTATCTCTATGATACGAGCAATTCTTGCACTTTTATTTGCTGTTCTTTACCTGATTCTTGGTATTCCAGTTCTCTTTGTAGAATGGATTATCCGTAAATGTAACCGCCATGCCGCCGATATCAGCAGTCTTCGCATGGTGCAGTGGGCATTCCGTGTGATTATGTTTATCTGTGGCGTTAAGCTGACTGTAATCGGGGAAGAAAATGTTCCAAAAGATGTTCCGGTTCTTTATATCGGAAATCATAGAAGTTATTTTGACATTATTATCACTTATTCCAGATGTCCGAGACTCACCGGTTACATTGCCAAAGACACCATGGGAAAAGTTCCTCTTTTAAACATCTGGATGAAACGGCTCTACTGCCTCTTCTTAGACCGTACCGATATGAAGAAGGGCTTAAAAACCATCCTGACCGGTATCGACCAGATTAAAGCCGGCATTTCCATGTGTATCTTCCCGGAAGGTACCAGAAACAAGACTGAGGACGAAATGCTTCCTTTCAAAGCCGGAAGCCTAAAGCTCTCTGAGAAAACCGGATGTCCGATTGTTCCTATGGCAATCACCAATTCTGCTGATATTCTGGAAAATCATTTTCCAAAGGTAAAACCTACCCATGTTATCCTGCAATATGGTACTCCGATTTATTTAGATCAGCTTTCTGCTGATGACCGCAAACATCTTGCTGCCTATACACAGAATACGGTGCATGAGCTGCTGGCAGATAACCGGAAATATCTTTAAACCGCAAATATTGATAAAAAAAGAACTGTAGCTTTGATGACTATACTTCAAAGTTACAGTTTCTTTTTTCATTTTTCTATATTATTATCAAACACTTCCTGTATTTACCATTAAAAAAAAACATTTTCTTATGCTTCGGTTAATGCTGCCACCACTTTCGGGAATTCCATAAAATGGGATGCCTTGACTAAAACAGCATCTCCTTCTTTTACGGTAGCAAGAAGTTCTTCTGTCATCTCCTCACGGGTTGCATAGTGTTTTACGGTCAGAGCCGGATTCTGTTTCTTCGCTCCTTCTGCCAGTTTCCCGGATAATGTTCCAACACAGAATAACAAATCAATTGGCAGTGTTCCGGCATAGGTTCCCACTTCATAATGAAGCCGTTTTTCATCCTCGCCTAATTCACCCATATCTCCAAGAACCGCTATCTTTCGTCCCCCTGCCTTAGACAGGACATCCAAAGATGCCTTCATGGAAACCGGATTCGCATTGTAGCAGTCATCAATAACCGTCATGCCCTTTGTGTGAATCAGGTTCGTTCTTCCGCTGATGGTGGAAGCGGCTGCAATTCCACATTTAATTTCATCCATGGAAAGGCCTAACTGTTCTGCCACGCAGGTTGCTGCCAGTGCATTATATATATTATGTTCTCCCGGAATTGGAATAAATACTTCCATGTCTCCCTGTGGAGTGTGGAATTCTGCTGTCATTCCTTCTAAGCCATGCTCTGTAACTGCATCTGCACAGACGGAAGTCTCGCAGAGATTCCTTCCCCTGATTCCATAAAATACAGGCTTTCTTCCTGCCACCTGCTCTACAGTTGAAAGTTTGTCATCATCTCCATTTAATATCACAACACCATCCGGTTTCAAATGGGCAAAGCTTTCTGTCTTTGCTTTTAAGATTCCATCTCTGGTTTTCAAATTCTCCAGATGACATAAACCGATATTGGTAATAACCATAATATCCGGCTGCGCCATATCTGCCAGTTCATGCATCTCTCCAAATTCAGAAATTCCCATTTCCAGAACTGCAACCTGATGCTCTTTTTCAATCTGAAAAATAGTCAGTGGCAGACCGATTCCATTATTAAAATTCCCCTGTGTCTTATGTACCCGGAATTTTGTGCCCAGTACAGATGCAATCATTTCTTTGGTACTGGTCTTTCCAACACTTCCGGTAATTCCCACTACTTTAATGTCAAGGGTATTCCGATAGAAACGTGCCAGACGCTTCATGGCAGTTACGGTATCTTCCACCAGAATATAAGCTCCATCTACATCAAGACTCTGCTGGGACAGTGCATATGCTCCTTTTTTTAATACATCCGGAATAAATTTGTGACCATCGACCTTTTCTCCCGGAATGGCAACAAATAAATCTCCTGCCTTTACTCTCCGGCTGTCAATCTCTACTCCGGTTACGGTATATTCTTTTGCTTCATTCCCACCTATTAATGTTCCACCGCAGGCTTCTGCAATCTGTGCTAATGTCAGTTCCTTCATATCTGCCTTCTCTGCCCTTTCTTATGCTCCGTATTTCTCCATGGAAATATCAACCAGCTGCTGGCATAACTCTTCGAAGTTTACTCCTTCTACCTTGGCTTCCTGCGGCAGTAAGCTGGTTGCTGTCATACCAGGCAATGTATTTGCCTCTAAGCAGTATACTTCATCTTTTGCATTGACTAAGAAGTCGATTCTGGAATAGGTGTCCAGGCCTAACGCTTCCGCAACTTTTACTGCATGCTTCTGCATCTCTTTTGCCACACTGTCTTTAATATCTGCCGGACAGGTTTCCACTGTGCTTCCAGCCTTATACTTATTTTTATAATCGTAAAATCCTTCTTTTGGTGCAATCTCGATAACCGGCAATGCTCTTCCTTTGATGACACCTACTGAAAATTCTCTTCCCTCTACATACTCTTCAATTAAGATTTCATCTTCCCAGAAAAATGCATCCTCCAATGCTTTTGTAAAATTGCTTTCTTCTTTTACAATGGAAACCCCAATACTGGAACCACCGCAACATGGCTTTACCACGCAAGGCAGCGTAATTCCGATTTCAGCCAGGCTGTCTTTTCTGTCCTTTTTCTTCATATAAATGCCCTTCGGGCAAGGGATTCCATTGGCTTCAAAAAACTGCTTTGCCATATTTTTATTCATGGCAATCGCACTGCTTAAATAGCCGCTTCCGGTATAACGGATTCCAAACAAATCAAAGGCTGCCTGAATCTTACCATTCTCTCCATTTTCTCCATGTAATGCCATAAATACAATATCTGCCATACGGCACATTGCGATTACATTCGGTCCAAAGAAGCAGGCAGACTGGTCTTTTCTACTCTTTCTTACCTTATCAAGATCTGGAGCCGTCTCCGGTATATCCGCTACTTTTACACTTGCTTCTTCTGAATGTTCAAAAATTCCAGTAATATCCTGTTCTTCTTCTCCATATCCCATAAACACATCCAGAAGAATAACCTGATGTCCATTCTTCCGCAATGCCTTTGTTACCATATCTCCTGTTTTAAAAGACACATCACGCTCTGTGCTCAAGCCGCCTGCCAAAACTACGATATTCATTCTCTAATGTCCTTCTTTCTTTCAGATTCAAATATGTATATTACATCTCTTTTTTCAATATGTATATTATACCTTTTTTTCTTAGAATGACAAGAGAATCTCACAAAGCAATCAAGATTGGTTCTCCGGGCTTTGCATTATGATTTTCAAACACCTGAAAAAGATGCTCTGCACACTGCTGTACATCCATGGCTTCTTCCGGCTGCTCCATCCATTTTAAAATTCCGGACTTGCAGAGCAAAAGATATGGCAATACCATATATTTATTGCTCCTTGTGCAATAATCGATACCCTTATTGCATAATTCCAGCGCCTCTCTGTAAATTTCCATCTCATACAAAAGATTAGCTTCATTGTAAAGTATCATCGGATATACCTTTTCTTTTTCTTCATCATCTACTTTTCTTACTTCCAGATAATCAGATAACTGCATCCAGATGCGGAGTGCCTGCTTTCTTTCACCAAGCCGCTGTTTCTGTACCGCCATACTGTTGATAATGTTGATTTCCTCAAAGGTAAACATCCGCTTCTGCACCAGATTTGCCAGCCCCGCCGGATGCGTCAGATGTAACGCTTCTTCCAGCTTTGCATATACAAGTTCCGGACGGACTCCTTCCTTACTGTCCAGCACCGCCTTTATGTATGAAAAGAACTGTCTGGTCAGTTTATCCTCCTGTTTATGTTCCGGTTGTCTCTGCCAGAGTTCCCTGCTGCCTTCCATATCATTATTTGCTACTGCATGCACCAGCTGTCGCATATAGGCATATAATTCCATTTCTTCCGCCGTTGCATGAATATTGCATATACCCATTGTCTTTCCAAGACGCTGCATAATAGCTTCATAATTTTTCCGCTTTGGTACCACAAATCCGTTTTCAATTTTTGATAAAGTTCCGGTTGAACAGATGCCAAAAGCAAGTTCTTCCTGTGTAATGCCAAGCTGTTTGCGGGATTCACATATATAATCCCCAAGATTGTAACAAGCCAATTCCTAACCTCCCTCTTCTCATAACCCATCGTATTGACTGTTCCATAGAAATGTCTTATCGATATATTATAACTACTGTAGCATAAAAATAGCGGTACCGCTATTGGCGTTTTGTCAAGACTGTTGTCAAAACGTTAACTGCGATACCGCTGTCTGCTACCAGTTATCCATAAGGAACTGCCGGTGATAGTCTTTTTCGTTATATATCTAGAATTCCGGTTCAATCAGACCGTAGGTGTTACCTTTTCTCTTATATACAACGTTTACATTGTCATCCTCTGCATTTACGAATACAAAGAAATCATGTCCTAATAATTCCATCTGAACACATGCATCTTCCGGATACATTGGTTTCATATCGAATTTCTTGGTACGGATGATTTTAATTTCATCATCTGCTTCCACTTCTTTTTCAATATATTCCTTACGGAAATTGCTGTTGCTCTGCTGTTTTGTAATAATCTTATTCTTATACTTTTTAAGCTGTCTCTCAATAATCTCTTCTACAAGATCAATCGATACATACATATCATTGCTTACCTGCTCTGAACGGATAATGTGTCCAGGTACAGGAATCGTAACCTCGATTTTCTGTCTCTCCTTTTCTACACTCAAAGTTACAAATACGTCTGTGTCCGGAGTAAAGTACTTCTCCAGTTTTCCAATTTTGTCCTCAACTGCTGCCTTAAGACCGTCTGTCAATTCGATGTTTCTTCCTGAAATAGTAATACGCATGATGTCCAACCCCTTTGCCATTTATTTGATACAGACTGATATCATGGTTTTATTATACTATTTTGTACGAATATTTACAAGTTTTTTGTGCAATATTTACTGTATTTTTAGAGAATTTTTCGAATATCTTTCTGAAAGCGGGAAATCTGCAGGATTTTTCAAAAGGGATTGCCTGTATTCTAAAATAAGTCTAAAATATAACTGTATTTTTTAACGCTTTCATCTGTGCTATCATTTTCTAATGCAGATAAAAACCAGAAAGGATTTGTTTCTTATGAATACTGTTTTAATTACCGGAGCTTCCCGGGGCATCGGTGCTGCTATCGCAGAAGTATTTGCCCGCCACGGTTATCAGCTCATTTTAAATTGCTGTCATTCCGAAACTGCTCTTAAGGCTTTGTCTGATGAACTTTCGGACAAATATCATGTCACGGTTCTTCCGGTTATCGGAGATGTCAGTGATCCGGATTTTGTTGCCAATATGTTTGCCATAATTCACCAGCAGTCCCTTTCGGTTGATGTTCTGATTAACAATGCCGGAATCTCCCACATCGGCCTGCTGCAGGATATGACTTATGAACAATGGCAGCATGTTATAAACACCAATCTTTCTTCTGTTTTTTCCTGCTGCAAATATGCTCTGCCAGATATGCTGCACAAAAAATCAGGCCGGATTCTTAACATTTCTTCTGTCTGGGGAAATGTAGGTGCCTCCTGTGAGGTTGCTTATTCCGCCAGCAAGGGAGCTGTTAATTCCTTTACAAAGGCACTTGCCAAAGAGGTCGCACCCAGTGGAATCTCTGTCAATGCCATTGCCTGCGGCACCATTGACACTTCCATGAACGCCTGTTTTTCTGCCGAAGAGCGTGCTGACTTAGAATCCGAAATTCCCTGCGGCAGATATGGTACACCTGTTGAAACAGCTGAACTTGCTTATGCTATCGTATCACAAAGTCCATATCTCACCGGTCAGATTATTACCTTAGATGGTGGCTGGTGTTGATTTACATATGTGAATAGTTTGTGCTCCGTTGATATAATTTATCTTTCGTTTATTTTTGCCACTGGTTTTTTAACATGTTTTAAAATAGAGGTATTATTTACGAAAGATGAGGTTTGTATATGAATATCGGTTCTAAGTTACGATACCTGATTGAAGAAGCTAACATTACCCAGCGGCAGCTTGCAGATGCACTACATATCTCTCCCTCTGCTCTGAATGGATATATCAATCAGGGGAAAGAACCTGACTATGCAACCTTAGTAAGAATAGCCGACTATTTTCATACTTCCACCGACTATCTGCTCGGTCACAGTAACATCCGCAATGCCAGTCTGACGCATCTCAACAGCTGTGAAGGTGAACTGCTAAGTATCTATCATACTCTTTCCAGCTATAACCAGCAGCTTTTCTTAGAAGAATTGAAGGCTGTTGACCGGATGGTTTCCCGGGCAACAGCCTCGCCATTAAAATAGTTAATCTTCATCAAAGTAGCCGATGTATTTTACATCATACTTTCCCTTCGGGAACATTTCATGGTACAAATCTACAAAATAATCATCCGTCATGCTTGCAATATAATCCACCACAAGCTGGTTCGGTTCTGTCTCCATGTATTGTTCCTTCGAAAAGGTTCTGCTGAACCGGTTGTTTTCTGCCACATATGCAATGTGGTGGCGGTAGAGCCAGGAATTTTCATTTTTATCCCTTGCATCTTTCAATAACTGATAGTACATCTCTTCAAACATCGGATTCAGATTTTCCCGGATGACTTTTTCGATTTTCTCATTGTGATAGATATACTCATAATTTTCAGTCTTTGCAAGCTTCAACTGTTGAAAATATGCTTCATCCATGGAAAGATATGGTTTTCCATAGCTGTTTTCAATGATGTTAACTACCATATTATTGATGATTTCCGCATTGCTGCTGCCTATAGTATCTCCGTTAAAACCTCTGTCATCCGGCAGAAGATGCAGGCGTACAGCATCCTGCCTGTCCTTGCCAAGATAGGCTATAATATCACAAATCCGCATTACGCAGGCTTCCAGTGTTCCCGGCACAAGATGTTTAATTCCATCTTCCTTCTGATAGCACATTTCTACTTCTGTATCCAGATCTGCAAAGGTCTTCGCCTTTTTCGGCTGATACTCCTGCTGTTCCATTTCACCATTATGGCATAGGACTCCATCCAGAGTCTGCAGGCTGATATTTCTCTGTCCCAGTACATCCAGCACACGCACACTGTGCACATTATGGTTAAAATATCGTCCCGTCTCTCCCCGCAAAAGTGCACTTAAAATTCTCTCACCAGCATGTCCGAATGGTGCATGTCCGATGTCATGCCCCAGGGAAATTGCTTCTATTAAATCCTGATTGAGATTTAATACATTTCCAATATTCCTTGCAATCCTTGAAACGAGCTGCACATGCTGCGCCCGTCTTGAAATGTCATCATTTCTGTAAAGGGAAAATACCTGCGTCTTATCTCCATAACGGTTATAATAAGGCAGATGCATGATTTTCTCAATGTCCCGGACAAAGGGAGGCCTCCAGAGATTCGCCCTGTCATGATTCATCTCCCGGCGCAAAACCTGTTCTTCGGAAAAAGCATATGGATTTGCCCTATGCTCTTTTCTGTCTTCTATGATTCTCTGCTGTAATTTTTCTGAAAGATTATGATATGCTCCCATTTTCTGCTCCCTGCTCATATAATAAATATCTTTACTGCTGAAGCTGATGCGTCAGTTCAATTAAATTTTCAGTCTCTGCCATCAGATGTTCTACGCTCTTCTGGTTCTTCTCGCAGGTTGTCAGTGTACTATTTGTATGAGCTGCTACTTCTTCTGAAATAGCGGAAATTGTCTGGATACTATCCATGATACCTGCATTGGCACTTTCTAATTCTTTCACAATACCGGACAATGCATCCGACTGGCTCTGTACACGGTCCGAATTATCCTCTATTGTACGGAAGCTGCCGGCAGTTTCATTGACTGTTACATTCTGATGTTCAACCTGTGAAATCATGCTTTCGATGATGGTCACTACTTTTTCCAGTTCTTCCGATACATTTCTTATCAGTTCTTCAATACTGACCGTTGCTTCCTGTGTCTGGGTTGCCAGACCGGAAATCTCAGATGCTACTACAGCAAAACCTCTTCCTGCTTCACCTGCACGGGCTGCTTCAATTGACGCATTTAATGAAAGCAGGCTGGTTTCTGAAGTAATATTATTGATAATCTCAATGATGGAATACATTTTATCCATATACTCTTTTAAAGAAGTAAGTTCTGCTGCCACCTGACTGTTCGTCTGCTCAGTCACACTCACCTGCGATACCAGCTGTTCAATATTTTTCTTACCCGCGTTCAATGCTTCTGCTGTAACTGTCATGCTCTCAGCAATGCTGTCAGAAGCCTGGGTTACCTGCATTACTTTTTCCTGGATTGCTTCTGTCTGGCTTAACTGATTCTGCACCGCCTCCGCTGTATCTGTTGTTCCACCGGTCAACTCTTCCATTGCATTTCTGGTATCGCTGACACCACTGCCAAGTAACTCTACTTCATCCGACATTCCATTAATTTTCTTTGTCATGGCATCAGATACTTCTAAAATTTTCTGAAGCATGGTATCAGACTGTCCCTTTGCCTGATTCATTTCACCCAGCCGTGATAAAAACGATTTCTGCAAAACAGCAGAACTGCAATAAGAAAATGCCGTTGTCAAAATCAGTATAATAATCTCTGTTCCATAGAAAGTAGGTCCCTCACCCTGGCCTTTCATGGTATGTACTGCAATAGAAATAAGATTTACGATAGTTGCTCCAATTCCAAGCTCCAATGCATATTTCGAATCTGAAAATACAGAAATCAAAATAAACATCGGTATTACATATACAAAAACCAACTGATTGCCGGCACCTATCAGTGCTACTGTATAATATACTGCAAATCCAATCCCCAAAAGATGCTTGATTGCTTTTGTCTCCTGGTTTTTCCTATAGCAAATCCATTCTGCCACCACCGGTCCAAGTGCCAGCACAATAAGCGCCGCCACATAAACTACATTCTTGGAAGTTCTGAAAATTTCCAAAAAATTAACCAGTGCCAATAAGATTCCCATAATTGTATGCCCTGTCATTGCAGTCTTATTTACTCTTCCTTGTTCTGTCAATTCTTTCATCCTCCCATATATAACATATATAAACTGTAATTTTTGAACTTTACCAGCAATTTTATTATACCTTTCTCTACATAAATTGAAAAGACTTTTATTTATACGCCTTACCATATGCCTTTCCATTGGACTCTTTTATTATTACGTTCATAAAAAACTTGCTCTTCATCTTTAAACTGGCATGGTCATTTTTATCAAAATTGGATGTTTTTATAATGCCATTTCTGTTTTATGATAAACCGCAACAAAGAGAAAGAAAAGAGGACTTTATAATGAAAAACGAAAGAATCTACAAACTTGTACTGACTGCTCTTATGGCAGCACTTTCCTATGTGGTATTCACATTCTTACAGATTAAAATCGCACTTCCTGGCGGAGATGCCACATCTATCCACCTTGGGAACGCGGTATGTGTATTAGGTGCATTATTATTAGGCGGTGTTTATGGTGGAATTGGCGGTGCCATCGGTATGACAATCGGCGACCTTTTAGACCCGATTTACATTGTATACGCACCAAAGACTTTTATCTTAAAATTCTGCATCGGCCTGATTACCGGTCTGGTTGCTCACAAAATTGGTAAAATTTCCACTTCCAAAGATAGCAGGCACATTTTCAAATGGGTTGTCATCGCAAGTATCTGCGGACTGTTATTCAACGTTGTATTTGACCCACTGTTCGGCTACTTCTACAAACTGGTTATCTTAGGAAAACCTGCAGCAGAAGTTACACTTTCTATTAACATTGCAGCAACCAGCATCAATGCAGTATTATCCGTTATCGTAGCGACTGCTGTATACATGGCACTGCGTCCGGTACTGGCAAAATCTAATATGCTGCCACGTCTTGGAAAGGAAAACGCATGTGCATGAAATTAAATACTTTACCACCAAAGCTTCTGATCATCAATGATATATCCGGTGTGGGACGCTGCTCCATGAGCGTGTCCCTCCCGGTGGTAAGTGCATGTAAGGTACAGGGAATCCCTGTGCCTACTTCTGTTTTCAGCAATCATACCGGTTTCCCTACCCACTTGAAAATTGATTTAACCGGACAGCTTAAGGATTATTTTGCTGCACTGAATATTCTTTCCATGAACTGGGACGGCATCTACTGCGGCTACCTTGGTGCAAAAGAACAGCTTCATGCCATTTCCGATTACTATGATTCTCTCACCGAAAAACCTCTTTTTATTATAGACCCGGTAATGGGTGACCACGGCAGAGCCTATCAGCATATTACGCCGGAATTCTGCAATCACATGAAAGACTTTGTATCCCGGGGTGATATTATCACACCAAATCTGACGGAAGCCTGCCTTTTAACAGATACGCCTTATCCGGAGCATGACTGCACCGGTTCGGAGCTTTCTGCCATTTCCAAAAAGCTTCATGCACTGGGTGCGAAAAAATGTATTATTACCGGCTGTCCAAAAGGCGACACTTTCCTTAACTATATTTCCGATAGCAGCGGAAATGTGGATACTGTTTCCACGAAAAAAGCCGGTCCGGGGTATCCCGGAACCGGCGACATCTTCGTCAGTATTGTATCTGCACTTACCTTACGGGGCTTCTCCTTACAAGAATGTACCACACAGGCAGCTCATTTTATTGCTTCCTGTATTTCCTATTCGCAGTCGCTTTCGGATGATACTTTGCAGGGTGTTATTTTTGAACCGCTTCTTTCTGACTTAGTGACACTTTAATCTCAAGAAAGAGAGTCTAAGTAACTGCCTATCAGATTTGCCATCTGGACATATTCTGCGGATGTACCACCTGCTGTATAGTTGGCACAACTGTCCACATACTGGTCAGCCGCAGCATTTGCTCCGATGTAAATGCTTTTATCAGCAACTTTTCCTGCAACGGAATTTTCTCCCTGGAACAGGTCTTTTAATTCCTTCTTATCTGCATTTTTCAGAGTTTCCTCATCTATTACAAGTTTTCCATTACTGTCTACGGTAATGCCGACCTTCTGTAACGCTTCACTCTGACCGGAAATAATGCTTTTTAATTCCTTGCTGTAATTTGCAGATTTGTCTGTATCAAGGTCTGACAGGCTTTCTAAAAGACTGTTATAATCTCCGGTAAAACGCTCTATCAGTGAAATCAAACCGGAATAATCTCCGCTTTCTTCTGCCTTGGCAAAAATGGAATCCTCTCCTGTTTCACTTAATACTGCTGCACTTGCTTTGAGTGAGGATGCAGACTTCTTGACACTGTCATATTCTTCACTCTTTTTCCCGGTTGTTTTGCTGCTCTTCTCTGTCTCACTGCTCTTTTTTAACAAGTCCACCACTTTTGTATCATTGTCTGTGTCCGTATTCAGCGAACTCATCAAAAGGCTGTTATTTCCTGTTACACGAATCATGTTTCTCCTCCTAATTTTAAGACAAAATTGCCTCCATGCCGTCTTATACCTGATATATCGTTCTTTTTTCCGAAAATCTTAACCTTTAAGCTAAGCCTTTCTTGCCGCTTTTAACATGGCAATCTCTCTGGCATAGCCTTCTAAATCATTCGGTGTTTCAAGGTAAAACGGCAGTTTTTTCAATGCCGGATGGTTGATTATCCGCACAATGGCATCCATGGTCAGATTGCCTGCACCCAGACATTCATGACGGTCTTTATGGCTGCCCAGTACATTTTTCGAATCATTCAAATGAATGGCACACAGTTTATCCAGTCCGATAATGCGGTCAAATTCTTCTAATACTTCCTCTAAATGTCCGCTGATATCATAGCCGCCATCAAAAACATGGCAGGTATCCAGACAGACTCCCATTTTCTCCGGATATTTTACCCGGCTTAAAATCTCCTGCAGTTCTTCAAAGTTTCTTCCTACTTCTGTTCCTTTTCCAGCCATGGTCTCAAGCAGCACTGTTGTTTTCTGCTCCTGCCACATGATTTCATTTAAGACTCCTGCAATCTTTTCAATTCCGACTTCCGCTCCCTGCTGCACATGACTGCCAGGATGAAAATTATATTTGCAGTCCGGTATCTCCTCTAAACGCCGCAAATCATCCGCCATGGTTTCTCTGGCAAACTCCTGTACCCGCTCATCTTTGCCGCAGGCATTTATTGTATAGGGTGCATGGGCAAGAATCTGCCCGATGCCATGCTCCGCAGCATACTGCTGATATGCCACTATATCTTTCACATCTAAATCCTTCGCTTTGCCGCCTCTCGGATTTCTGGTAAAAAACTGAAATGTATTGGCTCCGATTTCCTCTGCCTGCTTTGCCATAGCGAGGAAGCCTTTTGATGATGATAAATGACAACCGATTCGAAACATATTTTTCTCCTTTTTCCTTTTCCTACGTTCACTTAATGTTACGTCATAATAACTATTCTATCTTTTTCATCCGTGTCAGTCCGTCCATTGAAGTCAGATGCACCTCGCTGGTACATCCCTGTACCAGCGTTGCCAGATTTTCTCCAAAATTCCAAGTGCCACTAACAGACTTTTGTTATGCATCTTCCTTTAATGGACAGGCTGACACGGATTTTTAAATTATAATAGTTTTAATAATTGCATTAATAAGTCTATGGTTTATGTGGTTCGGTGATTGGGAAATGGGAAAGTGCGGATTATTGCTTTGTCTGGAAGTACTGCGCAGTTCGTCGGAATGCGGATGCCTTATGAGGATTGTTAGGGGCTCTTAGAATTTCGTCCTGCAACAGGCAATGCCGGCACAGGGACGTGCCGGCAAGGCGCAATTGAGCAAGGATGCGAATTTGCGCCGGTTGCCAGATAAAAGGATATCTACTTCGAAATTCTTAGTGCCCCTTTCAAGCATCATGTGGTATCCGTCTCCGACGGACAGTGCAGTACTTTCGCAAAACAATGATATGTCTTTTCCCCTCTCCCAATCACCGGACACTTGTTATTTCATTATAACCGTTATAAAATGAAAAAGTAACCCCAAACCAGCAATCCCGCTCTCGCAATTTAATAGGACACATACAAAAAGGTACATTTTATGAAAATTGGAATTTTATCAGATACACATGGTGTATTAAAGGATACATTTTTAGACGAGCTGCAAAGCTGTGATTATCTTCTGCACGCAGGAGATATTGGAAGTCTCAAATGTTATGAGACTTTAAAAGATCTGCATGTTCCGCTTTATATCATCAAGGGGAACTGCGACAAAGGCGAATGGACGAAATATCTGCCGGAGACTCTGGCAGCACCCATTGGTGGGAAGATTTTCTATCTCATCCATAAGAAAAGCGATTTGCCTTATCCACAACCGGAAGCAGATTTTATTATTACCGGGCATACCCACCATTATGAAGTAAGCAAAAGGGGAACCACTACTTTCATCAATCCGGGCAGTGCCGGTCGAAGCCGCAGTGGTTCCTCCTGTACTATCGCTATTCTGACTTTGGATGGGGACGATGTTTCTATTTCACCCATTTATACCGAATAGCAATTTATATCGTGTGATAATTTTTATTGCATATCAATTGATATTACATCATGATTCTATGTCATTTGACTCTTTCGGTTATTTTCCAGCACCAGTTGAAAATATCTCTGAAACAGCAGCCTGGTATTCTATCAGGCTGTTTGCTTTCTTTATCTTCTTCAACGGTTTTTCAATTCCGGTAAACTGTGTGCCAAGATAAAACCACAATTCTTTCATTTTAAAGAGGACATTTTTCTCCCCGGACATTTCTTCCTGATAGCCGGTAACCAGCTTATTGTGAAATGCATAAAGCCGCTTTAATTCAGCAGCCCTGTCTATTATGCCGCCGGAGCGGATTTTCTCTATGAGTGCCGGGTCTCTTATAACACCACGCCCTAACATAATGGCATCTATCGTTGGAAAACGTTCTGTAAACCGCTCATAATCTTCCACTGTAAAAATATCTCCATTGTAAACCAGCGGATTCCTGCTGTACTCCAGTGCATACTCTACCATCGTCCAATCCGGCTTATTTTTATAATAATCTTCTCTGACACGGGGATGTAAAATCAGCTCCTTTATCGGGAAACGATTGTATATTTTTAAAATGCCTTCAAATTCATCCGGATATTCCATGCCAAGTCTTGTCTTAATGGAAATCTCTGCATCCGTCTTTTCAAACATTTCATCCAGGAAATGAAGCAAGGCTCTTTCATCATCTAAAAGTCCGGCACCTCTTCCCTTCGATACTACCGTTCCGGAAGGGCATCCGGCGTTGATATTAATTTCCTGATAGCCAAATGCTTTCAGCTCTTCTGCAATTGCTGCCACATCTTCTCCGCTTTTTGACAATACCTGTGGTACAGTATACATGCCAGCATTATGCTCTGGAATTAAATCATTTCTTTCTCTGGCATTGAAGCTCCGCTTCGTATGTGGAGCTAAAAATGGTGTAAAATATTTGTCGGCATCTTCATAGCATGCATGGTAAGCCTGCCGGTATACATATCCTGTAATTCCCTCTAAGGGAGCTAAATATAGTTTCATTGGTACATCCTGTTTTTTATTTTATTTTTCAATTCTGTTTTCAAATTCTGCTTTTTATCTTACCATTCGATTTCAAGCATGCTTGTACAATGTGGACAGCGTGTTGCTTCCAGTGCAATAAACCAGTTACTAAAATCCAGTCTTCCAACTACAAGACTAAGAATTGGCATAATTACATTGTCTACCAGTGAGCTTACCAGTTAATTAAATGCACCACCGATAATTACACCGACTGCAAGATCTAACATATTTCCTCTTAATGCAAACTTCTTAAACTCTTTCCACATCTTCATTCTCCTTTGTTCTAAGCACTCTATTTAGCAGTTCTTCCTTCTGCTTTTCCATTGGTCATATAATGGATATAGCAGCTCTTAAAATCATTCCCAAAAGCTGCCTTTGTATCACCATTGTTACTAATATAATAATTATAATCAAAAACCATACTATAGTCTACTCCATTATGTAAACTTCTGATTTTTGATATCCTCTTTTGCCATCGTTATAAAAGTTTCCATCTCATGCATTGCTCTTCCTCCTTTCACTTGCTAGACGGATGAAAAATGGATGAGGTTTTAAAATTTCCAAAAAAATTTTATTTTTTCAAATTTGTTGACCAAATGGCTGAAAATTGGATTTTGTCATTGAAATAAGACTATAAGAGTGCTAAACTTTTGAATTGCGTGTTTAGTGGGGGAAGGTGAAGTTTTCGCTGTATTCTGGAATATCTGTGCAGATATCCTGACAAAACAGAAATTTCATCTTCCACCATAAACAAAGGAACAAATGAGGAGATTTTATTATGAACGAACTACGACCAAAGCTCTTTGATGTGATGAAGGGCTACACGAAGGAGCAGCTGATGAAGGATACCATTTCCGGTATCATTGTTGCCATCATCGCTCTGCCACTATCGATTGCCCTTGCGATTGCATCCGGTGTTGGTCCGGAACAGGGGCTTTATACTGCAATTATCGCAGGATTTTTTATTTCATTCTTTGGCGGAAGCCGTGTACAGATTGGCGGTCCGACTGCCGCTTTCGTTGTTATCATCTATGGCATCGTTGCAGAGTATGGAACCGACGGTCTGATTGTTGCTACCATTCTTGCCGGTATTATCTTAGTAATTATGGGAATCTGCCGTTTTGGCTCCCTGATTAAATACATTCCCTATACCATTACTACCGGATTTACCTGTGGAATCGCAGTTACTTTATTTGTAGGACAGTTAAAGGATTTCTTCGGTATGGATATTGCCTCTGTTCCTTCTGAATTCTTAGATAAAGTAATTGTATATGCAAAAAATATCCGCTCCATCAACCTGACTGCAACCCTGATTGGCATTGCGGCTGTTGCAATTATGCTGCTCTGGCCGAAGGTTACCGATAAGATTCCGGGGTCTCTGATTGCGATTATCGTAACAACAGCAGTGGTTTATTTTGCCAAGCTTCCGGTCAATACCATCGGAAGTGTTTACGGGGAATTAAATTCTGCATTTCCAGGTTTTCATGTTCCATCCCTTTCCATGAAGCTGGTACAGAAAATGTTGTCCCCGGCATTTACCATTGCAATCTTAGCTGGAATTGAGTCCTTACTGTCTGCTGTTGTTTCCGATGGTATGATTGGCGATACCCATAAATCCAATGCTGAGTTAGTGGGACAGGGGCTTGGAAATATTTTCTCCGGTCTCTTCGGCGGAATTCCTGCCACCGGAGCCATTGCCAGAACTGCTGCCAATGTCCGAAACGGTGGACGTACTCCGATTGCCGGAATCACCCACTGTATCACTTTAACCATTATTCTTCTGGTGTTGATGCCGCTGGCTGCACTGATTCCTATGACAACACTGGCTGCCGTACTTTTAGTAGTTGCCGCTAACATGGCAGACTGGTCCTCTTTCTTCCGCCTTTGTAAGATGGCACCTAAGAGTGACATCATCGTTCTGGTTGCAACCTTTTTCTTAACGGTATTTTTCGACCTTGTGGTTGCCATCGAAATCGGTGTTGTATTAGCAGCCCTGCTCTTTATGAAACGTATGGCAGAAACGGCTGATATCAAAGCATGGAAATACACAGATTCTCCTGACATTACACCGGGTGAAGCGGAAAAACTGCGTGACATCCCGCATTCCATCAGTGTTTTTGAAATCTGCGGTCCGATGTTTTTCGCCGCAGCAGACCAGATTCTTAATATCAACAGTAACCATCATACGAAGGTTGTTGTCATCCGTATGCGTAGCGTTCCTGCCATCGATGCCAGTGCAATGCGTTCTCTTCATGAGCTTGCCAACCGTGCAAAACGCAAAAATATCACGCTGGTATTCTCCCATGTCAACGAGCAGCCAATGCGCGTGATGGAAAAAGATGGTTTTATTGGATTAGTTGGGAAAGAAAATTTCCATCACAATATTGTGGATGCACTGGATTATGCAGAAGCACTGGTAAAATAAAAACCGAAAATGAAGATATTTTACAAGACGGACTACTCTTTCTATTGTACAATAACATGCGAAAGGAAACCGTCTCTATGAAAAATGAAATACGAACCGTAGTCTATGATGATATTTTAAAAATAGAAGCCTATCATTTTGCAGGCATTACCCAGAACCCATTCGTTTAGAACAGATTTGTCATTATGCCGGGCTCAGTAAATCCACTCTGTTGCAGGCATTTATCCGCTTAAAGGGAATTGCGCCCTACCGTTATTTAGAAACGATTCGCATCAATGAAGCAAAGGCTTTACTTATGGCATGTCCTAAGCTTCCAATGTAGGTGTGATTATTTCCATTGCTCTGTTTTTTACTGCCATACTGGCGCACTTTTTTATCCACTCAGAAGAAAAACTGCGGCTGCGGTTCTTTCTCGGATTTCTGGTTGCCATGACCGGGATTTTTCTCATCAGCTTCAACGGTGCCAAGTTACAGCTTAATCCTATGGGCGATTTGCTGGCAGTTGCAGCCGCTCTTGTGTGGGCATTCTATTCCATTCTGAGCATAAAAATAACTCCGAGAAGTTCCCTACTTAGCCTTTTTTCGAAATTCCTTTAACATCGAAAGAAAGGATTTCTCTTTTATAATTGCAATCCCCTGTTCTTCATCCCCCAGCACGATAAGCTTATCTCCGGTCTCTATCTGAAATAACTTCCGTGCTTTGGCGGGAATCACTATCTGCCCCTTATCGCCGACCTTTACCATCCCAAATACATGTTTTCCTTTCGGAGGCACCCCAAGTCCCATGCCATCCTCATTTTTATAATTTACCAAATCATCTAATGTCACTCCGAAAATATCTGCCAGAGCTTTGCATTTTTCAATGTCCGGAAGGGACTCTCCCGTCTCATATTTCGATACGGTCTGGCGGCTGACCATCAGGCGGTCTGCCAGTTCCTCCTGAGACATATTGTTGATTTTGCGAAGTGAAATCAGATTATCTTTAAACATTCTTTTTCTCCTTTTTGACTCCCAGCACGCACCAGCGTACAATCGGAATTCTTACTATAATTTCATAGCAAAGCAATCCGCCTGCATATGCTGCCACCAGTCCAATGAGATAGAAACTCCATCCAGGAAGTGTGGTATGCTGTGTCAGTTCATAAGCCGTTGCTGACAATGCCAGATAGTGAAATACATAGAGTCCGAAACTCTTTTTATTGCAGAATGCAGTAAATGCATTACTCTTATCACCCCAGCGTTTCATGCATCCGATGATTGCAAGGCACATCAGCCATGCATAAGCAATTGCCAGTGGACATTTTACCACCGGTGCCTCTGCATAATTCTCTCCATAATATATATAAGTATAAGCAATTCCCAATGCAACTGCAATGGCAGAAAGCGGAATACAATATTTCTTTAACCGGTCAGTCACTGCCTCTTCTGAAAATACATAATAGCCCAGCAGAAATGCACAGCCATAAATACCGAAACGATAAACGCAGATAACCGGTGTATTTAAAATCTGTGCGGATCCCCATACTACAATGCCCAGCAATAAAAGTACTACCATATTCGCCTTTGCTCCGATTTTAAGCAGTCTGCCTTTTTCGATTTTGCGAAGAAGTACTAACACCAGTGATACGACCCAGAGTACCTGCAATGTCCAAAGCACGCCGACTCCGGAAACTACCATAATCGGATACAGGACAAATCCCGGCACGGAATCCGGAATATTAGAAAATGCTCCACTGATTGCCATATTAAAATAGCCCTGCAGCCAGCCGATTACGAATAAACCGATTGTGGACGGTACGAGAAGTTTTCTGGTTCTTGCCCGGATAAATTCCTTATCCGAATGATGCTCCAAATAGTATTTTGCCGACATTCCACTTATGATAAATAATATTACCATAAACCACGGATATAGCAGATATTGTACTACATCCTGTCCATGTACCGAAGTAACCGGGCCAATTACGCCTGCGGTTATAATATGATTAAACATATAAATCACATGGTACAATACCACCAGTAAAACCGTTCCAATACGAATGTTGTCTATGTAGTGTTTTCTCATGAAATCTACCACCTTTGCTATTATTTTTAACATAATTATAGCAAAAGAAAAGTGTGCACTCTACCAACTGCATTTAACAGATTTTCACTTTTTCTGTTAAAATTCATGGCAAAATGCACACTTTTATTTCTAATCATGCAAGTGCAATCGCATATGCTTCCTGCAATTACACTCTTTTTCCATTTTTATAACAATCCCTGAATCAAAATAAACAGAATCAGTATCGGAAGGATAAACTGGAAATATGGCTTTAATCTTCTTGCAATCTTAATGCCTTTTCCGGCATTTGCTTCCTCTAAGTAATTATCAAATCCCCAGCCCCACTTCGTCACACAGAACAGCAGGTAAACAAGAGAACCGATTGGCAGCAGCAGGTTACTTACAATAAAATCCTCGCTGTCCAGCACATCCCTTCCGCCAATCAGGTGGAGATTGCTCCACACATTGTATCCTAAAACACATGGCAGACTGGCAATAAGAATAATGATTCCATTTACCAGTGCCGCTTTGTTGCGGTTCCAGCCAAACATATCCATGCAGAAGGACATGATATTTTCAAATACGGCAATTACCGTAGAAAAGCTTGCAAATGTCATGAACAGGAAGAACAGTGCGCCCCAGATTCTGCCGCCACCCATATTTACAAAGACATTTGGCAGTGTCACAAAGATAAGGCTTGGTCCTACACCTACTTCCACGCCATAGCTGAAGCATGCCGGAAAAATAATCAATCCTGCCATAATTGCCACAAAGGTATCCAGTGCACAGATACGTGCTCCTTCTCCTGCCAGCGTTTGGTCTTTGCCCATGTAGCTTCCGAAAATTTCCATTGCTGCCACGCCAAGGCTCAAAGTAAAGAATGCCTGATTCATGGCAGAGGTTATTACATTTTTCAAACCGACTTCCCGGACACTGTCCATATTTGGCACCAGATAGAACTTCAATCCCTCGCCTGCTCCGGAAAGTGTCAGGCTATGTACTGCAAGGACAATAATCAGTATCAGCAGTGCACTCATCATAACTTTACTGATTTTTTCCAATCCGTTCTGCAAGCCGCGGCTGCATACAAAGAATCCAACCACAACAGTCAGTATCATCCAGAATGCCATCTGTTTGGGATCTGCTAAAAGATTGCTGAACACAGCTCCGGTCTGCTCGACATCCATTCCTGGGGTAAATTCACCTTTTACAAACTTATAGAAATAAGTTACCATCCAGCCGGAAACCGTTGTATAATACATCATCAGCATATAACAGCCGAAAATTGCCACCCAGCCATGAATATGCCATTTACTCTTTGGCTTCTCCAATGCCTTATATCCTAAAACTGCACTTTTTCTGCTGGCTCTTCCGACTGCTAATTCCATTGTCAGTACCGGAAGCCCCATGGCAATCAGGAATATAAGATAGAACAGTACAAAGATTCCTCCGCCATTCTGTCCTGCCACATACGGAAATCTCCACACATTTCCAATTCCGATTGCGCATCCTGCGCTTACCAGTATAAATCCCAGACGGGACTTAAATGATTCACGACCCATATCTATAAATTTCTCCTTTTGTAGTTTTCTCCCTAGTATAACATGGAATCACCGGTTTTGATAACTACTTCTTTTTTATTACTTTTCTTTTTCTAAAAAGATAATTCCCGGTGCCGGATTTTGATTACTGTCTTTTTCTGTCTTTTTCTCTTTCTCATACTCCGACAGTGCCTTCAATGCCTGTCCCCCCATAAGATACAGCATTCCGATATTAAATATCGTCATCAGTCCGATTCCCACATCGCCTAAATCCCATACGAAGGTATAGGTTGCAATTCCGCCGATAAAAAGCATAATCAGTGCAACGACTTTATAAAGGGTCTGCCAGATCCATTTATCTCCAAATAAATATGCCACATTGCTTCTGGCATAAAACAATATTCCAAGAAATGTGGAAAAGCTGAACAGAAATAAGGTCAGTGCAATAAAGATAACTCCGAATCTGCCCAGATGATACTGCATGGTGGACTGCAGCAAATCCATACCAGCTTTTCCTGCAATTATCTTTTCCGGTGCAATAAGCATAATCATAGCGGTACAACTGCAAATGATAATCGTATCGATAAATACGCCCAATGCCTGTGTCAGTCCCGCACGTACCGGATTATCGCATTCCGCTGCTGCCGCTGCACAAGGTGCAGAACCGGAACCTGCTTCATTAGAAAACAGTCCTCTCTTAACTCCATTCATAAGCACTGCTCCAAATCCACCGGATACTACCTGCCGGATACCAAATGCCTCTTCAAAAATCCTGCCAAATACGCCCGGAATACTGCGGAAATTTACGATAATAATAAATAATGTAATAAAGAAATAGCACACTGCCATAATCGGTACTATCATATCCAGTACTTTTACAGTTGCATTTTTCCGCAATACAATCACTGCCGCAACTGCCACCAGCACAATTGTTGTATACAAGGGTGGAATATGAAATGCATTTTCAAAAGAAGATACCACCGAATTACTGATTACCTGGCTGATTCCACACCAGCAAATCAGACCGGATATGGCAAATAACACTGCCACCAGCACATGTTTTTTCTTCTTTCCTGACTTTTCTTCAAAAAAATGATGGATATAATATGCCGGACCACCGCGGTAACCGCCATACAGCGGATCTTTTTCCTTATGCAGCTGTGCCAGAGTTGCTTCAATAAACGCTGTAGCAGAACCAATCAGCGCTGTAATCCACATCCAGAATACCGCTCCGGCTCCACCTGCCGACACTGCTGCAACTACACCTACCAGATTTCCCATTCCCACACGGGTTGCCGTGGACACAATCAGCGTCTGAAAAGTTGACAGACTGTCTTTATGCTCCTTCTTTGCTACCAGTGCCCGCACCATATCCGGGAACAGTCTTATCTGTAAAAACTTTGTCCGAATCGTAAAATAAATTCCTGTTGGAATTAACAAAATAATCAGCAGTGAAATGCCAAGACTTCCTCCCCCCGGAAGCGGAATTTTAATCCAGTCTCCCCATAAAAATGAATACACTTTTTCAATAATTGAAACTACCATTATAAAATACCTTTCTCTCTTCGTAATAACCCTATTGTGGTATTTTAACATTTAATTTCACATTTGGCTATCATAATGTGACAACTCTTTTTCTATTCAGGTCATAATCACATCCACCAAGTATTCCTGTTGCCAAAAATTCTATTCTTCGGCATTTTTAACTTCCTTTTCCTGCATCAACTTCTCATATTTCAACTGATAATCGATTAATCTTGGAATATATTCCGGTGGAGTCCGTCTTGCAGCCTCCCAATCCTCAAGAGTACGAACAGGAATGCCCGTATGCTCTTATGACAGATAACGAAGACCGCAACACTTTGGATTATGACTGCTGCAATGCCCCCGTAGAAAGAGCAATCCGTGCAGAGCATCCTCCCCGATTACCAGTTTTTCTTATCTTTGGTGCAGTCGTGTTGCTGTTTTCTTTCATCCACCATCTTCACAAACCACTCCACCATATTCGGATCGTTATGTGAGAAGAAGCTACTTTGTTTTTTGTCAATCGTGGCAATAACCGCCATATCATCCTCGCTCAAAGAAAAATCAAATACATGAAAGTTTTCTTCCATACGCTCGAGGTGAGTGGATTTTGGAATGATGACAATTCCACGCTGCAAATGCCAACGAAGAATGACTTGAGCAACAGACTTTCCGTACTTCTCAGCAATGACTTTCAGTTCCAGCGTGTGGAACATATCGCCCCGCCCTTCACCGAATGGCGCCCATGCTTCCATCTGTATGCCGTATTTATCATGCCATGCTTTCGCTTCCGTCTGCTGATTGTGAGGATGAATTTCCACCTGATTTACCATCGGCTTGATTCGATTAAAGGAAGCAAAATCCACCATACGGTCAGTATAGAAATTGGAAATGCCGATAGCACGGATTTTCCCTTCGTCATACAGTTCCTCCAATGCCCGGTATGCACCGTAGGCATCTGAAAAAGGCTGATGGAGCAAACACAGGTCAAGGTAGTCGACCTGTAATTTTCGCATGGATTCCAATACGGATGCTTTTGCTCTTTCATAGCCGTAATGCTCAATCCAAACCTTGGTGGTCAGAAAGATTTCATCTCTTGGAATGCCGCTTTTTGCAATGGCATTTCCTACTTCTTCCTCAGAGGGATATTGTCAAGTGTGTATGTAAGATTTTATCCCTCTCTGAATACACTAAACTGAAAAATCAAATCTTCCACCGATTTTATTCTCCTCCGGTTTGATAGAATCCCAGTCAATGTTTTTGATCTTATCCAAAAGTTCTTCTTTTGAATTTGCCTGAACCGTAGTTTTTCTTACTTCGGTTTGTTTTGACTGTTCCTTTTTCTTTGCCTCTTTCTTCTCAGCAGCTTTCTTTTCCTGAAGTTTTTCAAGATATTCTTTCTGACTGGCTGATGATTTTTCCAGTTGTGCAAAGAAGGTTGTAGTTCCATCACTATTAAAAGAGATGCCAAATTTTGTTATTTTTGTATCAGCATCTGCATTGCCGTTAGTCTTACCGAATGCTCTTTCAAAGCCGAACTGGGCATTGATTTCATCTGCTGTATCTGTCTTGTAGTTGTTCGGGTTTTGTTTTTTCTCTGTTGTTTACAGTTGGCTGATTTATCAGATTCCATATATCAAAACCGTTTCCTGTATTGCTTATTTTTGTCATAACATTGTGCTCCCTTACACTTTCATATCAAAGTTCCTATGCCAAAGCATCAAATGCCGAAACTCCATTTTCTGT
>ERZ791905.189-NODE-189-length-74359-cov-4.618284_pt1 | contig 74359 bp, 68 predicted proteins | sample MGYA00510147_ERZ791905 | MGnify/ENA primary metagenome ERZ791905 (study PRJEB30046, sample SAMN00792084) | human gut metagenome | study: EMG produced TPA metagenomics assembly of the A metagenome-wide association study of gut microbiota in type 2...
TCGAACTCCGGACACCTTGATTAAAAGTCAAGTGCTCTGCCAACTGAGCTAATGGATCGCATCCGCCCCCTGAGGGGCGCTGGCTGGGGAGGCGGGATTCGAACCCACGCGTGAGGGAGTCAAAGTCCCTTGCCTTACCACTTGGCGACACCCCAATGGTTACGGGCGTTATTCAAAAAAATGGGGTGGGATATCGGATTCGAACCGATGACCTCCAGTGCCACAAACTGGCGCTCTAACCAACTGAACTAATCCCACCATATATTGGCGCGCTTGAAGGGACTCGAACCCCTGACCCACTGCTTAGAAGGCAGTTGCTCTATCCACCTGAGCTACAAGCGCAAATTGCAGCATCCCTTTGCTGGAGCGGGTGATGGGAATCGAACCCACACGACCAGCTTGGAAGGCTGGGATTCTACCATTGAACTACACCCGCAGATGCAACGGTCATTATTATAGCCAAACAGGGGCGAACTGTCAAGGGATTTTGAAAAACTTTTTTCTTTTTCACTGCCCTTTTCCTAAGTGCGTATTTATTTTATACCATATTTTACACCAAGATGCAAGGGAAATCAGCCAAAAGTCTTTTGTTTTCTCCCTGAGATTCTAACGTTGACCCCTCCCTTCCTCTCGCTTAGCCATTTTCTAAAGTAAAAGAATGACAGCTGCGTGTTGCCGTAAGCCTTTAACCCATGATTCATTTGCTACACGGCGATTTTCTTTCATTGAATCTTTTTGTTTTTATCCTCTTTCTATTGACAGCAGATAAAGCCTATGGTAAAATCTAATCAGTTAGTGGCTACTAACTTATCGCTTGAGGAAACAATGGCACTGATTGAATTTCAAAATGTGACCAAAAACTGGATATGGTCACATCGCTGAAAGGCGTGGAATAATTTTTCATTTACCGCAAATACTTTTAGCTGACGGGCGATACCGTCGGCTAAGATTTGAAGAAGTGGTTAGCGCTTACTAACCACAAAGGAGCATTTATGCTGGAGCAATACCTCATCAATCTCTGCGCGCCTACTTTGGCATCGCTGAAAACCGCCAATCTGTTCAATTGCAACGCAGAGAACCCAATTGCCCTGCAAACCGCCATTGCCGGCTGGCAGGCGCTGCTGGCGCCAAAAGGCGTAAAGCTACTGCTTTTGCGGGAAAGCGGCAATCGGGCGCTGGTATATGTGTACCGACCGGATCGGCTGGCCCGCGACCTGCAACAACCGGGGGTGGCGGCATTTCTCGCCCACTGCGGCTATACCGGCACGGCGCCGGCTGCCTGTCTTGATGTGTTGCGGCACAAGCTGGCAGTCAGCAGCGACTTTCCCCACGAGATCGGCCTGTTTTTAGGCTATCCTCTGGGCGATGTGATCGGCTTTATTGAGAACCACGGCCAAAACTGCCTGTGCAGCGGGGTTTGGAAAGTTTATACCAACCCGGAGACTGCCGCCGGTGCCTTTCGCAAATTCAGCAAATGTACCCGCGTATATCGCCGTTTGTTCTTTGGCGGACATCGGAATGTGGAACAGCTTACAGTAAAAAGTGCTTAATAATTTTTAGATACAGAAAGGAATTTATTATGAAAAAAATCGCGATCGTTTATTGGAGCGGCACAGGCAATACGGCTCAGATGGCAGAGGCTGTGGCAGAGGGCGCAGGCGCTGCCGGCGCGCAGGCAAACCTGTTCACCCCCTCTGACTTCTCCCCTGCCCGGGTCAAGGACTATGACGCCATTGCTTTTGGGTGCCCGGCCATGGGCGCAGAACAACTGGAGGACTTTGAATTTGAGCCGCTTTTTCTGCAATGCGCGCCGGAACTGAACGGTAAGGACATCGCCCTGTTTGGTTCCTACGGCTGGGGCGACGGCGAGTGGATGCAGACTTGGGAGGACCAGTGCAAAGAACTGGGTGCCCACCTGGTGTGCAACAGCGTCATTGCCAATGAGGCGCCGGACGATACCGCACTTGCTGCCTGCCGCAACCTGGGCGCCGCCCTGGTGTAATCCCCCCTATAAATGCAAACCGACCCGGTACAGATCTCTGTATCGGGTCGTGTTTATGGACATAACAAATGTCAAGGTCATTGTGTTGTGCCGTCCCATACTTTTCCTATGTAATTCCAAAAGTCAAAATGGATCTCCGGTGCCAAACTGCGTGCCACCTTATGGGAATACATGGCTTCAGAGTGGATGTACCAGTATGGCTCATAATACAGCTTATTGGTATGGTAAGCAATGTAAAGGACCGCCACAACTATCATTTCCAGGATTGCTATGACAATAAGGATTTTGTTATTTTTTACTTTATGTGTAAATAGCAGGTAAAATATAACAAGCACGGGAAAAAATATCCCATCAAGTAAGTACGGCTGTCTATCCCAAGAATAATGAGGATCGCAAGTTCCCAAGCGATAGCCAATACAGTACATAAGTACAACAAGAAAAGAAACGATCAGCACCAGATACCCCATTGTTTTTGTTTTATTCTTCATTCTATCTCCCCATTACTTATCGTAGCAAATATAGACGCGATCCGTGTTACACTTCATCCGCTTTGTAAATTTCAATTTTGTGCCGAAAATACTGCTCTTGGAAATTTACTGCCTTTTCGATCTCGTCCGGTGTAAAAGTGACACCGGTTGGCGCAGCAATCCATTTGTCCTCCACATCATCCTGCCGATGAATGACCGCGATCACACGCCCTTTGTATTTCTCCACCGGCTCGTTTACGCCCAGCAAATATACATCCACTTCTTCCCCATCTGCACTGAAAATATGCGGCACATAGCCATAGTTCACCGGGTAGATCATATCCGTGTGCTTTGGGTGATGACTGCCAAAGGGTCGATCGATCAGAATATCTACCATTTTGCCAAGGAGCATATCGGATAAAGCACGGCGCAAAACAGACCGGATAAAGGATTGCTTGCCCTGCACATAGTCCTCTCTGCCGCTGTCCGTAGGCAGCTTGGCCGCCAGCGCCAACTTTAGGCGTTCATACGCTCCGGCTGCGTCCGCGTGGGTGCGCAGATAGTCCCGAAACAGAATGTAATTCTGCCAGTCCACGCTGCCGGTGCGCACAATATGGATAAAGTGGGTTTGCAAGTCTCCGGTGCCGTCATAATAACTACCACTGGCAAACAACAGCTGCCCCCGAACCCCCGCCTGCGCATTGGGACGGTAATAGAACCCGGCGGCACGCAGCTGTTTTTCATAGGCCAAGAGCGCGTCAAAATCATCCGCCGCAACGGCAATGTCAATGATCGGCTTTGCCTGTATCGTGGGAATGGCCGTGCTGCCTACATGAGCCATCTCCACCGCAACCGACCCAAGAATTTGGCGCAGCCGTGCCATGGTCGCCTGCGCTTCCGTCTCCCATGCCTTTTCGTGGGGGTACAGCGCCAACGCCCCGCGTTTCAGTCCAAGCATTTGTAACCTCCTATCTTTTTATTGTCTCTATGCTCTATGTTTATTCTGAAAAATAGAATTAAAACAATTCCAAGAAACTTCACATTATTCCTTGACAATTCATTTCACATAGTGTATTATATACACATACCGATTGGTTGGACGGTTATTCGACACCGAAAACAGAAATGAAAAAAGAAAGGGCAGTGTATCCGGCGCGTTTTATCTCATTCATTTATTCTCTCTCTTTCGCGCGCCGCATTCAAACACCCGCCGCATCGATCGGTGCAAGGGAAGAGCAGGTCTCACGGCCTGCTCTTTTCTTTTGCAAAACAAGGAACCATCCCCTGTTCTATTCTACGCATTCCATTTTTTTCCAATATAATTCCAAAAATCGAAGTGAATTTCTGGTGCCAAACTACGTGCCACTTTATAGGAATATCTGGCGTCAGAGTGGATGTACCAATATGGCTCATAATACAGCTTATTAGTATGGTAAGCAATGTAAAGAACTGCGACAACTATTATTTCCAGGATTGCTGCAACAACAAGTATTATGTTATTTTTTACTTTGTGTGTGAATAGCAGGTAAAATATAACAAGCATGGGAAACAATATTCCGACCAATAAGTATGGCTGTCCATCCCAAGAATAATGTGGATCACATGTTCCCAGTCGATAGCCAATACAATCCTGAAGGACAATAAATAGAGATCCAATTAACAATAGATAACCACTTACTTTTGTTTTATTTTGCAAGGCTAGTCTCCTTTTTTTGATAATAAATACAGGGGACGGTTCCCTGTTCTATTCCCCGTTCTACCTTTAATCTTCAATCAATAAAGGAACATCATGGTCGAAAGTTAAAAAGTATCGCTTGTTTTTACGCATCGGTACAACAACCACATTCTCTTTCTTCCATTCAAAAGCCAAATATGTATGGAATGAGAGCTTTGCATTTGAAAACCTTTTCAATGTCGTGATTTGTTCTTTATCAAAAGAATAATAAATCAGGTACTTTTTAAAAGGACATTTGCCAAAGGAAAAGCACATAAAACTTCCAAGATCTGTAGAAAATCTAACTGATATAAGGATTAATTCACATCTTATAGAGTCCAATACTCTTGAACTAACCGTGCCATTGTCAAGCTGAATTTTGCAGTAGCAATAGTCAAAACTGGAATTACGGTATAAAAAAACCGCATACGGAAAAGCAACCTCATATTCTAATGCCGAGACAATATCTGTAATGCAATATAACTCCTCAAATGTGAATTTTGGCAATGTAAGAACATAAATAGTGTAACTCGTCATATCAGAACTTGCAGATATACACAGAACTTGCCAATTGTTTAATCGCGCCATACTATAAAGCTGTTCATCTTTTTTAAAATGCAACTTGTGAACTAACTGACCACTGTCAACATCCGTTACATAAAGAGAAGAACATCTGTCAAACCCAAACGCAGACACTTGGTAACAATCTATTAAGACTTTTTGCTCTGGCAAAGAATTGATTTTCATACCTGTTATCACCCGCTATCCTATACTTTTGCGATACAAGGAACCGTCCCCTGTTTTACCCTGCTCTATTCCAATTACACTGCTCCTTAAATCAACAGTAAAATCTACATCAGCCGGAATATATATCTACAGTCTTAGGGCATTTTTGTTTATTAAAAATATACTATATTTTGATCGCGATTTTTACAAATTGAATTAGCCTTATTATAAATACAATAAAAAATGTTATAAAAACAAATGCAGCAATTATGACGAAAATAATATCTTCATATTCATTATTTTTTATATTATTTATATCCGCTAATGAGCCAACGCAAAACAACAGCCCGGCAATGCCAATAATGCCATATTTAACCAGCAAAGCGAATAAGCAAGAAAAGCACAACGCTAATTTATGTTTCCTGTTAACGCATTTATATTTATTGTCATTTAATTTTATAGATTTTGCTGTCAGACGACGCAGTTTTAATATACTGTTTTCTATATATAAATCATCACAAATTTCAATAATTTGTTTTTTGTTATTAATCTGTCCGACAGTTACATTTGTTTTCAAATATGAAAAATACTTAATTTCAAATTTTAAATGGGCTAAATCAATGCTGTTAATCGAAATCTCTTCTTTTAATCTTTGAAGAAAAGTTTTTTCATTGTTGATATTATTTATTTCAATTACAGTTGATTCAATGAATGTAAGTTTTTCTGATTTGTATGGCGGTATGCAAATATTTTTATTGTTAAAACTTACTTTAATTGTTTTATCAGTATTATTTCGTACTTCAGTTATCATAAAAATCAGTACCTTGGTATTGTTATAAATCCGTCTAAAATACAGGGGACGGTTCCCTGTTCTATACCCTGTTCAAATGCATGGGACGGTTCCCTGTTCGATCCTATTCATGCTTTTTTCAATAGCATTTCTTTAACAGACAGCAAAATAAATACAGAGTTTACGGTTCTATTGTAACAGAAAAAGGGTGTTCTGTAAAGTTAATTCCAAAGAGCAGAAAAAGGCTCCTCGCATTTTGCGAAGAGCCTTTGGTGCCGATGGCGGGGGTCGAACCCGCACGGGATCGCTACCACTGGATTTTGAGTCCAGCACGTCTGCCAATTCCATCACATCGGCGTATTCTATTGTATTAAGCCCGAAACGGGGGCTGTACCGGCCAGCTTGGTGCTGGTAACCGGACTTGAACCGGTACGGTGTTGCCACCGAGGGATTTTAAGTCCCTTGCGTCTGCCGATTTCGCCATACCAGCACATAGCCCTAATATAATAGAATATTCCGCCGAAAATGTCAAGGTATTATTGCAAATTTTCTTTGATTTTTTGGTAAATTTCAATCGCTTTGAACCGCACGGCATAACCGTCGCCGTTCTCAATCAAGCGCACCTCGTCTTCGTCAAGATAAGCGGACAGATCCTCCTCGGTACAAGCAGACAGGCACACTGCCGGAAACAGCACGCACCACCAGTTATGCCCCGCCCCCGCGCCGATCTCAATCTTAAGGGCGTTATAATACCCGGCGGGTAAAGTCACATTCTCATACACCCGCGTATTGAAATACTCCCGCACGACGCGGGCGGTGACTTGGTAATTATAGCCCTCTTGCCGAATCCGCTGCCGAGCGATCTCCGTAATGCGCTGCAAGTTGTTCTCCGCCGCCTGTTGGGCTTCCGTTACCGATTGGCAGTCAGAGAAGAAAGTGCACGACTGCAGCACATCGTCCCGCACCAGCAGCTTTAAGTCCTGGTCCGCCTTGGTGTCGGAATTGGCCAAAATGTGCAGGCGAAACACATCCTCACTCACCCGCTCACCGGTTTCCACCAGCGGGGCAAAGCAGGCGGCAAACAAGCAAAAAGAGAGAAATAATGCGGAAAATAAGTATAGTTTTTTCATATAAGAAAACCTGCCTTTCAAAAAAAGTGTTGGCAGGTTTTGGTATTTTTATACAGGGGCAAACAGACTGCCGGTCTGCGTTGGCGCGTACTTGCCACCGGACAGCTCCGTCAAAGCCGCTGCAAAGGCCGGGAGCCGTGTTTCCTCCATGGTATAGGCAAGGGTGACCGCTGCGCCAAAGTCCGCGTTTTGCACCCGCGCGCCGTGGTCGGCCAGCAAGTTGTTCACCCGCTCATAATAGCTATATTCCACCGTCAGCTCCATGGCGGCGCAAGGCGCCATGGTCACCACACCGGCAGCTTCCAGGGCCAAAGAACAGGCGTGAGAATAGGCGCGCACCAGTCCACCGGCACCCAGGAGGATGCCGCCAAAATACCGGGTCACCACCACGCACACATCCTGCACTCCGCTTTTCAAGAGTACATCCAGCACCGGCATACCGGCAGTACCGCCCGGCTCACCGTCATCCGAGGAACGCTGCACGCCGGAGCGCAGCACAAAGGCAGGCACATTATGGGTAGCGTCCCAATGCCGCTGGCGAATACCGGCGATAAAGGCGTTGGCCTCCTCTACCGTATGCACCGGCGAAGTATAAGCGATAAAGCGGGATTTCTTCTCCACAAACTCGTCTTCTGCCGGCTCTAATATGGTTTTATATGGCTTTTCCATACCATCACCTACGAAAAAAGGGCAACGCCCAAGCGTTGCCCGTCTTTACTTGATTAGCCCTTCTTAGCGAATCTCTTGTTGAATCTGTCTACACGGCCGCCGGTGTCCACCAGCTTCTGTTTGCCGGTATAGAACGGATGGCATTTGGAACAGATATCGACTTTCATATCGCCCTTTGTGCTCTTAGTCTCAAAAGTAGCGCCGCAGGCACACTTTACTGTGCAAGTATCGTAGTTGGGATGAATTGCGTCCTTCATTACTGTCACCTCTTTACCAATTAGTCATAATGCTTTGATATAGTACCACATCTTGTAGCAAAATGCAAGCATTTTTTTAATTTATTTATATTCGCAGGGCTTGGACAAACAAAACGAATACAAATACACCGCGTGCACCGGTTTTTGCAGGGTGCGAGCCACCGCGGTTTTATAAAACATCAGCTGCTGCCGGTAGCGCGTCAGCAGTTCTTCTTCCGTTTTCACCCGGTCGGTTTTATAGTCCAGCAGCACCAAGCCCTCCGGCTCCTCAAACACACAGTCCGCAATGCCCTGTACAAATACCGGATCATCTGCGTCCACCTGTTCCAGCGCGCGCACCGGCAGGAATGACGCCACTTTCAGCTCTCGGTAAACCGCCTTGGCGCCGAACACCCGGGCACCAAACGGGCCGGTAAAGAAAGCAGTCAGCTTTTGCCGATCCAAGGCGTGCGCCTCCTCCGGTCGCAGATACCCGGCACTTTGCACCCGGGCGATCTCCTGCTCTAAATCGGCGCGCGCGGCGGCGTAGTCACAATACTGCATAAAGGTGTGCATGGCTGTACCCTTCTCGGCCGGAGTCAGGCCGTCCGGCTGCAAAAAGGCCGGCACGGACCGGGCAACATACGCACCGGTGAATACAGCCTCATCCAGTGCGGAAGCGTTGCGCTTGCCACTGACTTTGGACAGTGCCGCATAAGGATATGTATAATCCAGCTTTTCCCGGATCTGCTCAACGATGCGCGGATCCGCCGCCGTTTCCCTTTCTGCCGTCTGCACAGGTGCTTCCGTCTCCGGGGTGTGGAACACCACTTGCAGAGCAAAATCTGCAGGGTGCACCGGCACCTCCACCGTCGCCATCTCTCGAAGGGCGCCGCCGTCCGGGTGGCACAGAGCCGACATCAGGAGAAAATCGCTATCGTACAGCAATTTGGAGCACAAATGAGGCAAAGGCTTGCCCTGCTGCATATAGGCAGCCAGAGTCTTGACTCGGCTTTCCAAGCTACGCACGCTGGCAAAGGAGATAAACTGGCTTTTGGCGCGCGTCATGGCCACATACAGCACGCGCAAATTCTCGCTCATAGCAGCCAGGCGGCTCTCTCGCTTGACCACTTCCAGCGGCAAGGTTGGATAATCAAAATACCCTTCCTCCTGGTGGCACTTGGTTGCCAGTCCCAGCTGCGGGTGTAGCAGCATTTTGCCGGTCAGATCCTGCATATTGTACTTGCGCCCGGCACCTGCCAAAATGCACACCGGGAATTCCAGACCCTTGGAGTGGTGCACACTCATAATTTTGACTGCGTTCTCGTCTGTAACGATCACCGGCGCGCTGTCCGTTTTGCCGTCGCCGCGGATCATACTGTCTACATAGCGCAAGAACGCCGCCAATCCCAGTCCGCCGTTTTGGTCGAAACGCCCGGCAATGGAAAGAAATGTCTCCACGTTCTCCTGCCGCTGCTGGCCGTCGCCCAAGGCGCGTATATAAGCAAACAGACTCTTATCCCGAATCAGGCGGCGAATAAATGCCTCCACCGGCATGGTCACCGCCAGCTTTTTGTAAAAAGACAGATCCTTTTGCAGCGCAGCGCAGCAAGGACGGCAGCTGTTGTCCGGGTGGAACACGGCGGAATAGAACCGACCGTAACCGGCAGTCAGCTTGATCTCTGCCAGCTCATCCGCCGTAGCGCCGTAAATGGGAGAGGATAACACTGCCAGCAACGGAATATCCTGCATGGGGTTGTCAATCACCTGCAAATAAGAAAGCAGCAACTGAATTTCGCCATTCTCAAACAAGCCGGTGGCGTTGTCGCAGACCACCGGAATATGCAGATCTTGCAGTGCCTGGGCATAATCTCCGGCGTGGGCGCGCATACTGCGCATTAAGATAGCAAAATCTCCATACCGCAGCGGTCGCCGGCTGTCGCCGTCCTGCACCGTCTCACCGCTTTGCACCTTTTCTGCGATCAGGCGCGCCACCGCCATAGGTTCGTCCATCCCATGATCCTTGCCGGTAGCAGCGTCTAAAATATGCAGTGCCGCGTGGGGCACAGAGTCCGGGGGCGTGCTGTCAAAGGGGTTCAAATACTCGCTTTGGGAGTAGTCTAACTCCCCCACCCTGCGGGTCATAAATAAAGAGAATACTTGGTTCACATAAGCGCACACACCGGCGCGGCTGCGGAAGTTTTTATCCAGCGTAATGGCTGCCGGAAACGCCGGGTGCAGCCGATTGTAAGGGGTGTAGCTGTCTTTCTTTGCCATAAAGATCTGGGGCATGGCCAGACGAAAGCGATAAATGCTCTGCTTCACATCGCCCACCATGAAGCGGTTGCCACCGTTAGATAGAAAGGCAAAAAGCCGATCCTGCGCCTCGTTGGTGTCCTGATACTCGTCCACCAAAATCTCCGCATAGCGCCCTTGCAACTGGCGCCCCAGTGCCGTTGCCTGCACCGTACCGTCTGCGGCTTTTTCCATCAATAGATCAATCGCAAAATGCTCAATGTCTGAGAATGCGTAACCACCCAACTCGTCCTTTTTCTCTCGCACCAGGCGCTCCACCGCCTGCACAACACGGAGCAGCGCCCGGTAGATTGGGTACAAATCGGCGGTATCCTGGGCGTAATCGGCACTGTCAGACACCAAAAAGGTCTTAATATCCTTGGTAATAATCGTTTTATAGATATCACGATTGGCAGCTAAGGCCGCCTTGACCTCCGGGTCGATATCCTTACGCACCCGAGGCATATTGGTGAACGCCACCGGGAAGCCCTGCTTCATAAATGCGTCCCAGCCGCTGTGCAGCAGACTTTGCAAGTGCGCAATCAGTTGCCGATCATCGGCAAGCATCTCTGCATATTTATCGTAGGCAGGTTCAGGCGGCAGTTGCCCTGCCGACTGTTTCACAAGGGCAGCGGCAGTCTCCAGCATTTCCTCCACCTGGCGCTTTAGCACAGGATACCAAGGCGAATCCATCAGCGGCACTGCCGGATCATAAGCGGCCACAGCTTGCTCTAACCAGTCAAAGGGAAAGGCTTGGGCATTCATAAACCGCATCAGTTCTTTAATCAGCCCAAACAGATCCCTGTCCTTGTCCGGTGTCGTAAATGCCTCTGTCAGATGCAGAAAGTCCGGATCGGCCTCTTCGTAGAATTCCGTTAGCACGGTATCAATGGCTTCTTCAAACAAACGGTCATTTTCATTCTCGTCCAGCAGGCAGAAGTCCGCCGCCAGATTCAGAGAAAAAAAGTTCTCACGCACCAGCTTTAGGCAAAATGCGTCTATGGTGCAAATATCTGCACCGCTGAGCAGGGACAGCTGGCGCTTAGCGTTGGCATTCCCAGGATCTGCCGCCAAAATTTGGCGCAGCCGCACGGAAAGACGAGAACGCATTTCTGCCGCAGCCGCGTTGGTAAAGGTAACGATCAGCAGCCGGTCAATGTCTACCGGGTGCCCCGGGTCGGTAATACACTTGCTGACCCGCTCAATCAGCACAGCCGTTTTGCCGCTGCCGGCAGCGGCACTCACTAAGATATTGCCGCCTCGTGCGTCAATGGCATCCTGCTGGGCATCTGTCCACTTAGGCATGGCTCTCCCCCTCCTTTTCCAGTTCTGCCAGCACGGCGCTGTCCGTTTGGTCGTCATAGGTACGCGGGGTTACGCTCTTTTTGAACGCGCAGACCGAGGCAAAATCGCAGTATTCGCAGGTTTTGTCATGGTCCTTAGCCTGTACCGGGTGCTGGCCGATTTGACCGTTTTGCAGGGCATTGCCCATATCCGCCACCAGCGCTTCGATCTTGCGCTGAAGCAGCCCCAGCTGTTCCAAGCTGGCAAGGGAGCCGCCAACGCCGCTTTTTTTCAGCCGTACAGGAATGTACTTGCCCGCCAGGTCGTGCTCCATGGCCGCCGGAATGTCGCAATCCGGGTTGGTAATCACAATACCGTTCATACCGAACGCCTTGTCCTCCTGACCGGCAATGTCCTTTTCCGCGCTGCGTTTCGTCTCCACTGTCATCACACTGCGGGCAGCGTGCATATACAGTACCCCGGCAGGCACACCCGCATAGGGATTGCTGCCGTCGGCGCATACATTAAACAAATATAAGAACATTTGCAGGTTCAGCCCGTTGACAATATCTGCCAGACGAAAGGCCTTGGCGCCGGACTTGTAGTCCACCACGCGGACGAACTGCTGACCGTCCTGCTCCAATACATCCACCCGATCCACAGATCCGCGAATGCGCAGGCTGCCGCCATCCTGGAGGGGGATCTCCTTGGAATGCACTGCTCCGTCCACATCAATGGGCAGTTCAAAGGCCTTGGCCTCAAAATCGCTTTCGGCAAACTCCCCTGCCAAGCGACACACCACATCCACCAGCATTTTGGACAGGCGGCGGAAGTTGTAGCGGAAGCGGGAAGGCATATCCGACGGATCGCCCATTTCCTCCTTAAAATACTGTTCAATATAGCCGTCCACCAGCGCAGTAATCTGCTTTCTGTCATAGTCGGGCAGTTGCTTGGTGCCCACCTCAGACAGCAGCTTTTCCAGCACATAGTGGATCAGCGTGCCCCGCTCCATAGGATTGATCTCCGCCTTTTGGCGAGGCTGTGCCCCCAGCCCGAATTTGCAGAAGTAGCGGTAGGGGCAGTTGTAATAATCCTCAATGCGGGAGGCGGACAGCACCATATCCTTGCCAAACAGTTTGCGTGCAGTGGCAGTATCTTTGATCATCGGTGTACGGTTCTCCGCCAGCGCCTGTACCGCCGCATACTGCGGCTCGTCGCTGAAATAAGCACGCAGCGCCACGAAGAACGGATCCGTGCTGTCATAAAGGCCGGACATCAGTTCAAAGGCATTTTGCGGTGTATCGACCAGATTCAGACCGTTTGCCGGGTTCCATTTTTCTACATGCAGATTCGGGAACAACGCCTGTATGCCGGTGACGATGGCCGACGGTGCGTCTGCCCGCCCGGTAGCGGTATAGGTAACAAAGAGCCGCTCCCGAGGGGCACTCACCGCCTTATAGGCAAAATACCTCTCCTGTAAATTCAAAATCTCGCCAAAGGAATACAGCTTAAAATCATGCGCCGCCAGTTGCTTGCGCTCATTGTCGCTGAGCAGGCCGCCACTGGTGACCGTTTGGGGAAATTCCCCTTCGTTGGCGCCCAGAATAAACAGCGCCCGCGGATTATTGAACCGCATACGATCCGCCTGGCCCACCTGCACATTGTCAAGCCCCATTGGGATCTCGCCCAGATCCTCCGTATGGGTCACCAGCGCATAGAGGGCACAATAATCCTTCAACGCCATGGGCTTCTCCGGCAGCACCGTTGCCAGCTGGTCCAAAATGCGCATCAGCACATCCCAAGTGCGCCCCTGCTCCTCTGCCAGCGCAGACGCGCCGTCTTGCGCAAGTCCTGCCGCCAGCTGTTGCAAATGCTTATCCGCATGGTAGGCTTTTATGGCCTCAAACAAAGCGGTGCTGATCTGCCGCGGTGTGGCGCCGTGCACTTTCTTTTGGAACGCCAAGAGCGGCTCCATCAAGCTTTGCCGCAGGGCGTTGATCCGTTCCAACTGCACCCGGTCGCTGTCACTAAGCGCACCGGAAAAGCCCTTGGGTGATTTGTCAAACGGTCGCTTCCAGGCAGCACCATTGATGCCCCAGGTATACACATAATTCTCTGTACGGTGCAGATCCGGGCTGTCGGACACATCGGTCAGGCCGGTTTTGATCAGACTGAACAGATCGTCGCTACGCCAGCCGTAGATCACAGATCGCATCAGATACATAGGAAAGACCAAGATCGGCTGGGCGGTCACCGGCTGCCGTTCGTCTGCATAATACGGCACGCCGTATTTTTCAAAAGCTGACGCCAGCACCGGTGCATATTTTTCCCGGTCCCGCATGGTTACAGCAATTTCCCCGGCACGGTAGCCGCAGCGCAGCAAACCCTTTATCTGTAAGGCCAAATCATTACAGGCATCCGTCACGGTAGAAGCTGCATACAGGCGAATGTGCTCCGATGGAATCTCCGTCTCCGGCGCTTTGTCGGCAAAAATATACTGCTCTACCCGGCGCAGATCCGCATAATCCGTGCGGTAGTTTTCGCTGAGCTGCAACGCGTCGGAAGGCACGCCCGCCTTGTGGGCAATACGCTGCAAAATGCCTGCCGTCTCATTCACATAGGCAAACAGGTCATAGCCGTCTCCGGTACCAAAGGAGTCGCTGTCCAATGCAATATAAACCGCCTTAGCCTCAGCAATAATCCGCTCCAAAATCTTATATTCCTGGGCTACAAAGCCGTTAAATCCGTCTAAAAACACGGTTTGACCGGCAAAGTAGTTTTGATCCTTGATTTGGTCATACAAGCGAGTCAGTCGGTTCGCCGGATCCGCAAAACGGTCTCCAAGCAACGCCTCATACGCGGTCATAATACGCGAAAAGTCCCGCATTTTGCACCGCAGAATATCCGTATCCAGATCGTCCGCCGCCGCATATACCGCCGCACCGGACAGATTGCAGGACTTCATCTCGTCATATATGCCGGTCATGGACTGTACAAAGGCCGCAGAACTGCCTTTCTTCTCAAACAACTCCAGATCCGGGCGCACTTGATCAATGGCCGTTTTCATCAAAATGGCCTTGCCGCCCTTGGTCAGCGGTTTTCTGCCGTCGGCGCCGTACAAACGGTCGCATTCATCACAAAGGCGCGAAAAGGAGAGACATCGAACGGCGTGCGCTCGTGCCTCCCCCAGTTGCTCCAGCAGACTGTACTCGCTGATAAACGAGTACTGCTCCGGTGTGATGAGAAGCACCTGTGTTTCTCCCCGGTCAATCTTGTCTGCAATGCGATTTCTTATATATTCGGTTTTGCCATACCCGGATCTGCCAAAAACAAGTTGCAGCATACAGGTCTCCTTTTATTTTTTGAAGCCGGAAAGATCCAGCTTATCAAAGCGGGTCAGGAATTGCGCAATCTCATCGGCAACCTTTGCGGCAGTACCCGCCACATCGTTCTCAATGTTCAAGGGCAAGATCGGATCGTGCACAGACAGGCGCAGCAAAAACCAGCCGCCGGGTATGTTGATGCGCACACCCTCATAATTCTCCGGCTCCACGCTCCAGTTCTCATGGTCAGCAGCGAATACAGCCAGTTGTGACATCACATCTTCCCCATAGTCGTGAAAGTCCTCTAAGAGAATGGGCACACGAATCTCCACACTCTCTGCCGGGCGGTGCAGATCGGCCGTCAGATCCTCAATGGTCTTACCCTCTCGGCGCAGTTTGGCTGCCTTAATGACAATCTTCGTTGCCAAATAGGCGCCATCGTCCAGGAAATAATTATCCTTTAGTGCTGCGTGGCCACTGGTCTCAATAGCAAGGGCAGAGTCTACGCCGCTTTTGTTCAGTTCAATACTCTTGTCGATTACATTCTTATAGCCGCGACGATAGCGCAGCTGCTTGCCCCCCAGGTCTTGCTCAATAAAGGTACGCAGACCGTCGGAGGTCAGGCTGTCGGTCACCACAGTGGTGCCCGGGTGATCCTCCAGCACAATGGCCGCCGCCAAGGCAACCAGCGTGTTACGGTTGATCTCCTGCCCGGTGGCGCCAATGCAGCCCATACGGTCCACATCCGTATCAAATATCAGACCCAGGTCGGCGCTGCTGTCCAGCACCATTTTGGAGGCGGCATCAATAGCGCCTTTATTCTCCGGGTTTGGAATATGATTGGGAAACATGCCGTCCGGCTCCAGAAATTGACTGCCGCTTACATCGGCACCCAACGGCGCCAGCACCTGATCGGCGTAAAATCCGCCTACACCGTTACCGGCGTCCACCACAATGTGCAGACCTTCCAGCGGGCGGTCACCATTCTGCACGCCGTCCACGATCTGCCGGCGCAAAAGGGCGGCATAATCGTTCATAAAGGGCAGCGTCACAGGTGCATTGTCGGTACCTGCCGGCACTTCCGCGTCATACGCCAGCTCCAAAATGGCGCTTACATCCTCCCCTTCCAGACCGCCGCCGGAAGTAAAGAACTTCAGCCCGTTTCGGTCAAAGGGGTGATGGGACGCGGTGATCTCCAGCGCCGTTTGCACCGGCTCATTTTCTACAATACTCATAAACATAGAGGGGGTTGTTGCCAGTCCGCAGTCAAACACCCTGCACCCGCAGGCACAAAAGGCCGTCATCACCGCCGCTGCAATGCGGGGGGAGGAAATGCGACAGTCCTGCCCTACGGCAATGCCAAAGGTATCTACCTGCTCCTTACAACAGTACCACTTATAGAAACCCACGCAGATCTTCTGCACCGTCTCGTCTGTCAGCTGCACACCGTGCTCCGCCGTTTCTACCGCCGTACCGCGCACATCTGTGCCGCTTTTCAGATGCAAGAATTCTTTTTTATTCATCATCAATCAATCCCTCCGACAGCATATTTTCGTATGCTTCTATAAAGATTTTATATAACGGAAATGCCGCGGCAAATCCGGCTTTTAACTCGTCAATCAGCGCAGTAGAGCCAATGTGCTCCAAGTTCCACCCGGTATAAGAAAACGACATGTCCTTTGCGTTCAAATAGGGCTGCAGCGCCTTGGGTGCATCCGGCACCCGGTCTTTTTTGTAGCTGTTATAGCAGGCAAAGTGCATACCTGCGTCTTCTGCCTGTTTGACTGCACGCGTCCACTTGCGCGGGTGGGCCAAAATCACCTTGCGCAGTTCGTCAAACTGGGCGGGCTTTTGCACAAAGAAACCCAGACCCATGGTGTAGCACACCGGCGAAAACTCAAACCAAAAGAACGGCGCACAGGGGTACTGCTTCTTGTGTCGCCGCAGCATCAGCCACAGGTTCTCCCGATACATCATCTTGCTTTTGGAGCGGCGGGTGTCTCTGCGAATGCGAGAAACAGTGTACACAGGATCCGTGTACATTTTATCGTCCAGCTGTGTCATCATCTCCGCCAGATCCAGCACAATTTGCCGCATGGGGATCGTGGCCAGCTGTTTTAATTCTTCCTTATGTTCTTCATAAAATGCCTTAGAATCGTTAAAGCGGTTTTCGCTGAGCAGCTCAATGGCTTTTGGGGTAATTCCGTTAAAATTTGTCATGCTTTAAGAGTCCTTTGCTTTGCATTTGCTGGGCTGCCAGTTCCGCACAGATCTTGGCGGAATGGAATTGCAAACCGCCTTGGATCCAAGCGTAATACGGCGGCCGAATTGGGGCGTCTGCCGACAGTTCGATAGACGAACCCAGCGTAAACGCACCGGCGGCCATCACCACCTGGCTGTCATAGCCGGGCATATCCCACGGCTCCGGCAACACATAGCTGTCAATCGGACTACCGCTTTGCACCCCCTGACAAAATGCAACCAGACTGTCCGGGTTTTCAAGTCCCAGACACTGCACAATGTCCTGCCGGGGTTCATCCCACTTGGGGGTCACATCGTAGCCAAAGGACTGGTACAGCGCCGCAATATACACAGCGGATTTCAGCGCCTCACCTACGGTATGGGGAGCATAGAACAGACCCATATACAGCTCACGGTTCATTCCCAGTGTGGCGCCCACTTCCCGCCCCAGTCCGGGGGTGGTCAGTCGAAAGGCGCACTTTTCTACCAAATCGTGGCGCCCGGCTATGTAACCGCCGGTGCGGGCCATACCGCCGCCGGCGTTTTTGATCAGCGACCCGGCGATCAGATCTGCCCCCACCTGGGTGGGCTCTTGCTTATTGACAAATTCACAGTAACAGTTGTCTACCATCACAATGCAGTTGGGGTTCTTCTCTTTGGCAATCTCTGCCACCTTTTGCGTCTCCTCTAAAGAGAGACTGGCGCGCAACTCATACCCGCGGCTGCGCTGGATATACACCATGCTCACCGTATCGTCCACCGCTTTGGCAATGGCTTCATAGTCTAAATGTTCCTCTTTCAGCGGCACGCAGTCAAAAGCAATGCCATAATCCTTCAGCGACCCCATATTTTCGCCGGTAAGCCCGATCACGCTGTGCAGGGTGTCATAGGGCATACCGCTGACGCACAGCATTTTGTCTCCCGGGCGCAGCACACCAAACAGCGCCACCGCCAGGGTGTGGGTGCCGCAGGTAAAATTGTGACGCACAAGTGCGTCCTCCGCGCCGAACACCTGCGCCCATACTTTGTCCAGGGTCTCCCGACCCTCGTCGCCGTAACCGTAGCCGGTGCTGCTGCCAAAGTGCCGTTCGCTGATACCGTTGTCCATAAAGGCCCGCAGCACCTTCAGCTGATTGTATTCCGTTACCTCGTCAATCTCCGTAAATCGTGGCACCACCTGCTGCAACGCAGCGGCAGACGCGGACTCGATCTTCGGATCCAGTTGAAAAAAGGGGGTCATTGATATTGTCTCCATAATCCTTGATTGATAAATCCGTTTTGCAGGTAAAACTGTTCATTGCGCCCTTGCTCACGCATTAGGTAGACAGTGCCTTTGCAGTCTGCCACCAGCCGCCGCACCAGCATGGAGCCGTAGCCCATGCGGCGGAATTCCGGCTGGGTTCGCACGGCGGTGAGCACTGCGCCCTTATCCGTTACGGATGATAATATACCGCTGGCCAGGATCATGCCGTCCATACGCAAGGTCAGCGCCTTGGCGCCGCCGTGGCGAATACGATGGCTCAGATCTACATACCAGCTTTCAAAATCCTGGCTGTCGTAGTCAATAAAATTATATAAATCCATGAGTTTTGGATAGCTGTCAAACACAGCCATACCGCTTTGCACATCGTAGCGCCGCACAGACTGCATCATCGGCCCCTCTCTGTAAGGCCGATCCATGCAAAAATCTGCTGTACAAAGCAGCGTACCATATCCCATGGCCGCAAAAAAGGCCGTCAATTCTTCCCGGTCCGCATTTTCCGTTAAGGACAAAGTGCAGTCCCGATCCAAATACGATAAAACCGCAGTCATTTGCCCGCTCTCCGTTCTTTGCACATAAAAGCGAGCGAAGTTGTAATCACAGCCGTAGCTTTCTGCCAGCGCCAGCACCCGTACGGAAAACAAATCCGTTTGTTCATACTGCCGCAGCAGATCTAAATCCTGTTGATACTCAATCATATAATTTGGGCAAAAGGGCGGCCAATAGTGCACGGGTAGCGTCTATATCCGACTGCTGCACCACAGAGGCGCCGGAGTGGATATACCGGCAGGGCAGGCTCACAGCCAGCGCTGCGCTTCCCTGTCCGGCCCGTTGCAGAGCGCCGGCATCGTTGCCGCCGGCAATGGCGGTTTTGGTCTGGCTGGGAATACCGTTCTCGTCGGCTGTTTCTCTGGCCATACGATATAGCGCCCGGTCATAAATGGTGGCGCCGTCCATAAAGCTGAACACCGGGCCATCACCAAGCACGCACACCCGCTTATCGCCGGTCACACCGTCCAAGTCCGCTGCGGTGGTGGCTTCCAGCACCAAAACACGATCCGGCTGGACCCGACTGCCGGTACAGGCAGCGCCCCGCAGGCCCACTTCTTCCTGCACCTGGAAGCAGAACCAGGTGTCTGCCTCCAGTTCCGATTGTAAAAGCTGGATCATCAGCATGCAGCCGATCCGGTCGTCCAGCGCTTTGGCACAAATTTTACCGTCGCCAAAGGCGATATACGACTCGCTGAAATAGGCAAAGCTGCCTACCGGGGCTATGGCTTCCGCTGTTTGCTTATCAGCAGCGCCCACATCTATCAATAATTCATCAAAGGAAGGCACTTTCTCCCCTGCATCCTCATGGAGCAGGTGAATGGGCACCGTGCCGACCATACCGTGGCCGCCGTTTTCCAGCGCCAGGCGGCGCCCCAGCACCACAGAAGGGTTAATTCCGCCTACCGGTGCAAATTGCAGGTAGCCCTCCTCGGTGGCGCCGGTGATGATAAAGCCCACCTCGTCCATGTGGGCAGAGAGCATGACCCGCTTCTCCGGGGTGCGCTTGCCTTTCTTAAAGGCGATAATGGAACCCATCGCGTCCACAGTGCAAGTGGTGCAATAGGGCCGGATCTGCTCTAACATGTAGTCCCGCACCGCCGCTTCATTGCCGCTGGTGCCGTTCAAATCGCATAAGGTTTTAAGCACGGTGCTCACCTGCTTTCATTCGCACAAAGGCAGCCAGCAGCGCCGCCGTCTGCTCCACATCGGCGGTATCTACAACCTCTGCAGGGGTGTGCATATATTTTTCCGGGATAGACACCAGCGCGCAGCGTACACCGCTGCCGCAAACGCTAATGGCATCTGCATTGGTGCCGGTGCGCCCGGCCATCACTTCCGTTTGATAGGGTATCTGATTTTCCTTAGCAAGGTCCAGCAGATCCTTGCTGAACTGCCGATCCAAAATCGGCGAAATACCGATCATCGGCCCCTTGCCCATCACGCCGCAGTCCCGCGCCTTGCAGCCGGGTGTGTAGGCAAAAGACACATCTACGCTAACGCTGGCATCTACGCCACGGTCAAACAGCGCCGTCTTGGCACCGCGGGTGCCTACTTCCTCCTGGGCGGTGAATAACAAGGTTACCCGGCAGGGCACATCTTTCAGCTGCTCTGCCGCCAGCAGAACCGTCGCCACGCCGCTACGGTCGTCCAAACAGTTGGCACTGACCAGGCTGCCGTTCAGCAGCGTAAAATGCTTAGCAAAGGTTACGCAGTCCCCTGCCGCTACCAAATCCTTGGCCGCCTGGGCGGTCAGCCCAAGATCAATAGAAAGCTCATCAATGGGTGCCGCTTTCTTGCCGTCCTCCCCTTTTTGCAAATGGGGTGGCAAGGTGGAGATGACCCCGGGCAAATCCCGCTTGCCATGAACCACCACCCGCGCGCCGGGCAAAATCCGGGGATCGATCCCACCGCACTTGGCAAAGTGCACATAGCCATCGTCGCTAATGCCTGTGACTACAAAGCAAATTTCGTCCCAGTGGGCCTCCAGCACCACATGGTAACCGCTGCCGAAGGTGCAGCTGATATTGTGCATGGCGTCCACCTGCACATCGCCAAAGGACGCCAACTTGGCAGTCAGCAGGTTCAGCACTTTCTCATCAGAAAAGGGCGTGCCGGTAACTGCCGTCAATTCCTGCAACAGCGCCGCTGTGTTTGTACTCAAAATGCGTTCACCAACCTTTTGAATTCCCGTCCGCGGTACTCAAATGTCTTAAACTGGTCAAAGGCGGGGCAAGCCGGGCAAAGAGACACAATATCTCCGGGCTGCGCTGCCTTGCGTGCCGCTTCTACCGCCTGTGCCAAATCTTTCACTTTTATAATTTGCAGCTGATCCGGATCATAATCCGGCGCAGCCAAAACGGCCTGTTCAATCTTATCTGCCGTTGCACCGTTCAAAATCAAAATTTTCACATGGGTCAACAGGTCAGGCACCATCTCGGACAGATCGTTGCCCTTATCCGAGCCGCCTTGAATAGCAATGATTTTTTGATTAAAGGCACGCACGCCGCTGATCACTCGACTGGGAGAAGTGGCGATGGAATCGTTATAATACTTTACCCCGTCCGCCTCACGGACAAACTCGATGCGGTGCTCCACGCCGCCAAAGGTGCGGGCCACCTCTCGGATCTGCTCCGGCTGCACCAGTCCCCACACCGCCGCGATGGCCGTGCAATAATTGGCAATATTGTGCCGCCCGGGCAGACGAATATCGGAAGCGGGCATAATCTGCGTCACCGTACCGTTCTCTGCATAGACGATATTGTCGTTATCATCTAAGTATGCGCCGGTATTAACCGGTTTTTCTAAAGAAAATTCCGCCAACTTGCCCCGCACATCGTAGCGCATATCGTGGTACACCCGGTGGCCGATGGAATAATCACAGTCTGCGTTCAGCACCGTACGCTGGGAGGGACTTTGATAAATCAAAACATTTCGCTTGGCGTCCACATATTCGTCCAGAGAGATATGGTGATCCAAATGGGTAGATTCGATATTAGTCACTACCGCAATATCCGGCTGATGCACCAGATTGCCCATGGTCAGCAGCTGAAAGGAAGACAACTCACAAACCGCATAATCAGAGGGGGTCAGATCCTCCAAATACGGCAGCATGGCCTTGCCGATATTACCGCCGATCACTGCGGAGTGGCCAGCCTTTTTCAGCATTTCGTAAATCAAGGTGGTCGTTGTGGTCTTGCCGTTGGAGCCGGTAATGCCAATGATCTTGGCCGGGCAGTAACGGAAGAATTCTTCCATCTCGCTGGTCACCGTTTGGCCCCGCTCAATGCATTCACCGATCCAAGGATTTTGGAACGGCAAAATACCGTTGCTGCGAAAAATGATATCCATCTCCGGCAAAATGCGCAAATAATCCTTGCCTAAGGAGAACTGCACACCGCAGGCCCGCAGCTCCTCACAAGCCTTTCTCCCAATATAGCTCTCGTCCCTACTGTCGCAGGCATATACTTGCAAGCCATGGCGAGCCAAAAACAGCGCAGACGGCGCGTTGGCCACCCCCATGCCTACAAAAGCGATCTTCTTGCCCCGCAGGGACGCAATATATTCTTTTACCTTTTCTGTCATAGCAGTCTCCTTAATCGTGTGCGAAGAATGTGCCGTTCTTAAATTCTGCCAGAGTAAAGGTTTTCATCTTTTCCTCCAGCTTATCCTGAAACGGCAGGCGCTCGCCCTTATTTGCATCGGCAATGGGTAATTCGCAGCCCATTACATAATTGGCGATCATCTGCTGGCATTTGCTCACCCTGTTGCCCAAGAAGTACACCCGTCCGGTGTCCGCCTCTGCAATGGCATAGGCGATCTGCAACTGATCCCGCTTGCCATAGCAGGTAATGGATTTGCTCAGGTCAATGGCGTCTTCCCCGGCCGTGTCCGTTACAAACAAGATCACGCCGTTGCCGCTGCGCTTCATCTTCTGTACCGTCAGATCGGTAAATGCCGCGTCGGAATAAGCCAAAATATCGCCCCGAGTCAGCGCTTCTGTCTCCACCACATAAAAGAATTCTTTTTTCTTCATGGCTCGAGCGTCAAAGGGCATCTCGCTGAGTTCCAAATCTCGCTCAACGGTGTAGCCGTACCGATCCAGGTCTGCCAGCACCGCTGCGGTCAGCGGCTGGATCTCCCGCTCCGGTCGATCGGACAAATAATACCCGGCATCTGACAGTTCGTCCTCAATGCGGCTGAGATACCCATCCACTTTACCGTACTTGGAGTAGTACATCAAAAGCATGAACATAGAGGCGATCACCAGCGCGTCGCACACATAATTCATCACCAGTGCAGCCACGTGACTGGCCTTTGCTACCATCGGCTCCGCACCGATATACACCACCAGCACTGCAATAGCTGCGTACAGCAAAATGCGCATGGCTTTATATAACTTTTTCTGCTTTTTTCGAATTTCTCTCATTTCACCATTTCCATAAACTGCGCTTCGTCAATTACCGGGATACCCAAAGCGTTTGCCTTATCCAGTTTGCTGCCGGCAGCCTCGCCTGCCAGTACATAAGTGGTCTTTTTAGAAACAGAGCCGCTGGCCTTGCCCCCAAAGGACTCGATCATGGCCGCCGCTTCGCTGCGCTTTAAGGTGGGCAGCGTACCTGTAAGCACAAAGGTCATACCTGCAAAGCGGTGATCCTCCACCTTCGTCTTGCTAACCATCTGCACGCCGGCGGCTTTCAGCTCCTCGATCAGCGCCTTGGCGCCGTCGGTAGCAAAGAAGTCCGCCACACTCTCCGCCATAATTTGGCCAAAGCCGTCAATGGCAGCGATCTCCTCCACAGTAGCCGTCATAATATTGTCCATATCTCCAAAATGGGTAGCCAGCAGTTTGCCCGCCTTGGCACCGATGTGGCGAATGCCCAGTGCAAACAGTAACCGGGAAAGGTCGTTTTCTTTGGACTTCTCCACAGAGGCTAAAATATTCCCGGCGCTGGTCTCCTGGAACCCGTCCAGGGCGGCGATCTTCTCTTTCTCCAGTCGATAAATATCACCGGCAGAGCGGAGCATACCCGCCTGCACAAAGGTCTCTATGATTGCCGGACCAAGCCCCTCAATGTCCATAGCATCCCGGGAGCAGAAGTGGATCAGATTGCGCAGCAGCTGTGCCGGGCACTCCGGGTTCACACAGCGAATAGCCGCCTCGTCCTCCTCCCGAATCACCGCCGCGCCGCAAGAGGGACACACGGCAGGGAAAGTATAGCAAGGATTACCGCCGTGTTTGGTCACGCACAACACTTCCGGGATAATATCTCCGGCTTTTCGCACAGTGACCGTATCACCGATGGCAATGCCTTTTTCCGTAATAAAATCCTGATTATGCAGCGTGGCGCGACTGACGGTAGTGCCCGCCAGATGAACGCTTTCCAGCACAGCGGTAGGGGTCAGCACCCCGGTGCGACCTACGGCGATCTCAATATCCAGCAGCTTTGTTTCTTTCTCCTCCGGCGGGTATTTAAAAGCAATGGCCCACTTGGGGAATTTGGCGGTAGAGCCAAGAACCTGCCGCTGGTCAAAATCATCTACTTTAATGACAGCGCCGTCAATATCGTATTCCAAATCGCCCCGGCGTTCACCGATGGCGTGGATCTCATCCAGCACCTTATCAAAATCCGCATAACAAGGGAAATCATCTACCGTGTGAAAGCCCAAATATTTAAGATAATCCAAGGACTCCTTGTGAGAATGCAGGGTCTTGCCCTGGATCTGCTGAATGTTGAATACAAAAATATCCAGTCCACGAGTAGCGGTCACACTGCTGTCCTTTTGGCGCAGAGAACCGGCTGCCGCATTTCGTGGGTTCTTAAAGGGCTTTTCTCCGGCAATCTGCTGTCGATCCACCACCTGCTCAAAGCTGCGGTGCGGCATATACACCTCGCCCCGCACCTCCAGGTACGGCAGCGGATCCTTGATTTTCAGCGGAATGCTGCGGATCACCCGCAAATTGCCGCTCACATCTTCGCCCACATCGCCGTCGCCTCGGGTAGAACCACGCACAAACACGCCGTCCCGGTATTCCAGACTTACGGACAGACCGTCAATCTTCGGCTCCACCACATAGCGCGGGTGGTCCCCACTTCCCTGCACCCGCCGGTCAAAGTCTCGCAGCTCCGCGGTACTAAACGCATCCTGCAAGCTCTCCATACGCACAGTATGGGTCACCGGGGCAAAGGAATTGTCCGCTTTGCCACCCACTTTTTGGGTGGGACTATCCGGGGAGACGTAGCGTGGATTGGCCTGCTCCAGCGACTCCAGTCGGCGCATCATCATATCGTACTGATAGTCCTCAATCTCCGGCGCGTCGTCGTTATAATACTTATCCGAGTAGTAGCGCAACTTTTGGCGCAAGTCCTCGATCTCCTGTAAAACAGTCACTGCATTTTCACCTGCTTATTATCTGTTTATAATCTTATTTATTATAGCAATTTTTGTCCAGGTATTCAACAATTATACGCCATTTTTTACCCGGCGTACAAAAAATGGGCACCTGCGCCACCGATTCGGCGGCCACAGGTGCCAAAATGTGATTTTGTTCGGTTACAGGGTGAATTTGCGGAATACTTTCTTGCCCTTACGCACCACAGCGCCGGCTTCTAAATCCGCCTTGCTGACGGTGGCATACACATCACCCACTTTTTCGTCATTCAGGCTCACGCCGCCCTGGGTGATCAGGCGTCTGGCCTCACCCTTGGACTTGACCATACCGCCCAGCACCATCAGATCCATCAGGCCGATGCTGTCGTTGGTCAGGCTGTCCGCCTCCACCTGGGTGGTGGGCATATTTGCGCTGTTTGCACCGCCGCTGAAGATGGCGCGTGCTGCTTCCTGGGCTTTCTTGGCTTCTTCCTCGCCGTGCACCAGGTTGGTCAACTCATAAGCCAATACTTCCTTGGCGGAGTTCAGCTGCTGGCCTTCCAATTTGGCATACTCGTTGATCTGCTCCATAGGCAGGAAGGTAAGCAACTTCATGCACTTGATCACATCTGCGTCGTCCACATTGCGCCAGTACTGGTAAAACTCATACGGAGAGGTCTTTTCCGGATCCAGCCAAACGGCGCCCTTTTGGGTCTTGCCCATCTTCTTGCCCTCGGAATTCAGCAGCAAGGTAATGGTCATGGCAGAGGCATCCTCCCCCAGCTTGCGGCGGATCAGCTCCGTACCGCCCAACATATTGGACCATTGATCGTCGCCGCCAAACTGCAAGTTGCAGCCATATTTCTGGAACAGCGTGTAGAAGTCATAACTCTGCATGATCATGTAGTTGAACTCCAGGAACGACAAGCCCTTTTCCATCCGCTGCTTGTAGCACTCGGCAGTGAGCATACGGTTCACGGAAAAGCAGGCGCCTACTTCCCGCAGCACTTGCAGGTAGTTCAAATCCAGCAGCCAGTCGGCGTTGTTCACCATCAGGGCCTTGCCCTCGCTAAAGTCAATAAAACGGCTCATCTGCTTTTTGAAACAGGCGCAGTTGTGGTCAATGGTCTCCTTGGTCATCATCTGGCGCATATCGCTGCGGCCGCTGGGGTCGCCGATCATGGCGGTACCGCCGCCGATCAAAGCGATGGGCTTGTTGCCGGCCATTTGCAGCCGCTTCATCAGGCACAGTGCCATAAAATGACCCACATGCAGACTGTCTGCGGTAGGGTCAAAGCCAATATAAAACACGGCTTTACCGGCATTGACCAGATCGCGTACCCGCGCCTCGTCCGTTACCTGGGCAATCAACCCCCGTGCTTGCAAATCCTCATAAACTCCCATTTGTTTGTCCTCCAATATTCAGTCTATCTATTCGGTCACAGGCGAAAGGCGCATGTGCCGTTTTTTACTTTTTGTTCCATATTCACGCCCATTGCGATTATCCCTCCCTGGCAGTACGCAGCATTTCCTCTGCCGTAGACAGCAGCGCCGGTGTAATTTCCAGTCCGCCCATAATGCGCGCCAGTTCTCTTGCTCGACCGTCAAAGTCCAGGCGCTGCACATGCGTATACGTGCGCTCCCCTTTCACCTGCTTTTGGATCAGGAAGTGCGCCCCGGCCAGAGATGCAATCTGTGCCGAGTGGGTCACACAAATCACCTGGGTGTCCTCAGCTACAGCCCGCAGCTTTAAGCCGATCTTTTGGCTGGCACGGCCGCTGACCCCGGTGTCAATCTCGTCAAAAATCAGAGTGCCCACCGTATCTTTGTGGGCCAAAATGGTCTTGATGGCAAGCATTATGCGGGACAGTTCACCGCCGCTGGCGATTTTAGCCAAGGGCTTGGGCGGCTCGCCCGGGTTGGTGGAAATCAAAAACTGCACCGTATCCTGCCCGATAGAGGACAGCTTACCTTTGCCAAAGTCCACTACAAAGCGAATACCCGGCATATCCAAATACGCCAGTTCTCTGCAAACTTCCTTTTCCAGCTTGGCAGCCACCTGCTTGCGTTCCCCGGTCAAATTCTCTGCCGCCGCTTGCACTTGCAAAAGCAGCTCGTCATAGGACTTGCTGAGGGTCTCCAATTCCCGGTCGGCAAAGAGGATTTCCTCACGCTGGGCGCGCATTTCATCCAGCTTGCCCAGCATTTCCTGCTCCGTAGCGCCGTATTTTAAGGACATGCGGTACAATTGATCCAGCCGCTCCTCAATTTGGGCTTGCTCCTCCGGATCAGCGTCCAAGGCGTCCAGCTTCTGTTCCGCGTCATCTTTGCAGGTCTCGGCGCTGTCACACAGGGCATACAGCTGCTCGCTGATGCTTTGCAAGGAAGAATAGGGTGCCGTCTTGGCTGCCAACGCCCGCAAATAGCCGCACACCCCGGAGAATTCCTCGTCTCCGCCCATGGTATAAGCCACATCTTGCAGGGCGACTCGCACCGCCTCTGCCTCACTCAGCTCCGTGCGCCGGGCGTTCAGCCGCTCGGTCTCGCCGATCTGTATATCTGCGTCCTCCAGCTCTTTAATCTGGTAGTTCAGCAGATCCAGCTTATTTTCTTTGTCTTCCTCGTCCGCCGTCAGCGCCTTTAACCGCCGCCGCACAGATAAAAATTGGTGAAACACCGATTGATACGCCGTCAAGGTACGGTCACTCTCTGCCAGCATATCCACAAAGTGCACATGTGCCTCCGGGTCCAGCAGTGTTTGGGAGTCGTGCTGACCGTGGATATTCACCAGTGCATTACCCACCGCGCGCAGCATGGTCACAGTACAGAGCGCACCGTTGATCTTGCAGCTGCTTTTGCCCTCGGCAGAAATCCGTCGGTAAAGCACCAGCGAACCGTCCACCTCCGGCTCCAGACCCAAATTGCCGATCACAGCCTGGACGGCCGGGTCCACCCCCTCAAAGAAGGCGCGTACCACCGCCTGGGGCGCACCGTGGCGCACCAACTCCCGGGATGTGCGCTCGCCCAAAATGGCGTTGATCGCGTCCACCACAATGGACTTACCGGCGCCGGTCTCACCTGTGAGCACATTCAGCCCGGTGTCAAACCGCACCGCTGCCTTTTCAATCACGGCAATATTCTCAATTTCCAGCACTTTAAGCATGGAGCATCTTCTCCAAATTTACGGTAAAGATCTGGGCTTCCCGCTCACTGCGGCAAAGCACAAAGATGGTATCGTCCCCGGCGATGGTACCCACTACGCCGTCCCAGTCCATAGAGTCAATGGCGGCACAGGCAGCGTTTGCCATACCGGAAAAGCACTTGATACACACGGTGTTCATGGCAAACTGCACCTTTAAGATGGCCTCACTGACAATACCTGCCGTGCGACCGAAGCTTTCCTCCTTAGGGTGCTTACCGGTGGAGTACACATACTTGCCGTCTGCACTGTGTGCCTTCACCAGCCGCAGCTCTTTAATATCCCTGGAAATGGTGGCCTGGGTGACTTCAAAGCCGGCCTCATGCAAATATTTTTGCAAATCCTCCTGGGTTTCCGTCTCGTATTTGGAGATGATCTCCAGGATCTTTGCCTGTCGTCTTTTCTTCATCCCAATCACCTTTCAATGATCTTTTTTCGCAGAATTTCGTAAAAATTGTCCGGCTTCACTTTAATAAGCCGCGCCACATAGGGAGATTTGGAAATACGCACCACCGTGCGACCGTCAATCTGTACCGGGCGCTTGCCGTCCGCTGTAAAAATCGAGTTGTTGTCCACATCATTCTGCACCTTTACATACAGTGCCTTGCTGCTGGGGAACACAATGCTGCGGTCAATCAGCGAATGCGGGCAAATGGAGGTGACCACAAAGCAATCCGTCTCCGGGCTGACCACCGGTCCGCCTGCCGCCATTGAGTACGCCGTGGAGCCGGTTGGGGTAGACACGATCACACCGTCCGCCCGCACATCCCACACCGGGCGCTCCTCACAGTGGATATTTACATCTATCAGCCGAGCATAATCACCGCGAGTGACCACTGCGTCATTCAGGCAGTGAAAAGTCTCTGTCACCTGATTTTCACGGATAATATCCGCCTGGAGCATCATCCGTTTGTCTACCTTATATTTGCCGGTAACCACATTGCCCAGCAAGGACAGTTCGTTAGCCTCCAAGCCGCTCATAAAGCCCAGTCGTCCGCCGTTAATGCCCAGCACGCACTTGTCATAAAAAGCCGCTTTCTTGGCAATCCGCAGCGTGGTACCGTCGCCGCCGATGGCGATAGCAAGATCGCAGTCCTCCATCATCTTGTCCGGCTTACTGTATACCACATGGTGCCCAGGCAGCTGACCGGTGCACTCCTTGGTTACATATACATGACATTTCAGCCGATCCAACTCGCTGAGCACATCACCGGTCAGACGGCGTACCGACTCATTTTCAATATAAGGAAAAACAGAAATAATCATACCAATGCCTCATGGGAGCGACCCACCAGCGCGGCCGGGTCTACCTCCGGCGCAACCGCAGGCGCCTCAGATTTTTCCACATACAACAGGTATTCAATATTCCCCTCCGGCCCTTTTACCGGGGAAAATTCCAGACCGAGAACAGAAAAGCCGTTCTCGATAGCCATACCGATTACCCGTTCGACCACTTCCAGGTGGGTGGCGGCTTCCCGCACCACACCTTTTTTGCCCACTTTATCCCGACCGGCCTCAAACTGGGGCTTGATCAGGCACACCGCCTGCCCACAGGGGCGCAGCAGTAAATGCAAATTCGGAAAAATATGCTTTAAGGAAATGAAGGATACATCCACAGACGCAAAATCAATGGCTTCCGGCACCTGTTCCTCTGTAATATGGCGGAAGTTGGTGCGCTCCAGGTTCACCACCCGATCGTCCGTGCGCAGGCTCCAGGCCAGCTGGCCATAGCCCACATCAACGGAATACACCCGCTTTGCGCCATTTTGCAGCATACAATCCGTAAACCCACCGGTGGACGCTCCCACATCCATACAGGTTTTGTCTGCTAAAGTGATGGGAAAGACCTGCATGGCCTTTTCCAGCTTCAAGCCGCCGCGGCTCACATATTTCAGCGTTTTGCCCCGCACCTCCAGCTTGTCGCCTTCTTTCAATTCAAAACCGGCCTTGTCCACTTTTTGGTTGTTTACATAGACCTGACCGGCCATAATAATGGCCTTCGCCTTTTCTCTGCTGGGGGCGTAACCGCCCTCAAACACAGCCACATCAAGCCGGGTTTTCTTCTGCATGGTTGACCTCACTGACTATGGACGCCTTGTCCAGCCCAAACTTGCGGAGTTGGCTGTCCACAGACGCCTGTTTTACAAATGTATCCGGCACGGCCTTGTGGAAAAACCGAGCATTTCCACCTTTCTCTTCCAGCAAAGCGGCAAAGGTTTGCCCCACGCCGCCGCTGACCGTGGCTTCTTCATAGAACCAAATGACCTGCGCCTGGGCAGCGGCAGCCACCGCCTCCGGCGCAATGGGTCGAATCCGGTTCAGTTTAATAACAAAAGTATCGTCCAGCTCTTCTATGGCTTCCAGACAGGTATCAAACAGCCGCCCGTATGTCACCAGGCAGCGCTTGGCGCCCGGATCGCCGAAGATACGAAACGGCTCTTTCTCGTACTGATAGCCTTCCGGCGGGGTTGGCTCTCCCCCTCTGGGGTAACGAATCGCCACAGCGCCCGGGTCCACATAAATGGCCTGGTACAGCATGGAGCACAGCTCCGCATAATATGTAGGCGCATACACCGTCCAGCCGGGCACGGAATTGAGATAAGAGGTATCAAAAATCCCCTGGTGGCTCTCGCCGTCCTCACCTACAAAGCCGGCCCGGTCCACTGCCAGGATCACCTTTAATCCTTGCATGGATACATCATGAATCAGCTGGTCATAAGCGCGTTGCAAAAAGGTGGAATACACCGCAAAAATCGGCACCATACCGCCTCTCGCCAGACCACCGGAAAAAGTGACCGCGTGCTGCTCCGCAATGCCTACATCAAAAAAACGCTGGGGATATTCGCCGGCAAAACGGGTTAATCCGGTGCCCGCAGCCATAGCCGCTGTTACGCAGCAAATACGGGCGTCCTTGGCGGCAAAGTCGCACACTGTGTTGCCGAATACGGAGGAAAAAGTCTCCCCTTTGCTCAGCGGTTCACCGGTGTTTACATCGAATTTGCCGATACCGTGGAACTGGGTGGGGTTCTTTTCCGCAGGACGATAACCCATACCCTTCACCGTGTTAATGTGAATCAGCACCGAGTGCTTGTGCGCCTTAGCCACTGTCAAGGCGTCAGTCAATGCTCGCAGGTCGTGGCCGTCGATGGGTCCGTAGTAACGAAAGCCCATATCCTCAAACATGGTGGCCTTATAGATCCGCTTACGAATGGCGGAATTCATATTGGTTAAAAAACGACAAAGCTGGCTGCCCACTTTGGGAATGCGGGACAGAAAATGCTCCACTCTGCTCTTAAAGGTAAAATAGGCCCGGGAGGTGCGAATACTGGTCAGGTTTTTTGCCAAAGCACCTACGTTTTGGCTGATAGACATATTGTTATCGTTGAGAATAACGATCAAATTATCGTTCTCCGTGCCGGAGTTGTTCAGGGCCTCATAGGCCAGACCGCCGGTCATGGCGCCGTCGCCGATCACAGCAATCACCTTGCCCTTTTCGCCCCGCAGCGCTTTTGCCTTAGCCAAACCAATGGCTTGGGAAATAGCCGTAGAACTGTGGCCGGAGGAAAAAATATCGTGCTCGCTCTCGTCCGGTCTGGTAAAGCCGCTGATGCCGCCCTCGGTGCGCAGGGTAACAAAATCATCCTTGCGCCCGGTGAGGATCTTGTGGGTATAGCACTGGTGACCCACATCAAAAATAATGGGGTCGGACGGACTGTTAAACACCCGGTGCAGCGCCACGGTCAGTTCCACCACGCCCAAATTGGAGGCCAAGTGCCCGCCGTTATGGGACACAGTCTGAACCAGCAAATCGCGGATCTCTGAACACAACTGTTCCAACTCATCACGATTCATTTTTTTCAAGTCCTTAGGAGACTGAATGCTGTCTAAAAGAGACAAATAACTCAACTCTTTTCATGAGGCTATTGTACCATAGCCTGAATAAAAATGCAAGATTTGTATAATAATGCAAAAAATCAGTGATTCCGACCGATCAACGACTGCGCAAGTGCCTGTAAAAAGTCTGTATCGTCAAAGGCACGCAGGCTTTCCAGTGCTTTATCCGTCAGCAACTCTACATCCTGCTGCGCCTTTTCCAGCCCTACCTTAGTGGCATAGGTCACCTTGCCCTGGACACTGTCCGAGCCAACGGGCTTGCCCAGCATTTCGCTGGTGCCGGTAATGTCCAAAATATCATCTTTGATTTGAAACGCAATGCCCAGATTATAGGCAAAATCAGAAGCAGCGGCAATTTGCGCCTGCGTAGCACCGGCTGCCAAGCAGCCCAAAATGCAGGCGGCAGAGATCAGTGCGCCGGTTTTCAACTTATGCACCGTCAGCAGCTGCTGCAAGGAGGGGTCTGCGGCTTCATATTTCAAATCCAGTACCTGACCGCCGATCATTCCGCTGACGCCTGCATTGGCCGCCAGTAGGCTAACCATTTGGCACTTAGCATCCGCAGAAAGCGCACAGTCGGCAATGATCTCAAAAGCATGGGTCAGCAGCGCGTCACCAGCCAGTAGAGCAATATTCTCCGGATATGCCTTGTGACAGCTGGGTCTGCCGCGACGCAGGTCGTCATCATCCATACAGGGCAGATCATCATGGATCAAGCTGTAAGTGTGAACATATTCCAGAGCGCAGGCCGGTTCCAGCACTGCATGACGGTCACCGCCGCATGCCTTACAAAACTCAAGCGCAAGCACCGGGCGCAGTCGTTTGCCGCCGTTCATCAAGCTGTAACGCATGGCCTCAACCACCTCACCCTGGTCGAATACCGTGGGAGGCAGAAGCTGCTGTAAAGCATTCTCGATCAGGCGTTGATCATTGGCAAGAGTATTTTGAAATGCATCGTTTGTCATTTTTCGTCACCAGCCAATTCCGTAATTTTTTGCTGCGCCTGCTGCAAGATCTGTTTGCAGTAGGCTGCCAGTTTGGCACTCTCCTCATAAAGGGCAATACTCTCCTCCAAGGGCACCGTGCCGTTCTCTAAGCGGGCGCTGATGTCCTCCAGGCGCTGCATTGCATCAGCGTAAGTCAAGTTTTCTTCATTCATCTTCTCTTTCCTCCAAAACCTGCACCGGCACACTTCCGTCTGCAAATTGCAGGCGCAATGCAGTACCCGGTGATACTTCTTCTTTTTTGGTCACCGGTGAACCGTCTGTATGGCGCACCAGTGTATAACCTCGGCGCAACACCGCCAGCGGGCTGTAAGCTTCAATTTGTTCCAGCACGCGTTCCAAACGGGTGTTCTCCCGCTCTAAGCGGAGCCGGATTTGTTGCCAGTTACCGTTCATCAAGGCTTGTAACCGTTCCAGTCGAGTCGAAATATATGCCCCGGCGCTGCCTCTGCGCGCCAAGCAACTGTCCAGTCGCTGATTTTCCCGTTCCAGAACACTGCGCAACGCGCGGGAAGCAATGCTTTCAAGCTGCGCAATGCGGCGCAGCTCTTCCTCCCGATCCGGCACAGCCAACTCCGCCGCCGCACTGGGGGTAGGTGCCCGCATATCCGCCACAAAATCCGTAATCGTAAAATCCGTCTCATGCCCAACGGCAGAAATGATGGGTGTTTTGCAAGCATAGACGGCGTTGATCACCGTCTCCGTATTAAACGCCCACAGATCCTCCATAGACCCGCCGCCACGGCCAACGATCAGTACATCCAGTCCCATTTTGTCCAGCTGTTCAATAGACCGGGCAATGCTTTCCGGCGCGCCGTCGCCCTGCACCACGGTGGGGGCGATCACCAGTTCCGCCGCAGGAAAGCGCCGTGCGGTAATCTGCTTAATATCCGCCACTGCCGCACCGTAAGCAGAGGTGGCTACGCCAATCCGCCCGGGGTACTTGGGTATCGGTTGCTTGTGACTCTCATCAAACAGCCCGGCAGCCGCCAAACGAGACTTTAACTGCTCAAAGGCCACAGCCAGTGCACCGGCGCCCTGGGGCTGCATATCGTCCACATACAGCTGATACACGCCGTCTCTTTCGTACACGCTCACCCGACCTCGGCAAATCACCCGCATACCGTTCTCCGGTGCAAATCGCAGGTGTGCGCCCTGGGCGGCAAACAGCACGCATTTCAGTTGCGCTTTTTCGTCCCGCAGGGTGAAGTAGCAGTGTCCGCTGGTGGGATAGCGCTTAAAATTGGAGATCTCACCGCTTACATAAAGATTTTGCAGCGGCGCGTCCCCTTCCAGCAGTGCGCGCAAGTAAAAATTAAGTTTAGAAACAGAAAGTACAGTCATCATTCCAGTTCTTTGCTGCACAGGGCAGCATACACGGCCACACCGGCCGCATTGTCACAACTCAGCGCAGGCGGGGCAAACACGCCGCCAAAGGCTGTTTCCAGTTCTCGGCGCAAGATGGTGTTTGACATCACGCCACCGGCAAACAGCAGCGGCAGCCGCCCATATTCGGCAAACACAGCCTGCACCATACCTTGTAAGGCAGCAGATACGCTGGAGAGCACAAACCGGGCAATATCAGCCGGTGCATCCCCTGCCTGCAAGCGCTTGTCCACTTGATTTTCCACCCCGGACAAAGAGCAATTTGCTCCCTGCATCGAGGGTTTGATTTTATAACTTACCCTGCTTTGCAGCGCCAGCTGTTCCAGCGCCGGACCGCAAGGGAATTGCAGACCCAGCCGCACCCCGGTACGGTCAATCAGCTGCCCGGCCTTTAAGTCCGAACTGGCCGCCACACAGCGAGCGGAAATCAATTCTTCCTTGTGCGGTTCCACAAGCAGGGCTTCTGTTGTACCGCCAGACACATGAAAGGCCACAAAGGGCGCACGGATCATCTCCAGCGCACCGGCACCGTACAGTGCCGCCAAAATGTGCCCCACTTGGTGAGATGTGGTATAAAGAGGGCAACCGGCAGCCTTAGCGGCAGCAGTCGCCGCGCTGATCCCTGCCAAAAAGCAAGGCATATAGCTGCCCTCCACATTCCGCGGTCGGGTGCTGACACCAACGGCAGTCACCCCATCCATTGGCGGCAGTTTATCAAACAGCAACGGCAAATTGCGCGTATGCTGAAACAGGGCGTCGCTCTGGCGCAGACCCCGCTCTCCCGGGCGCACCTCCAAAAGCTGCTTTTGCTGGGTGAGCGCTTCACCGTCCAGCACAGCGGCAGAGGTGGTGTAATTGCTGGTGTCTATTCCCAGAATCATTCCGACTTACTCCGAGACACAGCACCCAGCACACCGTTGATAAAGCTGGCGTCTTCCTGACTGCCGTACTTCTTTGCCAACTCCACAGCCTCATTGATCGCCACGCTGTCCGGCAGATCGTCCACAAATTCCATTTCGTAGAGCGCCAGGCGCAGCACAGTCAGGCTCACCTTGGGCAGACGGTTCAGCTTCCACTTTTTGGAATAGCTTGCCAGGGTCTCGTCCAGCTTGTCCAAATTGGCAAGCACGCCGGTGTAAAGTTCTTTTGCATAATCGCTTACCGTGCCGATATTTTCGTCATAGATCGCCACCAGGTCGTCCTGGGGCAAAAACAGGTACTCAAACAGCAGGATAAACGCCTGCTCGCGCTGTTCGTTCCGCTTCATAAACTTCCTCCAAAAGAAAAAACCGACAAGAAACGCCGCCTTGTCGGTAAAATCCGTTTTTACTCTTCAGTTTCACAAGGTTCCGTTTCACTCTCCGGCTGGTCAAATTCCAGTCCGGCAATGATCACATTGACTTTAGACACCAGCTTACCGGTCATATTCTGCACAGACTCCTTGACCGCCTGCTGTACCTCTTCCGCCACTTGGCGGATCTTTTTACCGGGCAGCATGTTCACATAAATGCTGATGTTCAAATCCTCACCGTCTGCCAAAACACGCACCGGGCTCATTACCTTCAGGCTGCCCTTCTTAATGGTATTGACCACATCCACCGGGCGGTTAGAGAACCCGGCAATGCCGTCCACATCTTTGGCTGCATTGGTGGCGATGGCTGAGATCACTTCTTCGGAAATGACCAGTTCGCCCATGGAAGTGCTTGTATTGATCTCCATGCAAAAAACGCTCCTTTGTTGCCAGCGGATATGCCGCTGCAAATGTGCGTTTATTATAACATAAGTAAAAGCAACTTACAAGACAGTTTTGGAATTTATTTGGACTGAATGATGGTCACATTTTTATAATCACAGCCAACCTGTTCCACGGCGATCTCCTTGATCTGTAAGATCAGCGCGTCAGTCAGGTCCTTGCTGTCTACGATCACGTCTACTTTTTTGCCATCTGTGCTCACGATCGCCAGACACTGCCCCACGCCCTTGGCGGTCACCAGTGTTTCGATTTTGTTTTCCGCATTGATGCTGTCGGAGATCTTAGCAATCTTCTGTGCCGCTTCTTTATGGGCTGCCGCGCTTTTGTCCGCGGTATCCACGATTTTTTGCAGCTTTTCCAACGCAGCGTCCCGACTGCTTTGCCGATCCAGCTTGGCCTGGGTAAAGTAGCTGTTCTCCGTAGCAGCCTCAGTGGTAGCATCCACAAAGGTGGCCTCCCCCAGGGTCTTCGTGCGTTGGGCGCTGACTGTACTGATTTTTGTGGAAATATCGCTGTTCTCCCAGTACCAGTTGCCCACTACGCCCACAGCCAAAATCAGCACCATACAACCCAGACTTACCCGCGCCCGGTGCAGCTTTCGCTTTTTCAGCTGATCCTCCGTGAGCACCTCTTGCATTTCAGCCCCCGGTTCCTTTTTCTTTTTCTCTTTCATATTCGGTCACCTATTCCCCTTTCAGTTTTGAGACGGATATTCGATTTGTGGGTATGCCAAAGAGAGAAGCAACTGTGGTGGTGATCTTCTCTCGAACAGCCGGATCGTCGCCGCCGGTGCACACCACCGCCACCCCCTGCACATTGGGCAGGTAGGCACTGAGCAGCAGCGGGCTTTCGCCGCTGTCCTGGTCATAAAGCACATAGTCCTCCTTGCTGCTGCCGCTGTCTGCATCTCGCTTGCTTTCGCTGTTGGTGGCGTACACATTCTCGTCGCTTTTCTCCAACGTGATCATCACCTTGCAGGTGCCCACCCCGTCCATACTGGCAACGGTTTTTTGCAGCCGCCCCTCCAGATCCGCCACATAGGCTTCGTAATCCCTGGCGGTGGTGGTCTCGCTTTTACTCTTACTGCCTGCGGTTCCATTGCCGGAGAGCAGCACCAGCGCAATTCCCAGCACTGCCAAAAGAATGAACACCTTGCGCTGCCCCTGCGGCGCCTTTAGCAGTTCTTTCCACTTCTCTGTCATTTCTACTCCCCCAGTCCTTTTACCACCGGCTGCAATCCCAGCTGTGCCTTAAGAAGCGCCGCCACTGCCTCCCGATCCATGTCGCCGGGCACGGAGACCACCAGCTTTTGAATATAGATCTCCTGCTCTTTGATCCGTACCGAGGCCTGCACACTGCAATCCTTGTACCCGGCAGCAGTCAGGGTCTGTTTAACACGGCTCTCGATTTGGCTTTCATACACGCTGTTTGCGTCTGCCGCCTGCGCTGTGACATCGGAGAAATAAGCGGAAAAATCCGCCTTCTCGCCGCCGGTGATGGGCAGCAGAAACCCGGCGATGATAAAAAGCGACAGTACGGTTTTATAAAATCGCCCCATACTGCCCCTCGGCGATACCAGTGATAGGATAACTGCCCCAATGAGAGTCAAACAAATGTTCAGGGTCCACTGCTTTACCACATCCATTACCCGGCAGCCCCCTTTGCAGCGATCAGTATGCCGATGGAGATCACTGTGGTGACCATGGAGAGAATGAGCACCACATTCATCAGCAAAAAGGCGTCGCCAAAGGCCCGCAGCATTTTGCACACGGTGCGGTCATCAAAGATCTCGCTCACCGCCACGGACACGGCAATGCTAACACGCCAGCCGATCACATTTATCAGCGCCGGCAAAAACAGGGCAATGACCCCAATAATGCCCACAACGCCTACCGTGCTCTTCACCAGCCCGGCATAGCTTTGTATAGACAGCAGTCCCTCGCTGATGGCGCTGCCGATTACCGGCACTACGGAATTGATGGCAAAGCGCAGAGAACGCAGTCCCAGCGCGTCCGCCCGGGAGGCCACTGCCGTCTTCACGGATAACACCGTCACAAACGCACCGGCGCAAAAGGAGATCAGTGAGATCAAGCCCTTACGCACCACACGCAACGCACCGTCAATATTCAGCGAACTGCGCACGCCGGAGCACAGACTCAGTGCCAAAAAGCAGTTAATCAGGGGCACAAACAGCTTAGCTGACAGAATATTCAGCCCCTGGGCCAGCCCCAGCAGCAGCGTGTTGGTGGACACCCCGGTCAGGCTGCTTCCGGACACGGTTAGAATCACCAAAAATGCCGGGAAGAACGCAAACACAAAGTCCGCGCAAATGCCGATGGTGGCACAGCAAAGGGACACAGTGTCCGCACACTGGGCAGCGATCAGCGCCGCAATGACCAAGGCGGAGGCAGTGGAATAAACAGAACTGTTTTGTCCCAGCAGTCCGCTGCCGGAAAAACCGGTTAAAAAGGCGGACAGCAGCGTAAAGCTGAGCACAGACAGCAGTGCTCGCAGCGGCGTTTGGATATTTTGGCGCGCCAACCGCCCCAGCACCTGCACGCAGGACTTAGCGTCCAGCGCCGTCACCGTCTCAAAGTCAAAATCATCCAGTCCCAGCTGCTCCAGCACGCTGTTTGCGTCGTCCCCCAGCTTTTCAAACGCCGACAGGTCATAACCGGACAGCGCCTGGCGATAACCGTCGCCGGAGAGCGCCGGCTGGGCGGCAAAGCACACCCCGGGCAACGCCAACAAAAGTAAAAATGTCAATACAAATCGCTTCATTTTACAAGTCCCGTCACAATTCCGATCACCGTTTGAAACAGCGGTAGCAGTAGGGACAGTACCAGAATTTTGGCTGCTGTCTCCGTTTGAGAAGCTAATGCGGACGCGCCGTTGTCCCGGCACACATCGCACACCACCTGGGTCACGATGGAAATGCCCAGGATCTTGAACATCAGATCAATATACGCCCCGGTGTCCCCTGCCGCCGTCTTTAAGTCGCCCAATATACCAAAGGCGCTGCCGGCCAACTTGGACACCGTGTAAAACAGCAGTCCGGCACCGGCCACAGTAACCAGCAAAGCAAAGGTAGGGTTCTCTTTTCTCAGCAGCACCGTCAGCAGCAGGCAAACGGCGGCGATCCCTGCGATCTGGATCATAGGTCAAACATAGATTTTATACCGGAGAAAAGCGCGCTGATCTTCGGCACCAACATCATCAAAACCACAATCACCCCGGCCAGGGTGGTGAGCATGGCCTGGTCCTCCCGTCCGCTGCGCACCAAGAGGGTGTTCAGCACCGCCACGATCATACCGATGGCCGCAATTTTGAATATAAAATCCACGCTCATTTGTACCTCCTGATCTTTTTAGGCCAGCAGCAGGGCGGCAATCAGCCCGCCGGACAGGCCAAAGGCCACATACAACTGTTTTTGTCGCTTGCACCGCACAGCGTATTCCTCTGCCCGGCCTTTGGCAAAGGCAATGTAGACGTCGGTGAGCCGCAACTGGTTTTGCAGATCGCTTTTGCCCAGCCTTTGCAAAAAGGCTGCCAACTCTTGGTCATCCCGGGCAGTCAGCCCGGTAGCGACCGTCACGGTCTTGGCCGGGTCACAGCCCTGCAAAAAATCAAAGGGCGCAAAGCGGGGATCCGATGCCAGCTGGGCAAAAATAGCCCCCGTATCCGTCATGCTGTAATCCAGCAGCAGCCGCACCTGCTCCCCCAAGCGGCAAAGCAGCTGCGCCCGCTCACAGCGCCGCCCCACTTCAACTGCCAGTGAAATACCGATCGCCCCGCAAAAAAGTACGATCATCCACAGTCCAAGGATCTTCATCGCCGCCACCTCGCAAATCCACCACGGAAAAGGTATCTCCGTATTCTTCCAGCAGCACCACATAATCAAATTCGCCGGTTAGATAAAGCTTTTTGATAATGGACTTGTGCACCAGGTCCTCCGCATCCCGAATATGTACGGACACGGCAAAAGCCACCCCGGAGGAGAACCCGGCCTTAATGGCGTCCACCTCGGCATCGTCGGCAATCTCGTCACAAACAATCAGCTCCGGCGACAAGGTACGCACGGCAATCTCTATACCTTTTTTCTTGCCAAAACCGGTCAGCACATCCGTGTTCACCCCTGGGGAAAAGCCGCCGAATTCGCCCCGCTCGTCTACGATACTCACTTTTCTGTACCGCCCGCCGAACCCGCCGGACAGCGCTCTTGCCAGATCCCGCAGAACAGTGGTCTTACCGCCCCCCGGCGGCGCTGCCACAATGATACTGGGCAGCCTGCCTACAAAGAGCGTGTTCAGCACCCCACGGGCGCAGCCTCGCTCCTCTCGGGCAATACGAATGTTCAGGGACTGCACATCCCGAATGGCGGTTACGGTGCCGTCTTTTTCCACTGCCGTGGCGGCAATACCTACCCGATTGCCGTTGGGCGCAGTTACAAAACCCTCCACCAGTGTGCCCATGTGCGTATGTACCGAGTAGGCGCACACAGCGGCAAACAGCGCGTCAAAGGCGGCGTCCGTGACAGAAAGCGCCCGGGCCGAACAGTGATTGATCAGCTTACCACCATCAGTAAGAAAGCAAGTCCGACTGCCCAACATAACCACCAGTGGCCGCCCACGGCGCACCCGCAGCTCCGTAATTTCTTCCTTAGTCTGCTCCGGCAGCGCCAGCAGCAGATCCCCCGGCGGCTGGGCCAGAAGCCGCGCCGCGTCGTCAAAATTGTTCATAGGTCACCCCGCATTTCATTTCTGTAAAAAGATATGCCCCACACAGGGCTTGTATGCCTACTTGGTTTATTTCAGTTGCAGTGCGCCCATAATTATGATAAAATAGGCAGAGTTGTGTTAAAATCAAATTCACACAAAAAGCAAGAGGTGCATTTTATGGACATTACCGCAAACAACAAACATCGCTTTGCTACAAAGTGGATGAATACGGAAACGGTGAATTACACCGCCGCCTACACGCTGTGCCTGTTGGTGCTTTTTGCCGTCAAGCAGCTGTGCAAGGTGGCGTTTGGCTTGGGGGCCGGTGCGGCTGTTGGGATCGGTGCCGGTGTGGCTGCGCTACTGTCCTTTGTACTGGAGAAGAAATTTGTCTTTCCCCGGGGTATGGCAACCGTTCCCAAACAGATCGGCGGCTTTCTCTTTCGCTGTGCCGTGGATTTTGGGTTCTATAAGATCTTGTATTTTCTCTTTGCCACGCTGCTAAAGCGAGAAACCCCCTTTGTATGGCTGGCTACGGTAACGGTGGTCTATATTTTTAACTACCTGTTTGACCGCCTGCTGGTGTTTGACTGCCGGGACCAGGCAGCGACTAAAAGCGGCGGTCGGCTGTACAAGTTGTTTTTTGCCAACCGCTTTTTAGCGGTATCCGCCTTTGTGGCGCTGCTGGGCATTCTCTTTATTTTCATTGTGTACAGTGTGTTCCCGTTTGGGGACGGCACGGTCATGCGTATGGACCTGTATCACCAGTACGGTCCCCTGTTTGCAGAACTGTATGACCGGGTAGTAGAGGGCAAAAGCCTGCTGTACTCCTGGGAGAGCGGCGGCGGCAGCAGCTTCCTCGGCAACTATTTCAACTATCTTTCCAGCCCCTTTACAGTGCTGATCTTTCTGTTTGACAAGGCGGATATTTCCTTTGCCATCACCGCTTTGGTGATCGTCAAGTGTATGGCCTCTGCCGTCACTTTTACCTATTACTTAAAGGCGTCACAAAAGCGCCACTCTTATGTGAGTGCCGCCTTTGGTGTGTTCTATGCCTTTTGCGCCTACTTTTTAGCGTATTACTGGAACATTATGTGGATCGACGGTATGATTCTGCTGCCACTGATCGTACTGGGCATTGAGCGGCTGGTCAATACCGGCAAGGGCGCCCTGTATACCGGCGCGCTGGCAGTGCTGCTGCTGTCCAATTACTATATGGGCTATATGGCGTGCATTTTCTCTGTTCTGTACTTCTTGGCCTACTTCCTGATGACCGCCAAACCCCGACCGGAAAAGAGCGGCGAAAAGCTCACCACTCGGGAGAAGTACAGCGCCAAAAATCTCATGCGTCACCCGTTTCTCAATCGGTGCGCGCGCTTTGCCGGGTTCTCTCTGCTGGCCGCCGGGCTGTGCGCTGTGACCCTGCTACCCACCTATTTCCTGCTGCGGGGCAGCTCCGCTACCTCAGACAGCTTCCCCACCACTTTTGAGTCTTACTTTACCATTTTTGACTTTTTAACCTCCCATCTGTCCGCCCTGGAGACCACCATTCGCTCCAGCGGCGACGATGTGTTGCCCAATATCTACTGCGGCGTGCTGCCGCTGCTGCTGGTGCCCTTGTACCTCATTAACAGGCACATTTCTCTGCGGGAAAAGGCGGTGTATATTGTACTGCTTCTGTTTCTCCTGTTCAGCTTTGACAATAATGCGATTAATTTTATTTGGCACGCCTTCCACTTCCCCAACGACCTGCCCTTCCGCTTCTCTTATATGTACTGTTTCCTGGTGCTGGTGATGGCGTTCCGCGGTCTGTGCCGTATGCGGGACATTGCCTATAAGGACATTGTATTCGTGGCCCTGGGCTGGCTGCTGTATGTGATCGTGGCCCAGAAGTTTATGACCACCAAGATGAGCGAGATCTCCATTTATGTGACCATCGCCTTTCTTATTCTTTGGTGCGGGCTGCTGCTGTGCCTGCACAAGTCCGGGTTCAAAAAGAGCGTGCTTGCCTTTGCGGTGATCGCCATGTGCTTTAGCGAGGTGATCGTTTCCGACTGTTCCTCCATTCTCATTACCCAGGGCAACAGCGACTACAAGAGCAACTACGCTGCTTATCGGGAGTCCATAGAAGCCATCAACAAAAAGGACAACGACTTTTACCGCACGGAGCTAACTTACCTGGAACGGCGCATGGACCCCAGCTATTACGGCTACAATGGCATTTCCACCTTTTCCTCTATGGCGTATGAGGACTACTCCCAGCTGCAATACAACCTGGGTATGTTCGGCAATCGGATCAACAGCTACACCTACAATCCACAGACCCCGGTGTACAATATGATGTTCAATATCAAATACCTGATCGCCACCCCCACCAATCCTACCCCCACCGATCGGTATTTTACGGAAGTGTACCGCAACAAGGACAAATCCGCCGCCGTGTATGAGAACGACTGCTTCCTACCCATTGCCTATGCAGCCAAAACCCATTTGAAAGATTGGGCAGCGGATGAGGGCGATCCCTTTAAGGCGCAGGGGGACTACTTCCGCCTGGCAACAGGGCTGGACGGGGTATTTGTACCCTGCGGCTATACGGACTGCAGCTACGACAATCTCTCCGGTGACACATGCTCGGAGAACGGCACATTTTGGTTCAACAAGTCAAGCAGCGACGAGCAATACGGCACGGTGGAAGTAACCATCAGTCCCCTACGAGACGGCAATGTATATATCTACCTGACCTCGCCGGAAATCAAGACGGCAGAATTCAGTGGTGACGGCATAAAGAACACCCTGTCCCAAAATATTGAAGAGCCGTACATTATGGATCTGGGCTACCACAAAAAGGGCGAGGAAATTAAAGTATCCCTGGACGCCGGGAGTATGAGCGCCACGGAGAGCTATGCTTCTATTTACGCATACAGCGTGGACGAGACCGTATTTGCCAAAGGCTATCGCCTGTTGGCAGACAGCGCTCTGCAAGTCACCGACTGGGGCGAGACCCACATTACCGGCACCATCACCGTTCGCGAGAACAGCTACCTGTGCACCTCCATACCCTATGACACCGGGTGGAGCGTATACATTGACGGCGAAAAAGCGGAAACCTTTAAGCTGGGTGAAGCCCTGCTGACAACCACCGTCAAGCCCGGTAAGCATAAGGTGGAGCTGCGCTATACCCCCAAGGGGTTGGCAATCGGTGCGGCCGTCAGCGGCACCTGTGTTGCAGGCGTGGCCGGCTACCTGATTCTTGTTCATATTCGCCGCAAAAAACAACAAAGCGCCGGTTAATTCTGTCAATTCTCTGAAATTTTTCATTTTCCGGTTTACTTTCGCCGATGGTTGTTGTATTATAATGGCGTAAAAATTTAGGAGGAGCTGTTAATATGCCCAGAAAAACCGCTGAAAATGTAGAAACAATCCCCGTAGGCCCCCTTGGAATCATCGCCATGCCCGGCTGCGAAGCCCTGTGCGACAAGATCGACAAATACCTTGTCAAATGGCGCGCAAACCAGGCCAGCGAGCATCAGCAGAACATTGCGTTCTATGGCTACCAGCGCGACACCTACAAGGTGAATGTAACATTACCCCGCTTTGGCTCCGGTGAAGCCAAGGGCGTCGTGAACGAGAGTGTGCGTGGCTTTGATCTGTATATCATTACAGATGTATTCAATTACAGCTGCACATATAATATGTACGGAATGGAAGTACCCATGTCCCCTGACGATCACTATGCAGACTTAAAGCGCGTCATCTCCGCCATCTCCGGCAAGGCAAAGCGCATTACCATTTTGATGCCCATGCTGTATGAGGGTCGCCAGCATAAGAGAAGCAGCCGTGAGTCCTTAGACTGCGCGCTGGCACTGCAAGAGCTGGTCAATCTGGGCGTGGACAACATTATGACCTTTGACGCCCACGATAAGCGTGTACAAAACGCCATTCCCAACGGCTCCTTTGAGAACATAATGCCCACTTATCAGATGATCAAGTCTTTGGTGAACAGCGTAGAGGATTTGCATGTGGACAAGGATCACCTGATGGTCATTTCTCCGGATGAGGGCGCCCTGCACCGCTGCATATATTTTGCAACCCAGTTGGGTGTAAATCTGGGCATGTTCTATAAGCGCCGGGACTACACTCGCGTGGTCAATGGTCGCAACCCCATTGTGGAGCACCAGTACCTGGGCGACTCCGTAGAGGGCAAAGACATTATTATCGTAGACGATATGATTTCCTCCGGTGAGTCTATGCTGGAAGTTTGTTCCAAGCTGAAGGGCTTGAAGGCCGGTCGCATTTTCGTTTGCACCACCTTCGGTCTGTTCTGCAACGGTCTGGAAGTGTTTGACGAGGCATATAAGAACGGTACTTTCTATCGTGTATTCACCACCAACGGTGTGTATCAGACCCCGGAGCTGCTGAGCCGCGACTGGTACGAGAGCGTGGATCTGTCCAAATACACCGCGTATTTTCTGGACACCTTGAACCACGATATGTCCGTATCCTCTTTGTTGGACTGCTCCGACAAGATCGAGAAAATCCTCATCAAAAAGGGCTTAAAGGAAGCGAAATAATATGAGCGAGAAAAAAGAAAAGAGTTCCAAGCTGACCGCTGTACAAAAGAGGCTGATCATCGGCATTGTTTGTGCCCTGCTGGGCCTATTGCTCATCGGCGGCGGCATTTACTGCGGCGTAACGGATCAAAATCCCAAGGAAGCCGTTGTTGGTCTCTTTACGCCCCGTGATCAGGCCATTTGTGCCAGCTGGGACAGCCAGGATAAGCCCGGTGTGCTGGCCTTTGTGTTTTACTCCGACGGCACCTGCGACCGCTATATATCCACTTGGAACTTTGACTGCGAGTACACCATCAAGGGAAACAAGCTGACCATTGAGGACGCAGATACAAAAAAGACATTGGTATATCGCTTTTCCATTGTGGGCAAGGTGCTTACCCTTACTCTCCTGGAGGAGGACGGCAAGGAAGCAGAAGAACAGCAGGTCACCAAGTTTGATCAGGTTGATGAGTTGCACATGAAGAGCCTGAACGATATGATCAATGACGCCAAAGAAAAGCAGGCGGAAAAGCAGAGTGAATCCGCTGCCGACCAGCAGTAAAGATCCATTTTTACACAAAAAGCACTTGCAAATTGCAAGTGCTTTTTTTATCCGTTTGCATACATAGCAACTCCCCTGCATAGGCATTAGCAAGGAGATGACAAGCTATGTATGCAAAGCAGACGGCCCGTTGCCAACGACTTGCTCGGTATATTGTAGACACCAAGTCCACTGTACGCAGCACCGCCAAGGTATTTGGGGTGAGCAAATCCACCGTACATATGGATGTGACCCGGCGACTGGAACACATTGACCCGGAGTTACACGCTGCCGTTAAAGCTGTACTGGACGAAAACAAGGCAGAGCGCCACATTCGCGGCGGTAATGCCACGCGAAAAAAATACCAGCAGTTGAAAAAGGATTGAAAAAATCCCCCGCAAGTGGTACTATAAAGAAAAACGCGCGGAGGTACACTTGCAATGAAGATCGGATTTATCGGCTGCGGCAATATGGGCGGCGCCATTCTGCAAGGGATTTTACAAGGCGGCACACCGGCTGCCGATATTTATGTTTCGGCCCACAATTTGGAGGCATTGCGGCAAAGGCTGGGTCATACCGGCGTGCAGATCTGCCGGAGCAATACGGAAGTGGCGGCGCTTTGTGACACTGTCTTTTTGGCGGTCAAGCCGAATGTGTTGTCTTCTGTTTTGGCAGAGATCAGTCCGGTTTTGGCAGAGCGCACGGCCCTGCCCCTTCTGATCTCCATTGCGGCAGGCAAAAGCACAGCCTATCTGGAGGATCAGTTGGCAGTCCCCTGCCCGGTAGTACGCGTAATGCCCAATATTAATGCTCTGGTGGGTGAAGCCGTTAGCGCCGTTTGTGCCGGCAAAAACGCCACCGCAGATCAGGCCAAAACCGTATGCGACCTGATGGCCTGCACCGGCAAGGTACTGGAGTTAGACGAGACTATGTTCCCCTTGTTCGGTGTGCTGGGCGGCTGCTCCCCTGCCTTTGTTTATATGTTTATTGACGCCCTTGCCAGAGCCGGGGTGAAGCACGGTATGCGCAAGGATCAGGCGCTGCAAATTGCCACCCAAAGCGTGCTGGGCAGCGCCAAGATGATCGCCGAGAGCAGCGAACACCCCTGGGGGCTGATCGACCGGGTGTGCTCCCCCGGCGGCACGACCATTGAGGGTGTGCTGTCCCTAAAGGCAGACGGGCTGGAAACCGCCGTGCAAAACGCCGTAGACGCTGCGGTGGAGAAAGACAGCAAATTATAAAAAACGCCCGGTGCTTTAATGCACCGGGCATTTCTGTATAAAGAGAAGCCGCCGGAGATCCGACGGCTTTCATGATCGCTGTTCTTTTGTTTACAGGCAGGCTTTGATTTTGTCCACCATATCCAGCTGCTCCCAAGGCACACTCAGCTCCTCGCGGCCCATGTGGCCATAGGCAGCCACCTGACGGTAGATGGGGCGACGCAGATTCAGCCGCTCAATGATTGCGGAGGGACGCAGGTCAAACACCTTGTTAATAACATCGCAGATTACATCATCGCTGACCTTACCGGTGCCCTGGGTATCCACCATCACGGACACAGGCTTGGCCACGCCGATGGCGTAAGCCAGTTCAACCTCACACTTGTCTGCCAAACCGGCAGCCACCAAGTTTTTGGCCACCCAGCGGGCAGCATAAGCCGCGCTGCGATCCACCTTTGTCGGGTCCTTACCACTGAAGGCACCGCCGCCGTGGCGGGCATAGCCGCCGTATGTATCTACAATGATCTTGCGCCCGGTCAGGCCACTGTCGCCGTGAGGACCGCCCACAACAAAGCGCCCGGTGGGGTTCACATAAAATACCGTGTCTTCGTCCATCAATTCCGCAGGAACGGTGGTCTTGATCACTTTGTCAATAATATCCTGCCGCAGAGTCTCCAATTCCACATCGGCGCTGTGCTGGCTGGATACAACCACGGCGGTCACCTTCACCGGCTTGCCGTCGTCATACTCCACGGTCACCTGGGTCTTGCCGTCTGCGTACAGATACGGCAGGGTGCCGTCCTCCCGCACCTGGGTCAGCTTCACGGCCAGTTTATTGGCCAAACTGATGGGCAGAGGCATCAGCTCCGGGGTCTCGTTGCAGGCATAGCCGAACATCATACCCTGGTCACCGGCGCCGTTCAGATTATAGGCATCCTCCTCATCGTTCTTTAACTCAAAGGATTTATCAACGCCCATGGCAATATCCGGGCTTTGCTTATCCAGCGCAGTCAGAATAGCACAGGTGTTGCCGTTAAAGCCTTTCTTGTCGTCATCATAACCGATATCGCAAATGATCTTGCGGGCAATGGCGGGAATGTCTACCTGCGCATTGGTGGTGATCTCGCCCATGATCAGAACCTGACCGGTGGTACAAGTGGTCTCGCAGGCCACACGGCTCATGGGATCCTGCTCCAGCATGGCGTCCAGAATACCGTCTGAGATCTGATCGCAGATTTTGTCCGGGTGACCCTTCGTCACGGACTCACTGGTAAATAAGTGTTTTGACATTTCTCTTTCCTCCTTAGGAAAACAAAAAGGCATACACCGAGTGTATGCGACATGCTCCTCATCACTCGGATTTGAACCGCAGGTTTTAGCACCTTACCAAAGCAGGTTGCTGTGGTGTCCACGGGCCTGTTCCCTCGACCACTCTCGATAAAGTATATTGAGTTTAGAGATACTATACTCCATTCCTTTAAAAAAGTCAATACCCGGCAGTCGCTTTTTATCAAATTTTAGAAGAAGGCGTTTATGGTCATATTGCACAAAAAAGCGCGCCATTTTTTGGCATTGAAAGAAAAGGTTGTGGTGTTTGGGCGTTGCTTTTTATTTATATTTTGTTTATAATATTAGTCGTAATTGTCCATGTGTTAAGGAGGTTAAACAAATGGCAAAAAAGACAGTCTTTATTACCGGCGGTACCGGTAACATGGGTTGGGCTGCTGTGCAGGAAATGCTCAAGAAGCCCAGCGAGATCAACATCAAAATGCTGGCTCGTAAAAGCCCGAAGAACGAGGAGAAGCTCAAAGGCCTGATGGCTAAACCCAATGTAAAAGTGGTTTGGGGCGATCTTTGTGATTATGACGCTATCCTGGAAGGTATAACCGGCGCAGACTATGTGCTGCACATCGGCGGTATGGTATCTCCCACCGCTGACTGGAAGCCTTACAGAACGCAGAAAACCAATATCGGCGCTGCGCAGAACATCTGCAAGGCCGTGCTGGCACAGCCTAATGCAGACGATATTAAAGTTTGCTATATCGGAACCGTTGCTGAGACCGGCGACCGTAACTATCCCATCCACTGGGGCCGTTGCGGCGATCCGCTGAAGATCTCCATCTATGACCACTATGCCGTATCTAAGGCAGTGGCTGAGCGCGTCTTTGTTGAGAGCGGCGTTAAGAATTGGGTTGTTATGCGCCAGAGCGGTATTCTCTATCCCAACATTTTGAAGAATATGGATCCCATTATGTTCCACGTACCGATCAACGGCGTGCTGGAGTGGTGCACTGTGGAGGACAGCGGTCGTCTGATGTGCAATCTGGTTACTGAGGACGCTGCCGGTCATTTGGGCGCCGACTTCTGGAACCACTTCTACAACATCGGCTCCGGTAAGGAGTACCGTATCTCCAACTATGAGTTTGAGCACCTGCTGCTGGGCACCCTGGGTCTGGCCGGTCCGGAGAAGCTGTTTGACCCCAACTGGTTCATTCTCAAGAACTTCCACGGCCAGTTCTATGCTGACGGCGACAAGCTGGAGGAGTACCTGCACTTCCGTGAGAACCTGCCCATCCAGGATTACTTCAACCGCCTGGCCGAGCATGTAGAGTTCTACTTCAAGATTCCCCGCTACCTGCCTAAGAACCTGGTTGCCGCTTGCGCTAAGCCCTTCATGAAGAAGATCGCTTCCACCAAGGATTTCGGTACTTTAGACTGGGTAGCGACCAAGAACCAGACCCGTCTGTCCGCTTACTACGGCACTTACGAGGATTGGGCCAAGATCCCCACCAAGTGGGAAGACGTTGAGATCATCAAGTTCAACAAAGACTCCAGCGACGCAGAAAACTACAAGCTGGATCACGGCTATGACGAAAGCAAGCCTGAGTCCGAGCTGGATATTGAAGATATGAAGCAGGCTGCTAAGTTCCGCGGCGGTGAGTGCTTGAGCACTTCTATGAAGAAGGGCGACATGGCCACCAAGCTGAAGTGGAAATGCGGCTACTGCGGTGCCGAGTTTGAGGCCAGCCCCGCACTGATCCTGCTGGGCGGTCACTGGTGCCCCGAGTGCTTCATCCCCCAGAAGAAGTGGGATTACGACAACATTGCAAAGACCAATCCTTTCTTTGCTCAGGTTTGGTATCCCAACCACACCAAGGACGAGTGCAATGTGTACAACTTCGACGACCTGTTCCAGGTGAACGGCGTGAAGTGGGACGACATCAAGCACTAAGCCTACATAACTAAAAACAGCGCTCCGAGCCATCGGAGCGCTTGTTTTATGTGTGGATAAGAAAAAGCCGTCGGTGTGCTCCGGCGGCTTTGGTTTTCTATTCCGATTTTATGCCAGCTGATCCGTCTCCGGGAACTGGGAATTGTACAGATGATAATAAAAGCCTTTATCCGCCAGCAATGAGGCGTGGGTGCCCTGCTCAATAATGGTGCCGTCCTTCATCACCAAAATCAAATCGGCGCCCTTAATGGTGGACAATCGGTGCGCAACAATAAAGGAAGTGCGCCCCTCCATCAGGGTCAGAAATGCCTGCTGAATTCTCATCTCCGTGGTGGTATCAATAGAGGAAGTCGCCTCATCCAGGATCAGCACAGACGGATTGCACAGCATAATGCGGGCGATACAAAGCAGCTGCTTTTGCCCTTGAGACAGGCTGCCGCCGTCCTCACCGATCTTGGTATAATACCCCTCCGGCAGACGCTGAATAAAGCTGTGGGCGTGTGCTTTTTTGGCTGCCGCAACGACTTCATCATAAGAAGCGCCGGGATTGCCCATGCGGATATTCTCCAAAATAGAGCCGCACTTGAGCCAAGTATCTTGCAGCACCATACCAAAATTCTTGCGCAGCGCCTTGCGGCCAATCTGCTGCACCGGGGTGCCGTCTATGGTAATTTGACCGCCCTGCACATCGTAAAAGCGCATAAGCAGGTTGATCAGCGTGGTCTTGCCGCAGCCGGTAGGACCAACGATTGCTACACGCATACCCGGCTTAACATCCACAGACAGATCCTCAATCAACTTGCGATCCGGCAAATAAGAGAAGCGAATATGCTGCAATTCCACTTTGCCGTCCAAATGCGAAGGCTGCAATGAGCCCTCCGGATCCGCCGGCACCGGCTCCTCCTCAATGAATTCCATGATACGCGCGGCGCAGGCCAGAGCGTTTTGGAACTCAGTCACCACCGAGCTGATGTCATTAAAAGGCTTGGTGTACTGGTTGGCATAGGACAAAAAGCAAGAGAGCATACCCACAGAGATATTGCCCTGAATGGCGATCATGGCGCCAAACAGCGCCACCGCCGCATATACAATGCTGTTCACAAAGCGGGTGGCCGGGTTGGTAATGGAGGAGAAGAAGGTGGCTCGCATGGAATACTTCGCCAAGCGATCATTGATCTCATCAAACTGTTTTTGATTGTCTGCCTCTTTTGAATAAGCGGTCACCACTTTTTGGTTGGTGATCATTTCGTCAATAAAGCCCGTCTGCTCGCCGCGAACGGCACTTTGCTTTTGAAACATAGCGTACGTCTTCTTCGCAATAAACCGAGCAATAAAGAAGGACAGGGGCGTGACAACAACAACCACCAGGGTGATCCACACATTGATAGACAGCATAAAAGCCAGGGTGCCGATAATCGTCACTACACCGGTAAACAGCTGGGAAAAGCCCATCAACAGTCCGTCGGCAAACTGGTCCGCATCACTGATGACCCGAGAGACCACATCTCCCTGGGAGTGGCTATCTAGATAAGAGAACGGCAACACCAGCAATTTATCAAACGCCCGGGCGCGCATATCTCGCACCACATTATAGGTGATCTTATTGTTGAGCATATTCATCACCCACTGCATGAGGCCAACGCACAGCAGCATCACCACCACAGTGATCAGATGGCGGGCAACGATAGCAAAGTCTACCTGCCCCGGACCGATGATGGCATCAATGGCGTAGCCGATACGAATGGGCACATACAGGGTCAGCACCACAGACCCGCCGGCCAGCAGCACGGACAAAAACAGTAGGTACTTATAGTGACCGATATAGCCAAAAATTTTCTTTAAGGTAGAGGTGTTCTTTTTCATGCTTCCGTCACCTCCTCACTGAATTGTGAACGATAAATTTCACCGTAGGCCGGACAGGACTTCAGCAATGCTTCGTGCGTGCCCGCACCCACCAGACGGCCGTCCTCCAGCACTAAAATCCGATCGGCACACATCACCGAGCTGGCCCGCTGGGAGACGATAAACAGTGTAGGCTTATAAGGCAGCGCCAAAATGGCCTTTCGCATGGCGGCCTCTGTTGCATAATCCAGTGCAGAGGACGAGTCGTCCAGCACCAAAATTTGCGGTTTGCGAACCAGCGCACGCGCCACAGACAGCCGCTGCTTTTGGCCGCCGGAGAAGTTGGCACCGTTTTGCTCCACAGGCGCGTCCAGACCGCCTTTATCCGCCACAATATCCAGCACCTGCGCCGTGCTTAGAGCGGTGCGCAAATCATCATCAGAAGCGCTGTCGTCGCCCCACAGCAAATTGCTGCGTACCGTGCCTTGGAACAGCACCGCCTTTTGCTGCACATAGCCGATCCGGTGGCGCAGATCCTCGTCATCGTAAGCGCAAACATTCTTGCCAAAGACAGACACCCGCCCATCCTTAACATCATAAAAATGTGGGATCAGGGACACCAGGCTGCTTTTGCCGCTGCCGGTACCACCAATAATACCCACCACGCTGCCCTTTGGCACGGAAAAGGAAATGTGCTCCAAGGACGGCTCGCCGGCGTTCTTGTACTGCAAGGTCACATCGTCAAAGGCAACAGCCACGTCGCTGTCCCCTGCCCGGTCGTCCCTGGCATGCTTTAAGGTAGGCTCCAGCTGTAACACACCTTGAATACGAGAGGCACAGGCCAGCGCCTTGGTAATGGTAATGATCATATTCGCCAGCTTCACCAGTTCAACCAAAATCTGGCTCATATAGTTATAAAGCGCCACAACTTGCCCCTGCGTCAGGTCACCCAAGCTCACCCGCATGGCGCCGGTGTGAATCAGCACCACAATTCCAATGTTAATAAGGATATAAGTCAGCGGGTTTAACAGCGCGGAAAGGCGCCCCACGCTGCGCTGCAAATGAGAAAGCATCTCATTGCGCTTATTAAATCCGGCCTGTTCCGCGTCTTCCGCCGCAAAGGCGCGGATCACACGGGCACCGGCATAGTTCTCTCTGGTTGTCAGGGTCACGCCGTCCAGCTGGCGCTGCACATTTTTATACCCGGGCATGGTCAGTCCCATAATGCCAAATACCACCAAAGACAGCGCGGCAATCACCACAACGAAGATCAACGCACAGCGCACATCAATGGTAAACGCCATCACCGTAGCACCCAGTACAATAAAGGGCGAACGCAAAAACAGACGTAGCACCAGGTTCACGCCGTTTTGCGCTTGGGTCACATCGTTGGTCATTCGGGTGATCAACGAGGAGCGACCTAAGGTATCCAGCTCTGAAAAACTCAGGCTTTGGATCTTCCCAAACAGGCTGCTACGCAGCTCCTTGCCAAATCCGGTAGCCGCCCGAGCAGCAAAAAACTGGGCAGTGATCGCCATCACCATACCCACCACGGCAAAGCCTACCAACAAGGCGCAGTTTTGGTAGATCACGGTCTTGTTGCCCGGCCGAATACCGCTATCAATGATCCGCGCCACTACCAGCGGCACAATCAGCTCAAAAGTCGCTTCCAGCAGCTTAAACAGCGGCGCAAAGAAAGACTCTTTCTTGTAATGCTTCAAATAGATCAACAAGTCTTTCAGTGTTCTCACCCTCCCGTCTGCCCACCCGGGCAGCGCATATCTTTAACAAGATGGTACTTATTATAGATATTATTTGCCTTTCTGTCAATAAAACTTGACAAATGCGTTCAAGGTGCTATGATTATAAAAAATGCGAGGTGATCTCTATGAATAACAAGCCGGTAACGGCCATTATCGTAGGTGCCGGGCACCGCTCTATGGTGTACAGCAAACTGGCGCTGACCAACCCGGAGCTGCTGAAGATCGTCGGCGTGGCAGATCCGGACCCCATTCGGCGCAAAAAATGCCGAGAGCTTTACGGCTTTGGCGAGGATATGTGTTTTGAAAATGCAAATGCGCTGGCTGCCAAAGGCAGACTGGCAGACACCGTCATTAACGGCACCATGGACGAGGTACATATAGAGACCTCTGTGCCCCTGCTGAACGCAGGCTATGATATGCTGCTGGAAAAGCCGTTTGCCGTGAACAAAGAAGAAATGCGCACCCTGGTGGACTGCGCTCGGAAGAACCACAGCAAAGTGATGATCTGCCATGTACTGCGGTACACACCATTCTACTATGGCATTAAAGAGCGTATTGCCGCCGGTGAAATCGGTGATATTATCAATATTCAAACCCTGGAACATGTGTCTTACCACCACCTAAGCACCTCTTATGTGCGGGGCAAGTGGGCCAATAGCCAGAAGTGCCACACCAGTATGCTGCTGGCCAAGTGCTGCCACGATCTGGACATTATGATGTGGATGATGGCAGAGACCAAGCCCACCGCGGTTAGCTCCTTTGGCGGTAAGTTCCAGTTTAAGCCGGAGAACGCCCCGGCAGACGCCGGCACGCGGTGTATGGTGGACTGCCCGCTGGTAGATACCTGCCGCTACTCTTGCAAACGGTTGTACATTGACCACCCGGACCGCTGGTCCTTCTATGTGTGGGATAAGCTGGAGGGCATTGAGAACCCCACCATTGAAGACAAGATCCAACTGCTCAAGGGTGACTCCCCTTACGGTCGCTGCATTTACAAGTGCGACAACGATGTAGTGGACCACCAGAGCGTGATGGTACAGTTCGCCAGCGGCGCCACCGGCACCCACAATATGGTGGGCGGTTCCTCCGCCCCCCTGCGCCGTATTCACATCATCGGCACCAAGGGCGAGATTTACGGCAACTTTGAGGAATCCAAGTTCTATGTATCCAAAATCGACCCCTCCCCGGACGCCCACAACGGCGAGTGCCAAATTGAGGAAGTGGATCTGAATGTGAAGGGCGATATGGTTGGCGCTTACGGCGGCCACGGCGGCGGAGACGAGCGACTGGCGGCGGACTTTGTGCAGTTCGTCCGCGGCGAAAAGCCCAGCCTGGCATGCACCTCTATTTTCGACTCTGTTGCCGGTCACCTGTGTGTGTATCTGGCAGACGAAAGTCGCACCCACGGCGGCCAGCCGGTAGCGGTACACCTGGACTAAAACGAAGCACATAAAAAACCGTCGGTCATAACGACCGGCGGTTATCTTTTTGCGCTGATTTTTTAATACTCTACTTTTAAGCCCTCTTCGGCTTCAGCTACCTTGAGCATAATGGCGCACTCAATGCGCTTGCGGTGCAGCTGGCAACCAAAGTCATACACACCGTTCACACTGCCGGTGGTATGGTACGCATTGGCTGCACACCCGCCGCTGCAATACAGCTTTGCAAAACAGTCCTTGCATTCCTTGTGGCTGTACACATTGCAGTGCTCAAACTGCTCCAGCACCTGGGGTCGGGTCACGCCGTCGTACACATTACCAAGTAAGAAGTCCGTGTCTCCCACAAACTGATGACAGGGGTACAGATCGCCGGTGGGGGTCACGGCCATATACTCCGTGCCCACGCCGCAGCCGCTGACGCGCTTGACAATACAGGGGCCGCCGTCCAGGTCGATCATATAGTGATAAAAAGTAAAGCCGTCGCCCTTGCGATAACGGTGCAGCATTTCCTTGGCCAATATCTCGTATTGCTCCAAAAGCACAGGCAGGTCGCTCTCCTGTAAGGCATAATCCTCCTTAGGATCGCACACCACCGGCTCAATAGACAGCTCCTTAAATCCCAGATCCGCCATGTGCAGCACATCAGCGGCAAAGTCCGTATTGAAGTGGGTATAGGTGCCCCGCATATAGTAGTCCTTTTGCCCTCTGGAGTCTGCAAACCGCTTGAATTTATCCAAGATCAGATCATAACTGCCCTTGCCGTTGCGGCCCACCCGCAGCCGGTCATGGGTAACCTTGCGCCCGTCTAAAGACAGCACCACATTGCCCATCTCCCGGTTGGAAAAGTCGATCACATCATCGTTGATAAGCAAGCCGTTGGTGGTAAGTGTAAAGCGAAAGTTCTTATTATGGAGCTTCTCCTGCTCCCGACCATAGGCCACCAGCCGCTTGCACACATCCCAGTTCAGCAGCGGCTCACCGCCAAAGAAGTCCACTTCCAAATTCCGGCGGCCGGGACTGTTGGCAATGAGATAATCCAGTGCCTGCTTGCCCACTTCATAGGACATGATCTCACGCTGGCCGTCGTACTCTCCCTTGCCGGCAAAGCAGTATTTGCACGCCAGGTTGCAATCGTGGGCAACATGCAGGCAAATGGCCTTCAGTACCCCCTGGCGGCGTTTGAACTGGTCGGCAACCGCCTCAAAGGTATCCTCGGCAAACAGCCGTCCGTCGGCGATCAGCGCCTCAATGTCTTCAAAACAAAGATCAATATCAGCGTTCGTTACATCCGGCTGATCCTTGTATTTTTCTAAAATAAAACGGCGGATCTCCTCTTTATCATGATCCTGGTACATAGTGATCATATCGTAGGCCACCGGGTCCACAGAATGGACGCAGCCACTGTTTTGATCCAGAATAATGTTGTATCCGTTTAGTTTGTATGCGTGTATCATAGTCTACTCCAAACAAAAAAGGCGGGACCCGGGCAATCGCCCATCCCGCCCTAATTGCAAAATTCTTATTTCTTCAGCTGCTCGCACTTCTGGTTGGCAACGGAGCAAGAGGTCTTGCTGGCAGACTGACAAGAAGTCTGGCACTCGCCGCAGCCGCCCTTTTGAGCGGAAGCACAAAGATTTCTGGAACTTAAAGTTTTAATTCTTTTCATAAAAAGCACCTCATTTCAATTTGTTGGCTCTATTTTACAATACTTTCAGTCCTTTGTCAATACGCAGCAGCAAATGCGCTCTGCCCCGCCCCCGGCAGTTCCGTGGAGCACCGTGCCGCTGTTTTTCGCTGCCTGAATTGCCTGTACAAACGCCGCAGTGATCTCCTCACCGGGTACGATCATCGGCACCCCGGGCGGATAGGCAAACACCGTCTCGCAGGCGATACGCCCCACTGCCTGCTCGATTGGTAACGGCTCCCCGGCGGGTACCTGCCAGCTTTGCAGGTGCCGGGGTGGCAAGGACAGTGGCGCCACCGGCCAGTCGCCTGACGCCAGGGTGCGGTCAATCTCCGTCAGGGCACGGGCCAACAAATGAAATCCGGCGGCGGTGTCCCCCACCGTTGCCATACAGATCACATGGATACGGTCGCTCATCTCCGGCTCGATCCCACGCGCCCGCAGCCGGTGTGCCAAGGCGTTGCCGTCTATATTGCAATGCAGGGTGGAAATATTGATCTTGGTAGGATCGTCCGCTCGGATCAATCGCAGGTGTTGCAAAGGCAGTTTATATAGCGTTTGCAGTCCCGCTTGCAGCGTCTCAAACGCAGCCGGATCCGCCACCAACTCGGCCATTTTCGCCACGCTGTTCATCAGCACATAGCTGGGCGAGCTGGTCTCGTACATATCCATATACCGCTTGATCTTCGGCGCCAAAGAGGAGTCATATACCTGCACACCGGCGGTTTGAGTCAACGCCGGCAGGGTCTTGTGATAAGAGCAGATCACCGCGTCTCCCTCCATACGGCCGGGCAGCCAAGGGGCCAGTCCAAGGTGGGCGCCGTGGGCCGCGTCTACCACCAGCGGCACCGAGCAATGCAGACGAGAAATATAGCCCTCGTATGTAGGCGAGGTCACCACCACCGCTGCCACCTCCGGGTGGGCAGCCAATGCCTCGTCCAGCGCCGTCTGGGTCACATGGGTATAAAAACCGGTGGTCGGGTCAAATTCAGCCTCTACATAGTGCACCTGCAGCCGGTTCAAAAAGCAGGCGTTGTACACCGCCTTATGGCAGTTGCGGGCAATGAGAATTTCGTCCCCCGGTTTGCACAGGGCGGATATGGTCGCCAAAATGCAGCAGGTAGAACCGTTAACAGAGAGAAAAGATGCCCCCGCACCATATAGCGCTGCCAAATCCGCTTGCAGCCGGGCCAGCACCCCGGTGGGGGCGTGTAGGTCATCGTAGCCGTCTATTTCCGTAATATCAATTTCCGCACCCGGCAAACAAAAATCCGGGTTGCGCTTGTGTCCGGGCATATGGAACGGATAGCGCTCTAAGTGCGCCAGCGCTCGATCAAGCCGCATAAGCTGTCACCTTTTCTTTTTGATAAATCGCAATGTTCAGCAGCACCACACCGGTGAGCACAGGCATCGCCTCGATCAGGCCGGTCTCTTTATAGATCAGCAGCAAAATCAGATCACCGATCATCAGTGCCGCCCAAAAAACCGTGGCGCACTGCCAAAATCGCCCTTTTTTGAATGAAAACAAAAAGCACAGAAAGATCGCTACTCCGCTGAGCACGGAAAAAGCCAGCGATCCAATGCAGTGCAGCAGCCACAGGGTGTGCCGCTCAAAGTCAAAGGGACAGCACACCGTCAGCGCCATCCCCACACCGGCAGGCAGCAGCAGACCGTGGCACAGCCCTCTGCGCTTTTGCTTATTATACATGGTATAGAGCAAAAGGTAAAGCACCCCGTAAGTGCCCGCACCCCACAGGGCAAACAGCACCGGGTGATCCAGTCCGATGGTGGAGAGCGCCCCGGCGTTGGTGCGCGGATCCGCAAAGTGCATATACCCTAATGTGAAACCACAGTATAACGCGGAAATCAGCGAAATCCAAATTTTTTTCATAAAAACCTCAAAAAAATCAAAATTTCTTATTGACATTTTACTCCCCTCGTGGTATTATGTCAATGCTGTTTCGGACAGCACCGCAGATCAAGCTTTTCGGCTCTGCCTCGCCTGCTCTTGGCGTGTAAAAATTTAGAGCAAATTGAATATGCGGATGTGGCGGAATTGGCAGACGCGCTAGATTCAGGTTCTAGTGAATGCAAGTTCATGTGGGTTCAAGTCCCGTCATCCGCACCATGAGCCTTTTGCGAAAGCGAAAGGCTCATTTTTTATGCACTCCCCTCTTTTTTTCATAAAAACAGAGCAGATCCTATGATCTGCTCTGTTTATTTTAATGTTAGTCATGCTATACAGCATTACTAAACAAGGAACCATCCACTGTTCTATTGTAAATGACCAGGCAGCGTAGCCAGATCGGATCTTACGACCTGCTCCTTTTTTTTGGTTAAATGTAATTTTTACACACCCCAAATTTTGCCTGCACCGGCGTTGATCATATAATCGCGCAGAGCCTCTACAAATGCCTCGGGATCGTCCACATAGAATACGAATATTTCTTCCTCATAAATCTCTGCTGTGATCCGTATATAGTGCTCTCCGGAACCGCCCATATCAAACCAACCATCGTCTTTTGAATTGAATATAGATTTCGGCGGTCGCTTACCCTTGCAGATCTGAATTTTCTGAATACAAGCATACGGCACCTTTGGATTTGATTTTTCTCTATGCCGAGAATCCGGAACGCCGTGAACATCAAACTGCATATAGTCGTTATACAGCGTAACCCCTTTCGGTAATTCATAATAGCGATAGGTCGCAACGATCACAGCCACGGCAACAATGATACCGAAAATGAGTTTTACCGGCATTGTTACCGGAATGCGCAAAGCCGGTAAAACAATTAGCGCTAAAAGAAGGTACGCATTTATACCCAATACAAAATAAAGGCGATACCCTTGTTGATTAGTTTTTTGCATTTTGATTCCTCTGAAAAGAGAAAGAATTTAGCTTTTTTTCTCATCATACCCCCACAAATGACCATTAAAACAAGGGACGGTCCCCTGTTCTATCACTTGTTTGTATACTGCTCTACCTTTGCCATAATTTCCGCACAGCAATCCTCTGCGTCTTGGACTGAGAAAATGTATTTCTTGCCATCGCGCAGTTGCAGCACCACATTATAGTTAAAGTCGCCATAGGGCACCAATTCAGAAAACATATCCTTAGTCCAATAGATACTGCTGTACTGCACATAGGCGTTTTCGATCATATAGTACGGTACAGCGATCTTGTTCTTCCAGTTCAAAGCGGTAATGGTATAGCGGGCAAGCACCACTTGGTCGTCGTACAAAAAGCAGCCCTTGGGCATGACCAGAGGCAAAAGCGAATAAACAACCGACAAAATCAAAACAGCTTTTGTTATGTAATCTAAAACAGGATCCTGTAACAGGAAATCCGCCAGACCAATGCGGCCCAATATACCCAGGCCTAATCGACACAGCAGAAAAACAATGGCGAAATTATCTGCCGCACAAAGAAACGGCAATAAAAGCTGAAAGGTACGATTCGGCGCTTTGAATTTGTATTTTTTCATTTTCTTCTCTCCTGCCTTTCTATGCAGACAAGATCCGCCTGCACTGATTTCAGTATAACACAAGGCGCATACCGTTGCAAGATAAGATAAAATGACAAAAAGACTCTTTACAAACACGGGCAAAACAGTTATAATAATTGCACCGATAGGAAATGAAGGCGTAGCTCAGTTGGTTAGAGTACTTGCTTGACATGCAAGGGGTCGGTGGTTCAAGTCCACTCGTCTTCACCATTTGACTTTGCAGAAATGCAAAGTCTTTTTTTCTGAAAACAATGTGTTTACCTGTTCTGTGACAAGGAACCGCCACCTATTCCACCCTGTCTAAAGCAAGTAAATTGCAGGAGAATATATAAATGACAAAGGATGAATATTTAATAGCAGATCCGCCTCTTAAGGCGCTGACTGTCTTTGCAATGCCTATGATTTTAGGCAGTTTCTTTCAGCAAGTGTACAATATGGCCGATTCAATCATCGTCGGTCAATTTGTCGGCTCCTCTGCACTTGCGGCCGTCGGTGCCTGTGCCGCGCTGACAAATGTTTTTATTTGCATAGCACTCGGTGCAGGCGTAGGGGCAGGTGTACTAGTCAGCCGTAATTTTGGCGCCCAAAATTACGGCAAGATGAAAACAATCGTTTCTACTTCCTTAATCAGTTTTTTACTTTTAAGCATATTTCTCGGTATTTTCGGTTTTTGCAGTGCGCACTGGATGATGCGCATACTGCAAACACCTGCTGATATCATGGAAGATGCGGTGCTGTATTTGCGCATCTATTTTGCAGGCTTCCCGTTTTTATTTATGTATAACATTCTGTCTACCATGTTTACATCCATCGGCGAATCAAAAACTCCGTTATGGCTTTTAATATTTTCGTCGGTTTTGAACATCATCATGGACCTTTGGATGGTGGGCGGTCTTAAACTGGGCGTGTTTGGCGCAGCTTTGGCCACACTCATTGCGCAGGGCATTTCAGCCGTTCTATCTCTTTTGATATTCCTTTATCGTATGCGAAAATACGCAAGTCCCTTTCGTTGGTTTGACAAAAGCGAACTGCGTTCCATGTTAAAACTCGCCGTTCCCTCTATTCTTCAGCAATCCACCGTGTCCATCGGTATGATGATTGTGCAAGCGGTTGTAAATCCATTTGGCACGCAAGCCCTCGCCGGCTATGCGGCAACGATGAGAGTGGAGAATGTTTTTTCGCTGATATTTGTATCCATTGGGAATGCAGTGTCACCTTTCGTTGCCCAAAATCTTGGCGCCGGAAAAATTGACCGTATTAAAAAAGGTTACCGTGCCGCTTTGCTGTTAGATGTATGCTTTGCCGTTTTTGCATTTATCATCATTGAAACCATGCACACGCAAATTTCTGCGCTTTTCTTAGGCAAAGACGGAACGGCTTTCGCGTATCAGGTATCCGGCGATTATATGCGATGGATCGGCTACTTTTTCATATTTATGGGTATCAAAATGGCAACAGACGGTGTTCTTCGCGGACTTGGGAATATGTCCCCGTTTTTAATTGCAAATATGGTTAACCTTGCCATTCGCTTGTCCGTAGCATTAATTTGCGCTCCGCGTTATGGTATTGCCTTTGTCTGGCTTGCTGTACCGGCAGGCTGGCTTGCAAACTTTGTCATTTCTTATGTGGCGCTAAGAAAATCCTAGCCAAAGGATACTTTATACAGATATGCTAATGGGTGTTAAGATAATGAATTTTCTCCAAAATAAAGTTTTGTTGGATTGCAATAGCTAAAATTTCCTAACATAATTTTGCTCCATACTTTAACAATATAGAAATTTCATTAAACATTTTTGCCAATCTGATAAGCAAGCCTCATCGCAGGGTGATTTTTAATTTCATCTTTTTCATAAACACCACCGGCGACAATAACGCCTTTTTCAACGGCACCTTCCACGCAATCGGCATAACCTCTAAAGCAAACCAATGTTGTGTCTGCTGACGATTTTTCGTTGTCAGCCATAGTAGTAATATAATAAAATTCCTTGTTTTTAACCTCTAACCAACGAGCAACAGTACGATCGATTGTTTATTATTTTCGGATAAATTGCTCATCATTTGTCTGTATTACTCCGTCATCTGTATATCGTTCCACCCGCATATGCAAATCATATTTTTCACGCAATTCCATTATTGTTTTCATCATTGGAGAAGTGTGATGTATGTCAATTGCCTCCTGAGAACTCCAACTGTCAATAAGTAAAACTGTATCGGAATCATCCAATGGCACAAAGTAATCATATTTAAGATTTCCTATTTCATTTTTGATTTTTTCGACCGTACCGCTTTCTATCATTTCCTGTGCAAATTTTCGTGCAGAGCCGTTTGTACCTGTATAATATAAATTTACTGTAATAGCCATAATATCACCTCGTTATTTTTGTGTACTCGCTTTATAAACATCATCATTTACTTCTTCCAGCCATTCGTTTTTGGTTTCTTCGCCGGGAACTTCAATGGCTAAATGAGAAAACCAACTATCAGGTGCAGCACCGTGCCAATGCTTGACATTCGCAGGAATATTCACAACATCGCCCGGCAGCATTTCTATAGCTTTCTTGCCCCATTCCTGATAATATCCTCGTCCGGCAACACAAATCAAGATTTGACCGCCACCATTTTTTGTGTTATGAATATGCCAGTTATTTCTGCATTTCGGCTCAAAGGTCACATTAAAAATGCTAATCCGGTCTTTAGAAACAGGGGCGAGAAAACTCTTTCCGCTGAAATACTGTGCAAAGCTGTCGTTAGGCTCACCAATTGGAAAGATCATTGATGAAGCATGATTTTCAATCGTATTATCTTCATTTTTATCGTTCTTTTCATCCCAAACTTCTTTTGCTATACGAAATGCAGTCCAAGCTTTGGGCCATCCTGCATAAAAAGCATTGTGCGTTAAAATCTCCGTAATTTCTTCTTTTGTAATTCCGTTTTTCTTAGCACTTTCCAAATGGTGGCGAAAAGAGGAATCGATTAAGCCTTGCGACATTAAAGAAGTAACTGTAACAAGTGAACGGTCTCTAAGTGATAACTTGTCTTCTCTGCTCCACACCTCGCCAAACAATACATCATCATTTAATTCGGCAAATTTCGGAGCAAATTCCCCTAATTCTTTTCTACCGGCTGTTTGTTTTAATGCCATAAATTTCAACCTCCTAAATATTAAAATTTGCTATTGAATATTTTTTTAATATCTGTTACATTGATAATAATGCCTAAACCTAACTTTAAGTCAAGAGTTTTTTATATTTTTTTTGGAGGAAAAATATGTTTACGATTGGTCAAGTATCCGAAATGTTTGATTTACCGGTATCAACTTTGCGTTATTACGATAAAGAAGGGCTGTTCCCTGAGTTGAATCGCACATCCGGAATAAGACAATTTACCGAAAAAGAGATTGAAACATTACGGGTGATTGAATGTTTGAAAAAAACAGGGTTGCAAATAAAAGATATTAAATTATTTATGTCTTGGTGTATGGAGGGAAGCTCAACATACTTAAAAAGAAAAGAATTATTTGAAAATCAGAAAAAGCAGGTTGAAAAAGAAATAAATGAGTTGAACAAAACGCTCGATATGTTAAATTTCAAATGTTGGTATTACAGTGAGGTTATAAAAGACGGAAATGAAGATAGGGTAAAAAGTATGATTCCTGATGAGTTACCAAACAGCATTAAATCTGCTTATACGAATTCACACAAAAAATAAAATATTAGATAAAAAGAATAAGTAATCACTAATGAATTTGAATTATGATTGATGCTTTTTTGATGATGTACCAAACGGATTGCGTGGACTGTGTAGCACAAAGTGGACAAAAAACGGTGCAACAATGAAAAATCGGCGTACGGAAAAGACCGTGCGCCGTAGTTTTATCAATATAGTAAATACAAGCAAAATCGCTGTAAAACAGCGTAAACAAAGGAAAAAAGCACCGAATAATCGGTGCTTTTTTTGGCAGGGGCTTTATAATCAACTCAATGCGTAAACAGTCCACCGGACTGTTTACTGTCAAAAGTGCAAGCACTTTTGAATTTCGTGGTTCAAGTCCTTCTGCTTTAACAACAAAATAAAAAGACACCCGCAGGTGTCTTTTTATTTTGGCAGGGGCAGAAGGACTTGAACCCTCGGCACGCGGTTTTGGAGCGAAAAGCACGCTTTCAGTTAAGCCGCGTGTTAAAATACAGTCCCCCTAAAATTCCGCATAAAAACAGCACTTTCAGGATTTGAAAGTGCTGTTCGTTTTTGTAATTATAGTTTTTGTTGAAAATTGATGCTTTTTTGATGCTCTTGAAAAACGAACTGTATTTAGAACTCAAATATAATGCACCCCACTATAAGAGGCAGTGACAAATAATAGTAAAACCCTTTCGGTAATGATTTACAATTCTCCAGCCTTGAAAGTTGATTTAGGCATTTTATCGATATTTTTGAGTGCCATATTGCACCTCTAAAAACTAAAATTTTTCATAAGATTTATGTTTTTATTATAACATTTTTTGATTAGAATTCAAATTAATGATTATTATATGCCCTCATCTTATTAATATATGTATGAGCAGTATGCAAACCTAAAAGCATTTTTATTTTAGCTCCCCAAAGTGACATCTTATTTGTCACTTTGAATGTCACTTTGAATTTTGTCTTTTGACTCTTCAAGATCTAAAAAGTCGATAACACTATCAGATGATGAAATTTCTGCCGGAACTTCGGTATCTTCTTCATCGTCCTTGAACATCATATATTCGGCAGCACGACCGGCAAGCCGCCTTTTGATTTCATTATCGTCCATACAACTTGCCTCAAGAAATTAAACCAAGCCCCTATACTTTTCAAAAAACCTTTGAAGTATATCTATAATTTTTTGCTTGAGTTCTGAGCGATTTTTACCAGCACTACCAAAGCGTGACACAGGCGGCATAATCTTGTCAATATCCGTTCCAGTTGTTTTGAGTACGCCGTCACGGAAAGAGTTATCAATAAACTTGATTGTTTCTTCAGGCTTTAACCTCTGTTCTGTGATGATAGCATCAATATCCTGCTTTTTCTGCTCCTGAACAAATTTGCCCCAATCATCGGTAACATTTGTTTCAACATTGATTGTACTGATAAAGCCATCAATAAGTTCTTTCTTTGAACGAAGCTGAAGAGATGCACTGATAGCCTTATCAATAGATGCAAGTATCTCTTTATCTTTGCAATTAGACTGATGATACTTTGCAACAAGCATAAGAATATAGTCAATATTCACTTCAACTTGCTTCACAAGTTCCATTTCAAAAACAATATCATCTTTGATACTGTCTTTATCACCTTGAGGCTTTTTGAATTCTTGGTACAAGTCGTTGTATGTACCCGTATAATCCTGAAAATCAATCGGCTTCAAGATTTCATTACCTTTAAAATCGTCAAAAGACGAAAGAATATTACGAAGTCGAAGAATATTACCAAACAAAATGATAAAATCTTTTTTTGCTGTTTCGCCGATAATTTTCTCACCGAGAGGATATTTTTGCAAAAGTTCGGCAATGCGTTCTTCATAACCTTTTTGTCTTTTACCCTTATCGTCTTCGTAGCCGTAATAATAATCATTATATGATTTCAAAAGGACAATACCGTTTGCCTCTTTATCACCAAAAAGAGCTATAGCATCATTTGTTTCCTGTTGTAAATCTCTAAAGCAAACAATGTTGCCGTATGCCTTAACGGAATTGAGTATTCTATTTGTTCTTGAATACGCCTGAATCAAACCGTGTTGCTTCAAGTTTTTATCAACCCAAAGGGTGTTAAGTGTCGTTGCATCAAAGCCGGTAAGAAACATATTTACAACAATTAAGAGGTCGACTTCTCTGTTCTTTACACGGTCGGAAAGGTCTTTGTAATAATCTTGAAAGCCCTTTGAAGAAGTGTCAAAATTGGTTTTGAATATCTTGTTATAATCATCAATGGCACTGTCAAGAAAATCACGAGAGGACTTATCAAGTGCTTCGGTATCAAAACTTTCATCTGCAAGAATACCGTCCTCATAACTTTCTTCATTCGCAGCATAAGAGTAAATTGTAGCAACAGTTAAATCTTTATTTTTCTCTTCAAGTTGCTTTTTGAATTCAAGATAATACTTTTTAGCCATAGGAATTGAGCTGACAGCAAACATTGAGTTAAAGCCGTTTACTCTTTGCCCTTTTAGGCTGTAATAAGCATTACGCATTGTTTTTGTATCAAAGTTATCAATAATGTAGCTTACAATATTGGCAACTCTTTCGTGACCTTCAAGCACTTCTTCGGTATTGATAGCGGCAACCTGCTTATCGGTCATACCGTCTTTTTTCTTAACGGTGTTGATATAATCAATTCTAAATGGCAAAACATTGCCGTCATTGATAGCGTCAACAATAGTATATGCATGAAGAGGCTTTACATTTTTTCCGTCTTCATCAGGTTCACCACCAAAAATTTGTGCAGTTGTACGCAAATTAGGAGCATTTGAACTATTTGAATTTGTTGCAAAAATAGGTGTACCGGTAAAGCCGAATATATGATAATTCTTAAAATATTTTACTATTCTTGTGTGCATATCGCCGAACTGTGATCGGTGGCATTCATCAAAGATAAGCACAATATGCTTGTCATAAACTTCGTGGCCCTTGTTCTTTTGAATAAACACATCAAGCTTTTGAATAGTAGTTACAATAATGCTTGAAGTATCATCTTCAAGCTGTTTTTGAAGAATGGCGGTGTTTTTATTGCTGTTTGCTGCACCTTTTTCAAATCGGTCATATTCCTTGATTGTTTGATAGTCAAGGTCCTTACGGTCAACTACAAAAAGCACCTTGTCAATATACGGCAATTTTGATGCAAGAAGCGCAGTCTTAAAAGAGGTTAAGGTCTTGCCCGAACCTGTGGTATGCCAAATGTATCCGCCTGCTTTTATTGTGCCTGTTTGCTTGTAATTGGTTGAAACTTCAATGCGATTCAGTATTTTTTCGGTTGCTACAATCTGATACGGTCGCATAACAAGTAATAATTGCTCACTTGTAAATATGCAATATTTAGTAAGAATGTTAAGTATTGTATGCTTTGCGAAAAATGTTTTTGTAAAGTCAACAAGGTCGGCTATAACTCTGTTGTTGGCGTCTGCCCAAAATGAAGTAAACTCAAAGCTGTTGCTTGTCTTTTTGCCCTTTGAGCGTTTGCCGTTTTGCTCTTTGATATGAGCATTACGGGTAGTGTTAGAATAATATTTTGTGTTTGTACCGTTGGAAATAACAAACACCTGAACATACTCATACAGTCCGCAACCTGCCCAAAAACTGTCTCTTTGGTATCTTTCGATTTGGTTAAACGCTTCCTTAATTGGAACGCCTCGCCTTTTAAGTTCAATATGTACCAAAGGCAAGCCGTTTACAAGAATTGTAACATCATAGCGAGTGTCGTGTGCTCCGCCTTCTTCAACATATTGGTTGATAACCTGCAAACTGTTGTTGTGAATATTCGCCTTATCAATCAAATAAATGTTTTTGGAAGAACCGTCATCACGGCGTAAAACTTGAATATGATCCTCTTGAATTTTTCTTGTTTTTTCAACAATACCTTCGTTTGAATTAGCAATCTTATTTTCAAAAAACTGCTTCCATTCCCTGTCGCTGAAACTATAGTTATTGAGCTTTTCAAGTTGATGGCGCAAATTATCAATAAGAGCAGACGGACTGTCAATCTTCAAATATTGATAGCCCTGCTCCGTAAGCATTTTTATAAAAGCGTTTTCAAGTGCCGCCTCGCTTTGATATGCGTCCGAACGGGTTTGCTGTGGCTCATATTCGGTTACAACCGTACTTTCGGCTGTTGACATTACAACATTAAATTCACTCATAATATTTGTTTCTCCTCCTTTTTAACATTATTATTTATAGATTCTCTTTTTATTCTAGCCAATTCATTATCAGTCAAATCAATTTTTGAATACGAATTATCTTCAATAACATATATTTTATCAATGATATTGATAAATATTTTGTCAAAACTGCTATTGTCACCTAAATTGTTTATTTTTAAAATAATTTCTTCAATATCGCCATCATCTAAAAGACTACTATCAGCAAAAACATATAACCAATTTTCATTGAACTTATCATAATGACTGTTAAATTTAGATATTTTCGTATTAATTGTATCAATAATCAGTTGTTTAACATCGGAGTAATTAACACTTTTCACAACATAGCATAAACCATTAGCACTTTTAAAAATGTCTTTATTGCACTTCAACTCACTATTAGCTTTATTTATTATTTCTTCCGGTGAATAACCTTTGCCAAAATAGCGATTAATAATACTATTTATTTCACCATCTGTTGACGATAAGGCACGAGTAACCTCAAGACCTATTGATCTATTTTCGTCAATCCAATCAGGTCTTTCGTGTTTTTTCATCGATTGTAACTTATCATCATAACAATAAACTAAACTCAACAATGCATATTTTTCAAAATACTCTTTATTATAATCATTTTTCATTTGCTTCAACCCTTTTAAACATTAAGAGCTTATCACGATAGTATTCATACTGCTTTTGTCTTGCTTCGATTTCGGCAGGAAGTCCCTCGCTTATGTCGTTGCAAAGTTTATCAAATCTGTCAAGTATAGACACAATGCGTTCTTGTTCTTCGAGTGGAGGAACAGGAATGATAATATCATTGAGTTTATCAGGGGTAACTTCAATTACTTTCGTTCCATGAGCAAGTTTTCTTTTTTGCTTAAAGAACATCGTTGTTTGAAAATAATAAGCCAAATACTTTGAATTGATTGACGGATGAATAATCGCTGTATGTCCACTGACAGCAATGTCTTCATTGCCAAGCCAAACAGTGGATTTGCAAACATCTTCAATATTTTCGCTTGTAACAGCCATAACAATATCATTAGGCATTGCTTTTTTAGATTTACTATAAACATCATCATTAAGGTAAGTAATTGATTTTGATGTTGTAGTGCCAAGTCTTGTATAAATTTGCCCATAGTGAATACAAGGTTTTCCTTGTTCAACAAAATCTTTCTTTTGAAAGTTTCCGCCTCTAATTATTGAAGCAATTTCTCCAAGTTTAAGCCACTTTATCGCTTTAATGCGTGTTAGCTCTCTCTCTCTCTCTCTACTTTAACAATTTGTGAACAAGTCTTATCGTCAAACGACAATAAAGTATCACGATAGTATTCATATTGCTTTTTGCGTGCCTCAATCTCGGCAGGTAAACCATTTGAAATATCATTGCAAAGGTGGTCAAACCTTTCAATCATATTAGCAATTTTTTCTTGTTCAGCCAATGGTGGAATAGGAATAATAATATCGCTTATTGCAGGTACACTTGAATGTACTACCTTACTTTTTACTTTTCCTTTACTCTTTTGGCTTTGTGCGTTAGTTGTCGAAAGAACATAAGCCATATATTTTGGATTTTGATTATGCTTTAATACAACTATGTCGCCACCGGCTAAACATTTGTCATGTCCTAAATAAACACAAGATTTTGCAATTTCTTCTACGCTTTCGCCTGTAATAGCAAAAAGCACATCGCCATGTTCAAAATATTTTTTATTTTGTATTTTATCTTCATCTGTATGAGATACACAATTATTAAAAGTAACATTGTATGTTGTATATATTTCGCCATAACGAACACAAGGAATACCCGTTTCGGTTACTTCATCTCTTTTTATACCTGCACCTCTGTATATGGCAGTAGCAATATCTCCAAGCCTTTTGTACTCAACATTTGAGCAATCAATATCAGGGATTTTCTTTGTTACATCTTCGTTGCTGAAATCTAAAAGATAATCTCTGTAAAAAGCATATTGCTTTTGCCTTGCTGTAAGTTCTGCTGTAAGCTCTGCTGTAAGCAAAGTGAAAGAGTCCAAAATATGGACTATTTCACTTTGTATAGAGAGAGGTGGCAACGGCACCTTGATACGAGCCATCACATTACTCATAAGTTTTGGATTTCCCATTCCTTTGTTGACATACTTAGGTGCAGTTATAGACAAAATATGATATAGATACTTAGTTGTTATTTCATCAACTTTTACCTTCAGTAAACCACAGACATTTGTCACACTAAATTTTCCGTTACGATAAAAAACAGAACCAGCATTAGCACCGTCAGTTGTCCAAGTTAAATATTCACCTTTAAAATCATAAGTTGATATTTTACCGAGTTCTCCATTGTTTTCAGTTTGTGAAGAATATACAGGATATTGTCCTACATTATCCCTAATATAATCCTTTGACATTACTCTGCCACGGGTTATAATACATAATTCATCAATTCTTTTATACTCCACGCCGTCAGGGCAAAGTTCGTTTATAAGTTCTTCAAGTTTAGTCATTTTTATCACGCTCTAATAATGTTTTAACTACATCAATTTCATTATAATTAAAATCATTTATTTTAATCTCTTGTTTTTTGAATTTTATTTTTTTAATTCCTGTAGAATATAAAACAACATTGTATATTGAACATTCAATACCAACTGTATCAAAAGGCATGTAACATGAACTATATCTTATTCCATCAGGATAATTCTTTTTTATGGTATTACAAATCATATTTGTCATTTTATAATACATATCATTTTTATTTAACACGCCATATTTGAATTGCAAATCCATAGTCGATATATCATATATAGAAAAGTCATCCAAATCAAGCTGACCATATTTATTATCAAGATAATGAAACAGGTCTTGGTTTTTATCACTTCTTGACGGAGCAATCAGAAAGGCGTTAAGAACCATTCCTATCAATCTATACATTTCATTATCGCTTAAAGGAGTAATAAAGCCACCCACCTCAATATCTTCAATACATTCATAAGTTCCAACAACATACTTTTGATTTGGTTTCAAATGTGTCTCTAATCTGCACAAAAACTCATCATTGGATAAATACAAGGCTTCTTCACCTTGAATATTAGCCCGATTTTCGGTTCTCTTGGGATTTGGATTCCATTGAGTAACATCAGAAAAATCAGTATTGTCATCAAAACACCGTATTCGGTATAATTGCGTTCCCTTATCAATAATATAAGAACCAAATTTAAGGTCAATCCCATTTTCATAAAGAGCAATATAATTTGATATAACTGAAATAAAATTTGCGTCATACAGTATCAAATCACATTTTGCTTGGATAACATCCTCAATCTTATTGCTCTTTGTCGCAATGATATATTTTTGAATCAAGTCATAGAACTCTTCTTTGTTTGACAATGTTATCCCTCAATCTCCTTAATGATTTTATCAATCTCTGCACGGAGTGTGTTTTCTTTTGCTACTATCTCTACAATTTGAGCATTGAGTTCGGTAATATCTATCTTTTCGGAAGTGTCCTCTTGCTCAACATAGGTTGAAACGGAAATGTTATAATCTTCCTCGGCGATAGCGTCATTTGGAACAAGTTTTGAAAAATATTCGATTTCTGTTCTTTCATAGCAGGTTGAAACGATTTTTTCAATATTCTCGTCGGTCAGCTTATTGTTATTTGTCACCTTAACAAACTCTTTTGATGCGTCGATAAAAAGAGTGCTGTTTTCGCTCTTTGACTTTTTAAGCACCATGATGCAGGTTGCTATTGAAGTGCCGTAAAAAAGATTACCAGGAAGTTGAATAATTGCATCAATAAAGTTGTTATCAACAAGATATTTTCTGATTTTCTTTTCTGCACCGCCACGGTACATAATGCCGGGAAAACAAACAATAGCGGCAGTACCGTTAGTTGCAAGCCAAGAAAGAGCGTGCATAACAAAAGCAAGGTCAGCCTTTGACTTTGGCGCAAGCACACCGGCAGGAGAAAAACGAGGGTCATTGATAAGCACAGGGTTATCATCGCCCTCCCATTTAATGGAATAAGGCGGATTAGACACGATAGCTTCAAAAGGCTCATCATCCCAATGTTGTGGATTAATAAGCGTATCTTCGTTAGCAATATTAAATTTATCGTAATCAATATCGTGCAAAAACATATTGATACGGCAAAGGTTATATGTAGTTATATTGATTTCCTGACCGTAAAAACCTTGACGAACAGCGTCTTTACCAAGGACTTTAGCCGCCTTGAGCAAAAGAGAACCTGAACCGCAAGCAGGGTCATAAACCTTATTAACCTCGGTTTTGCCTGCAACTGCAATACGGGTAAGAAGTTCGCTGACCTCTTGAGGAGTAAAGTATTCGCCACCGCTTTTACCGGCATTAGATGCGTACATACCCATAAGGAACTCATAAGCGTCACCAAATGCGTCAATGGTATTATCCTGATAATCGCCAAGTTGCAAATCGCCGACACCGTTAATGATTTTAACAAGCCTTTCATTACGCTTGATAACAGTACCGCCGAGTTTATTGCTATTCACATCAATATCATCAAACAAACCTGCAAAATCATCTTCACTGTCAGCACCCTGCGCAGATTCCTCGATATGGCGGAACACCTTTTCAATCGTTTCGTTAAGGTTATCATCATTAGGTGCTTTCTTTCTGATATTACAAAAAAGCTCCGACGGTTTGATGAAAAAGCCTTTTTCATTTACAAGGTCTTCCCTTGCAAACTCGGCTTCTTCGTCCGACAAAGCGATATAATCAAAATCTGCATTGCCTGCAGCATGCTCGCCTTTATTGATATAGTTCGTAAGATTTTCACTTATATATCGATAGAACATAAATCCTAACACATAAGACTTGAAATCCCAGCCGTCAACAGAACCACGCAAGTCATCTGCGATTGCCCATATAGCACGGTGAAGCTCGTCACGCTCTTGTTCCTTTTTAGTGTCCATTTTAATTCTCCTGATTGTATATTAATATAAACTAAATATACCATATTTACAGAACAAATACAAACTTTTTTGTTAATTGTACAAATAATGGTACTGGTAATGAATCCTCATCTATAAAACGGTGAGGATTTTTGTTTTTATAAAATAATTTGTAAATTTTCTTTAAAACACATTAACAAAACTCGAATTTTTCTCCGTATTATAGATGGGTATTTTTTTCTTTGGTGAAATGAAATGTAAACAAGGTGTAAAGAATTTTGAAAAACACCCGAACAAAATGGAAATTTTTCTCCGTATAGTAGAGGGACTTTTTCGTGGGTGAATTTTTTGTTTTCAAATTTCGTTTTACTCTCTTTACTTTTCGAAAAAGTATCTCTCGAATAATACGAAAGGAGGCAGTGAGATGAAAGAAAGCTATAAAAGTTTTGATGAACTACCGATGATGATATCGGTGTCGCAGGTTGCAAAGGTGCTTGGAATATCTCGCACAAGGTCGTACGAACTTGTCAATGAAAAAGGTTTTCCAATAATAAAAATCGGCACAAGAATTGTTGTACCGAAAGATGAATTCAAGTTGTGGATTCAAAAACAAATTGAGAAAGGATAAAAATTATGTACGCAAATAAAAATTACAAAACCGACGGCAAGGTTTACTATATGCCGAACAAAATCTTTGATGAAAACTTTTCGCCGCACGAATTTATGATTTACTGTTTTCTTGTTTCGGTTGGCGACAGCAAAGGTGTA
>ERZ791905.190-NODE-190-length-74114-cov-7.193818_pt1 | contig 74114 bp, 73 predicted proteins | sample MGYA00510147_ERZ791905 | MGnify/ENA primary metagenome ERZ791905 (study PRJEB30046, sample SAMN00792084) | human gut metagenome | study: EMG produced TPA metagenomics assembly of the A metagenome-wide association study of gut microbiota in type 2...
ACGCAGACAGAAGCTTCAGCTTCGTTACAAAGACACCACCTGCTCCTGTATTAATCAAAAAAGCCTGCAACATCAAATCTGGTTCTGCTACACCGAACAAGACAAAAGTTGCTACTATTTCCAAAGCAAAATTACAGGAAATCGCAGAATTAAAAATGCCTGACTTAAACGCAGCATCTTTAGAGGCAGCTATGAGCATGATCGCTGGTACTGCAAGAAGTATGGGTGTTACCGTAGAGGAATAATAGTATTGCAGTAAGCTACAATGCTTTGGGAGAATGAAAAACATTCTTCCAGTTGAATGAAAAAGGAACAGTATAGTGGGAGGGACCTCTCCCGATAATACCACCAGGAGGTTTTATAAATGAAAAGAGGAAAGAAATATCAGAACGCTGTTAAAGAATTTGACAGAAGTGCACAGTACGATGTTGCTGAAGCAATCAATCTGGTAAAGAAAAATGCAACAGCGAAATTTGATGAGACAGTCGAACTTCATCTCAGAACAGGCTGTGATGGTCGTCATGCAGAGCAGCAGATCCGTGGAGCCGTTGTATTACCACACGGAACCGGTAAAACTGTAAAAGTTTTAGTGTTCGCAAAAGGAACAAAATTAGATGAGGCACAGGCAGCAGGCGCTGACTTCGTTGGTGGAGAGGAATTAATTCCAAAGATCCAGAACGAAGGATGGTTTGATTTTGATGTTGTCGTTGCTACACCTGATATGATGGGTGTTGTTGGTCGCTTAGGACGTGTTCTCGGACCAAAAGGCTTAATGCCAAACCCAAAAGCCGGAACAGTAACCATGGATGTTACAAAAGCTGTTAACGATATCAAAGCTGGTAAGATTGAGTACAGACTGGATAAAACCAATATTATCCATGTGCCAGTGGGAAAAGCTTCTTTCACAGAAGAGCAGTTAAGCGACAACTTCCAGACTCTTATGGGTGCTATCAACAAAGCGAAACCTTCAAGCTTAAAAGGACAGTACATCAAGAGTGCAACTCTTGCATCTACAATGGGACCTGGCGTGAAGTTAAACGTAACAAAGATCACTCAGTAGTTCTAAGTCTATTTTAAGTTTGTGACAGAAATTGTTGACAAGCCGAATAGAAAATGATATACTGTATCAGCATTGTTGTGAAAATAACAGTGCTGATACAAATATTGCCGAAGACAGCAGGTGCCGCAAGGCGTAATCGAAGAGCCTGCCGAGGGAACTTATCATAGTAAATATGATTATGCCGACTTCCCTGTCTTTCTGGGAAGTTTTTTTATAGGTCGGGCAATACCTCAAGGTCTTTTATGCAGTAAAAAATTTAAAAGGAGGTACACAATCGTGGCAAAAGTAGAATTAAAACAGCCAATCGTACAGGAAATTTCTGACAACATTAAAGATGCACAGTCTGTAGTAGTAGTAAACTATCGTGGACTTACCGTGGCTGAAGATACTGAGTTACGTAAAGCATTAAGAGAAGCTGGTGTTACTTATAAAGTATATAAGAACACATTAGTAAGACGTGCAGTAGAAGGCACAGATTTCGCAGCTTTACAGGATGTCTTAGAAGGACCGAATGCTTTCGCAATCTCTACAACAGATGCAACAGCTCCGGCAAGAGTTTTAGCTAAATTTGCAAAGAGCGCTCCAGCACTTGAGATCAAAGCTGGTGTCGTAGAAGGAACATTCTACGATGAGGCAGGCATGAAAGCAGTTGCAGCAGTGCCGTCAAGAGAAGAGCTTCTTTCCAAATTACTTGGCAGTATGCAGTCTCCTATCACCAATCTTGCTCGTGTTCTTAATCAGATCGCAGAACAGGGTGGTGCAGCAGACGCAGCAGTAGCAGCTCCTGTAGAAGAAACTCCGGCAGAATAATCTGCATAGACGAGTTAGAAACATTATTTGGTAAAACCAACACAAAATAATTTAAAATGGAGGAAAATAATAATGGCAAAATTAACAACAGCAGAATTTATCGAAGCTATCAAAGAGTTAAGCGTATTAGAGTTAAATGATTTAGTAAAAGCATGTGAAGAAGAGTTTGGTGTATCTGCAGCAGCAGGTGTTGTAGTTGCAGCAGCAGGTGCTGGCGATGGCGCAGCAGCTGAAGAGAAAACAGAGTTCGACGTAGAGTTAACAGAAGTTGGACCAAACAAAGTTAAAGTTATCAAAGTAGTTCGTGAAGCTACAGGCTTAGGCTTAAAAGAAGCTAAAGACTTAGTAGACGGAGCTCCTAAGATCTTAAAAGAAGCAGCAGACAAAGCAACTGCTGATGACATCAAAGCTAAACTTGAAGCTGAAGGTGCAAAAGTAACATTAAAATAATCGCGATTAAGCGGATTGAGAAAAAGAAACAGGGCAGTGGTTTGTGCTTGCACGAAAACCACTGTCCTGTTTCTTTTTTGAAAGCGTAACGCGTGTTGGCGGAGGCATTCCGCCAACTCAATCCGCGATAAAGTAGGATTCAAGCGGCGCTAGCCGCGTTGCCCCGGGCGGAGCTCAGGGGCGAGCTGCTTGTAACTTACGCAAGCCAATCCGTTTGGCGTAGATTCGAGTCCTACTTTACAATCCCAGCCCCAATTATTATAATAGAAGTAACAACAGGGAACGGACAGCAAGACCAAAGTGGAAAGAAGGGAGTGAGAGTATGAGCAGTATTTCGGCAGTAGGAATGAACCATTCCTATCAGGATTATGGAAAGTTTGCATCCGGCAGGAAGATACAGAGCGCATCAGATGGTGCAGCCGAGCTTACCATCATAGAGAAAGAAAACGCGCAGATTCGTGGTTATAAGGCGGGCGAGAACAACATCGGTTCGGCAAAGGATATGTTAAACATTGCAGACGGTGCGATGGGAGGCATAACCGACTATCTGCAGCGGATCAGGGAGCTGGGCGTACGTGCGGCAAATACGGCAACGGTTACAGATGCAGAGCGAGAGAGCATGCAGAAAGAGATAGACCAGCTGAAACAGGGAATATCAGATCTGGCAGGTCAGACAACCTATAATACAAAACATCTGCTGGATGGAAGTTATGACAAATTCCAGATTGCAACAGATGGAAACGGAAACAGTATTGATGTCACGACGACGGATGCGACACTGCAGATGCTTGGCATAGCGGACTTTGACGTGACAAAAGATTTTAACCTGCAGGACATCGATGATGCCCTGGCGAAAGTAAGCGGCGGCAGGAGCAGCATGGGAGCGCAGAGCAATGCACTGGATCATGCGTATAACTACAGCACCAATACAAGGTTAAATGTAACCGCATCAAAGAGCCGCCTTGAGGATCTGGATTATCCACAGGCGATTTCGGAGAAAAAGAAAAAAGAGACATTGCAGGAATATGCACTGTTTATGCAGAAGAGAAAAATAGAACAGCAGCATCAGACGATGTTTCGGATGTTTGCATAAGAGATGGGAAAGAGCATGTGCGTGTAGCATATGCTCTTTTGCGTTGGCAGAATGTTCTCAAGGCATGATCTATTATTTGTTGTAATAATTACGGAAATGATTTTAGAAAAAAGGCTTGACGTTTCTTTACCAATTGTGCTATCATATAGGGTGCACTATTGTGGTGCAGTGGACTTATTGCGCTTTTTTGACAGAAACATATGTGCGAAAAGGCCAGAGCGTAGGGAAATAAGGGCTTTTTAGAGATGGCGCAAGTAAGTTTCAATCAATGCAAACAGTGGGTCCTACCCTTATGTTAATAAAAACGAGAGGTGAAACGTCAATGGAGAAAAACAGAATACGACCAGTCAAAGCCGGAAAAGGCATGCGTATGAGTTACTCAAGACAGAAAGAGGTATTAGAGATGCCGAATCTGATAGAGGTCCAGAAAGACTCTTATCAGTGGTTCTTAAAAGAGGGCTTAAAAGAAGTTTTCGATGATATCTCTCCGATCGCTGACTATAGCGGTCACTTGAGTCTGGATTTTGTTGATTTTACATTATGCGAAAATGATGTGAAATATACAATCCCGGAATGCAAAGAAAGAGATGCAACTTATGCCGCACCTTTAAAAGTAAAGGTCAGACTTCACAACAAGGAAACAGATGAGATCAATGAACATGAGATTTTCATGGGAGATCTCCCTTTGATGACCGAAACAGGTACTTTCGTGATCAACGGAGCAGAGCGTGTTATCGTCAGCCAGTTGGTACGTTCTCCGGGTATCTATTACGGAATCGCTCACGATAAAGTGGGTAAAAAACTGTATTCTTGTACTGTAATTCCAAACCGTGGTGCCTGGTTAGAGTACGAAACAGACTCCAATGACGTTTTCTATGTTCGTGTAGATAGAACCAGAAAAGTGCCGATCACCGTATTGATCCGTGCACTTGGTGTTGGCTCAAATCAGGAGATCATCGATCTGTTTGGTGAGGAACCAAAGATTTTAGCCAGCTTCGGAAAAGATGTAGCAACCAATTACGAGGAAGGTCTGCTTGAGTTATACAAAAAGATCAGACCAGGTGAGCCTCTTACCGTAGAAAGCGCAGAGAGCCTGATCAATGCAATGTTCTTCGATCCGAGAAGATACGATCTGGCAAAAGTTGGACGTTATAAGTTCAATAAGAAATTAATGCTGAAAAACCGTATCAACGGACATGTTCTGGCAGAGGACGTTGTAGATGTATCAACAGGAGAGATCATCGCAGAGGCAGGAACAGAGGTAACACGTTCCCTTGCAGATGATATCCAGAATGCAGCTGTTCCATATGTATGGATTCAGACAGAGACCAGAAATGTCAAAGTATTATCATCCATGATGGTAGATTTAAGACATTATGTAGACTGTGACCCGAAGGAGCTTGGTGTAACAGAGCTGGTTTACTATCCTGTATTAGCACAGCTGATGGAAGAGAACCAGAATGTGGAGGACTTAAAAGAGGCAATCCGCAAGAACATCCATGATCTGATCCCGAAACATATCACCAAAGATGATATTTTTGCATCAATCAACTACAACATGCACTTAGAGTATGGCATCGGACATGATGATGATATCGATCATCTTGGAAACAGACGTATCCGTGCCGTAGGTGAGCTGTTACAGAACCAATATCGTATCGGTCTTTCCAGATTAGAGAGAGTTGTCCGTGAGAGAATGACCACACTTGATTTAGAGAACATCTCTCCGCAGAGTCTGATCAACATCAAACCGGTAACTGCAGCGGTCAAAGAGTTCTTTGGTTCTTCCCAGTTATCACAGTTCATGGATCAGAACAACCCGTTAGGAGAGCTGACGCATAAGAGACGTCTTTCTGCATTAGGACCAGGTGGTCTTTCCAGAGACCGTGCCGGATTCGAGGTACGAGATGTTCACTATTCCCACTACGGAAGAATGTGCCCGATTGAGACACCTGAGGGACCAAACATCGGTCTGATCAACTCTCTGGCAAGTTATGCAAGAATCAACGAGTATGGATTCGTAGAAGCACCATACCGTAAAATTGATAAATCAGATCCTAAAAATCCGCGTGTCACAGACGAAGTTGTTTATATGACCGCAGATGAAGAGGATAATTACCATGTAGCACAGGCGAATGAGGCACTCGATGAAGAGGGACACTTTGTTCGTAATTCCGTATCTGGTCGTTACCTTGACGAGACGCAGGAATATGAAAAGACCATGTTCGATTACATGGACGTATCTCCAAAGATGGTGTTCTCTGTCGCTACCGCATTGATCCCGTTCTTACAGAACGATGATGCGAACCGTGCGTTAATGGGATCCAACATGCAGCGTCAGGCGGTGCCGCTTCTGACAACAGATGCACCGGTTGTAGGTACCGGTATGGAGACCAAAGCAGCCGTTGACTCAGGAGTCTGCGTTGTTGCTAAAAAATCCGGTGTGGTAGAGAGTTCTGAATCAAACCAGATCATCATCAAGAGTGATGAGGGAACCAGAGACGTATACAAACTGACGAAATTCTCAAGAAGTAACCAGTCCAACTGTTACAACCAGAGACCGATCGTCTTCAAGGGTGACCGTGTGGAAGCTGGAGAGGTCATCGCAGATGGTCCTTCTACTTCAAATGGTGAGCTTGCACTTGGTAAGAATCCGTTGATCGGCTTCATGACCTGGGAAGGTTACAACTACGAGGATGCCGTACTGTTAAGTGAGAGACTGGTACAGGATGATGTTTATACATCTATCCATATTGAGGAATACGAGGCAGAGGCACGTGATACCAAGTTAGGACCGGAAGAGATCACAAGAGATGTTCCGGGTGTTGGTGATGATGCACTCAAAGACCTTGACGAGAGAGGTATCATCCGTATCGGAGCTGAGGTACGTGCCGGTGATATCTTAGTTGGTAAGGTAACTCCAAAAGGAGAGACAGAGCTTACCGCAGAAGAGAGACTGCTCCGCGCGATCTTTGGTGAAAAAGCAAGAGAAGTCCGTGATACTTCCTTAAAAGTACCTCACGGTGAGTATGGTATCGTTGTGGATGCCAAGGTATTTACCAGAGAAAACGGAGATGAGCTTTCTCCGGGAGTAAATCAGGCAGTCCGTATTTATATCGCACAGAAGAGAAAGATCTCTGTCGGTGATAAGATGGCTGGTCGTCATGGTAACAAGGGTGTCGTTTCCCGTGTATTGCCAGTAGAAGATATGCCATTCCTGCCAAACGGCCGTCCGCTTGATATCGTATTAAATCCATTGGGTGTGCCGTCCCGTATGAACATCGGACAGGTGCTCGAGATCCACTTGAGTCTTGCAGCAAAGGCATTGGGATTTAACATTGAAACACCGGTATTCGATGGTGCAAAAGAGATCGATATCCAGGATACACTGGAACTTGCAAATGACTATGTAAATATGCCATTCGACAAAGAAGAGGCAGAAAAAGAAGGTCTTGCAGGCGGTGAGAATTTCGAAGATAAATACAAAGATACGCTCAGAGAAGACGTAATGAAATATCTGTCTGATAACAGAGCGCACAGAGCACTTTGGAAAGGTGTTCCAATCTCCAGAGATGGAAAGGTACAGCTCCGTGACGGACGTACCGGCGAGCCATTCGATTCACCGGTTACGATCGGACACATGCACTACCTGAAACTGCACCATCTGGTAGACGATAAGATCCATGCACGTTCTACCGGACCATACTCCTTAGTAACACAGCAGCCGTTAGGTGGTAAAGCACAGTTCGGTGGACAGCGTTTCGGAGAGATGGAGGTTTGGGCATTAGAGGCATATGGTGCATCTTATACCTTACAGGAGATCTTAACGGTTAAATCCGATGATGTTGTCGGCCGTGTGAAGACATACGAAGCGATCATCAAAGGTGACAATATTCCTGAGCCGGGTATTCCGGAGTCCTTCAAGGTACTTTTAAAAGAGCTTCAGTCCTTAGGTCTGGATGTAAAAGTATTGGATGAAGACAGAAATGAAGTAGAGCTGATCGAGACCAGTGAATACGGAAATACAGATCTGAATTCAATTATTTCCGGTGACAAAGATTTCGCATTTGAAGACAGCGACTCTTTCGCAAAGATGGGCTTCTCCCAGAAAGAATTTGACACGGAGAACGAAGAACTGGTTGACGTAGAAGAAGAGGCAGATGATGAAGATGATGCAGACTTCTTTGACGATGCAGCAGAGGAAGTTGCGCTTAACGACGAAGAGTAAAGCGTGAGTGTAGATAAGATAGAAAATGGAAAGGGAGTGTCAAAATGCCAGAAACAATGAGCAAAGAAACGGCAGGTCAGTCTATCTCATTTGATGCCATCAAAATCGGATTGGCATCACCGGAAAAGATCAGAGAATGGTCCAGAGGCGAGGTAAAGAAGCCGGAAACCATTAACTATAGAACACTGAAACCGGAAAAAGACGGTTTATTCTGCGAAAAGATTTTTGGACCGAGCAAAGACTGGGAATGTCATTGTGGTAAATATAAGAAAATCCGTTACAAGGGTGTTGTCTGTGACCGTTGTGGCGTAGAGATAACAAAGGCAAGTGTACGTAGAGAGCGTATGGGTCATATCGAGCTTGCAGCACCGGTATCCCATATCTGGTATTTCAAGGGAATCCCGTCCCGTATGGGACTGATTCTCGACCTCTCCCCGAGAACACTGGAAAAAGTTCTGTATTTTGCTTCTTACATCGTATTAGATGCCGGAAATACTGCATTGCAGTACAAACAGGTGCTTTCTGAAAGCGAATATCAGGAAGCAAGAGAGCAGTACGGAAACGCTTTCCGTGTTGGAATGGGAGCAGAGGCGATCAAAGAGCTTTTACATGCGATCGATCTGGAAAAAGATTCCGCAGAGTTAAAAGCCGAGCTGATCGATGCAACTGGTCAGAAGAGAGCAAGAATCATCAAGAGATTAGAGGTTGTAGAGGCATTCCGCGAGTCCGGAAACAAACCGGAGTGGATGATTATGGATGTCGTTCCTGTCATCCCACCGGATTTACGACCAATGGTACAGCTGGATGGTGGACGTTTTGCAACATCCGACCTGAATGATCTCTATAGAAGAATCATCAACAGAAACAACCGTCTGAGAAGACTGTTAGAGTTAGGTGCACCGGATATCATCGTCCGCAATGAGAAGCGTATGTTACAGGAAGCAGTAGATGCGCTGATCGATAATGGCCGTCGTGGACGTCCTGTAACAGGACCGGGAAACAGAGCGTTAAAATCACTGTCCGATATGTTAAAAGGTAAATCCGGACGTTTCCGTCAGAACTTACTTGGAAAACGTGTTGACTATTCCGGACGTTCCGTTATCTGTGTAGAGCCAAAATTAAAGATCTTCCAGTGTGGTCTGCCAAAAGAGATGGCGATCGAGCTGTTCAAACCATTCGTTATGAAAGAGCTGGTTGCAAATGGTACCGCACATAATATTAAGAGTGCTAAGAAAATGGTAGAGAGACTCCAGACGGAGGTTTGGGATGTGCTCGAAGATGTGATCAAAGAGCATCCGGTTATGTTGAACCGTGCTCCTACACTGCACCGTCTTGGTATTCAGGCGTTCGAGCCAATCCTGGTAGAAGGTAAGGCAATCAAGTTACATCCATTGGTATGTACCGCATTCAACGCCGATTTCGATGGGGATCAGATGGCTGTGCACCTTCCACTTTCCGTAGAAGCACAGGCAGAGTGCCGTTTCATGCTCTTATCACCAAACAACCTGTTAAAACCGTCTGATGGTGGTCTGGTAGCCGTTCCTTCTCAGGATATGGTACTTGGTATTTACTATCTGACACAGGAAAGACCGGGATCTAAGGGCGAAGGCAAGTTCTTCAAGAGTGTAAACGAGGCAATCCTTGCTTATGAGAATGGTGTTATCACACTTCATTCCAGAATTACAGTCCGCATGACAAAGACAATGCCGGATGGAAGAACTTTAACCGGAAATGTTGAGTCTACTCTGGGACGTTTCATTTTCAATGAGATCATCCCTCAGGATTTAGGATTTGTAGACAGAAGCATTCCTGGAAATGAATTAAAACTGGAAGTAGACTTCCTGGTTGCAAAGAAACAGAATAAACAGATCTTAGAGAAAGTAATCAATATCCACGGTGCTACCAGAACAGCAGAAGTGCTGGATGCTGTAAAAGCAATGGGATATAAATATTCTACAAGAGCTGCTATGACCGTATCCATTTCCGATATGACCGTACCACCACAGAAACCGGAAATGATCAAGAATGCACAGGATACCGTAGACCGTATCATGAGACAGTACAAACGAGGTCTCATTACCGAGGAAGAGCGTTATAAAGAGGTTGTCGAGACATGGAAAGAGACCGATGAGGAATTAACTCATGCACTGCTTTCCGGACTGGATAAGTACAACAACATCTTTATGATGGCTGACTCCGGAGCCCGCGGTTCTGATAAACAGATCAAACAGTTAGCAGGTATGCGTGGTTTGATGGCTGATACAACCGGTAGAACCATCGAGTTGCCTATTAAATCAAACTTCCGTGAAGGTCTTGATGTATTGGAGTACTTTATGTCTGCACATGGTGCCCGTAAAGGACTTTCTGATACCGCTCTTCGTACCGCTGACTCCGGTTACCTGACCAGACGTCTGGTTGACGTTTCACAGCATATGATCGTTCGTGAGTCTGATTGCTGTGAGGGAACAGACCGTGAGATCCCAGGAATGTGGGTAACAGCGTTCATGGATGGAAAAGAGGAGATCGAAAGCCTTCAGGAACGTATCACAGGACGTTTCTCATGCAACACTATCTGTGATGCAGAGGGCAATGTGATCGTAAAAGCAAACCACATGATCACACCAAAACGTGCTGCTTTAGTAATGAGCAAAGGTGTGGATGAAAAAGGCGAGCCGATCACCAAGGTTAAGATCCGTACCGTATTATCCTGCCGCTCTCATATGGGTGTCTGTGCAAAATGTTACGGTGCAAACATGGCTACCGGTCAGGCAGTACAGGTTGGTGAAGCAATCGGTATCATCGCTGCACAGTCCATCGGTGAGCCTGGTACACAGCTTACCATGCGTACCTTCCATACCGGTGGTGTTGCCGGAAACGATATTACACAGGGTCTTCCTCGTGTCGAGGAGATCTTTGAGGCAAGAAAACCAAAAGGACTTGCCATTATCACAGAGTTCGGCGGCGTAGCTACTATTAAAGATACAAAGAAGAAACGTGAGATCGTGGTTACCAACAATGAGACCGGTGAGTCAAAGGCTTACTTAATCCCATACGGTTCCAGAATCAAGATCATGGACGGAGCAGTTCTGGAAGCCGGAGACGAGCTGACAGAAGGTTCTGTCAACCCACACGATATCTTAAAGATCAAAGGTGTTCGTGCGGTACAGGATTACATGCTGCGTGAGGTTCAGCGTGTATACCGTTTACAGGGTGTAGAGATCAACGATAAACATATCGAGGTTATCGTTCGTCAGATGTTACAGAAAGTACGTGTTGAGAACAATGGTGACTCAGAGATGCTTCCGGGAACACTGGTAGATACCCTGGATTTCGAAGATACCAACGAGATCTTAGAGAAAGAAGGCAAAGAGTTAGCAGAAGGAACACAGGTATTACTTGGTATCACCAAAGCTTCTCTTGCAACAAACTCCTTCCTCTCAGCAGCATCCTTCCAGGAGACAACCAAAGTCCTGACAGAAGCTGCAATCAAAGGAAAAGTCGATCCGTTGATCGGTATGAAAGAGAACGTAATCATCGGTAAGCTGATTCCGGCTGGTACCGGTATGAAACGTTACCGCAATATCAAATTAGACTCCGATGTCAATGAAAATGATGAGTTGATGTTTGATGACTTCGATGATTTTGATGACTTTGACGAAGCACTTCCATTAGAAGAGGCAGAAGAAGTAACAACAGAAGAATAAAAGCGATACAGGAAGAGGAAACTGGTGATCCGGTTTCCTTTTCTTTTTGAAAAAGTACTTGACATCTTAAAATTGGAACTATATAATAATTTAGCGTGCATGCGTAGATGCACGTAAAAGTTATACACTTATTAAAACAGGAGGTGAAAATAATGCCAACATTTAACCAGTTAGTAAGAAAAGGACGTCAGACATCTGTAAAGAAGTCTACAGCACCAGCTCTTCAGAGAGGTTACAACTCTTTACAGAAGAAACCAACCAATACTTCTTCTCCACAGAAGAGAGGTGTATGTACCGCTGTTAAAACAGCTACTCCTAAAAAACCTAACTCAGCTCTTAGAAAGATCGCCAGAGTACGTCTTTCTAACGGAATCGAAGTAACAAGCTATATCCCAGGTGAAGGACATAACTTACAGGAGCATAGCGTTGTTCTTATCCGTGGTGGTCGTGTTAAGGACTTACCAGGTACAAGATATCACATCATCCGTGGTACACTTGATACTGCAGGTGTCGCTAACAGAAAACAGGCTCGTTCAAAATACGGCGCTAAGAGACCAAAGGCTTCAAAGTAATTTAGCGAACCATAGTATCACAAATCTGTGCATCCGGCTCTCACAGCAGGGATGAACTATAGGTAAGTGTTGGGATTATTATCACAAACGATAGATTTCCGCATGAACACTATGGCAGATAGTGAGTACCGTTGAATTAATCGAAATGAAGTTCACTGGCGGCAGGACCGCTTAGTAAATGCAGGAAACAGATCCTGTATAGTAAATTATGATTAAGGAGGGAAGAACCGTGCCACGTAAAGGACATACTCAGAAAAGAGATGTATTAGCAGATCCGATGTACAATAATAAAGTTGTTACCAAACTTGTCAACAACATCATGTTAGATGGCAAGAAAGGTGTAGCTCAGAAAATTGTATACGGAGCTTTCGCAAGAGTAGAGGAGAAAACAGAGAGACCTGCTCTTGAAGTATTTGAAGAAGCCATGAATAACGTTATGCCTGTTCTCGAAGTAAAGGCTAGACGTATTGGTGGTGCAACTTACCAGGTACCAATCGAAGTAAGACCAGACCGTCGTCAGGCATTAGCACTTCGTTGGTTAACAACTTACTCTCGTAACAGAGGTGAGAAAACCATGGAAGAAAGACTTGCAAACGAGATTATGGATGCTGCAAACAACACAGGAGCATCTGTAAAGAAGAAAGAAGACATGCACAAAATGGCAGAAGCAAACAAAGCGTTTGCACACTACCGTTTCTAATTTAAGGAGGAAATACCTTGGCTGGAAGAGAATATCCATTAGAGAGAACCAGAAACATTGGTATTATGGCTCATATTGATGCTGGTAAAACAACATTAACAGAGCGTATTCTTTACTATACCGGTGTTAACTATAAGATTGGTGATACTCATGAAGGTACTGCTACCATGGACTGGATGGAGCAGGAGCAGGAAAGAGGTATTACCATTACTTCAGCCGCTACGACATGTCACTGGACTTTGGAAGAGTTTACAAAGCCAAAGAAAGGTGCTTTAGAGCATCGTATCAATATCATTGATACTCCTGGACACGTAGACTTTACCGTAGAGGTTGAGCGTTCACTCCGTGTACTTGACGGCGCTGTCGGCGTCTTCTGTGCAAAGGGTGGTGTTGAGCCTCAGTCAGAGAACGTATGGCGTCAGGCTGATACCTACAACGTACCTAGAATGGCATTCATCAACAAGATGGATATCTTAGGTGCAAACTTCTATGGAGCTGTTGATCAGATCCGTACAAGATTAGGAAAAAATGCGATCATCCTTCAGCTTCCAATCGGAAAAGAAGATGATTTCAAAGGTATCATCGACTTATTCGAGATGAAAGCATACATCTACAACGATGATAAGGGTGATGATATCACAGTTACCGATGATTTAGGTGACATGAAAGATGATGCAGAGCTGTATCATTCTGAATTAGTAGAGAAAATCTGCGAGTTAGATGATGATTTAATGATGATGTATCTTGAAGGAGAAGAGCCATCTGTTGATGAGATGAAAGCTGTTCTTAGAAAAGCAACCTGCGAGTGTACTGCTGTACCTGTATGTTGTGGTTCTGCATACAGAAACAAAGGTGTGCAGAAATTAATCGATGCGATCATTGAGTACATGCCTGCACCAACAGACATCCCTGCAATCAAGGGTGTTGACTTAGATGGTAATGAAATCGAAAGACATTCTTCCGATGATGAGCCATTTGCAGCATTAGCATTCAAGATCATGGCTGACCCATTCGTAGGTAAGCTGGCATTCTTCCGAGTTTATTCTGGTACCATGAATGCAGGTTCTTATGTATTAAATGCTACAAAAGACAAAAAAGAACGTGTTGGCCGTATCTTACAGATGCACGCTAACAAACGTCAGGAATTAGACAAAGTATATTCTGGAGATATCGCAGCAGCAGTTGGATTCAAATTCACTACAACCGGTGATACCATCTGTGATGAGCAGCATCCAGTAATCTTAGAGTCCATGGAATTCCCAGAGCCAGTTATCGAGCTCGCTATCGAGCCTAAGACAAAAGCTGGACAGGGTAAGATGGGTGAGGCTCTTGCAAAACTTGCAGAAGAGGATCCTACATTCCGTGCACACACTGATCAGGAAACAGGTCAGACCATCATCGCTGGTATGGGTGAGCTTCACTTAGAGATCATCGTAGATCGTCTTCTTCGTGAGTTCAAGGTAGAGGCAAACGTTGGTGCACCTCAGGTTGCATACAAAGAGACCTTTACAAAACCGGTAGATGTTGAGTACAAATATGCAAAACAGTCCGGTGGACGTGGACAGTACGGACACTGTAAAGTTAAATTTGAGCCGATGGATCCAAACGGAGAAGAGACATTCAAATTCGAGTCTTCCGTTGTTGGTGGTGCTATTCCAAAAGAGTACATCCCGGCAGTAGGCGAAGGTATCGAAGAGGCTGCCCAGGCAGGTATCCTTGGTGGATTCCCGGTACTTGGTGTACATGCCAATGTATATGACGGATCTTACCATGAGGTCGATTCATCCGAGATGGCATTCCATATCGCTGGTTCTATGGCATTCAAAGAGGCTATGCAGAAAGCAAGCCCGGTATTACTTGAGCCGATCATGAAAGTTGAAGTAACAATGCCGGAAGAGTATATGGGTGATGTTATCGGTGATATCAACTCTCGTCGTGGACGTATCGAGGGAATGGATGATATCGGTGGCGGTAAGCTTGTAAAAGCTTATGTTCCGCTTGCTGAGATGTTCGGATATTCTACAGACTTACGTTCTAAAACACAGGGACGTGGTAACTACTCTATGTTCTTCGAGAAATATGAGCCAGTACCAAAGAGCGTACAGGAGAAAGTTCTTGCTGACAAAGCAAAATAATTCTGTATAAGACTGCCAGAAATGGCAAATACTTCTAATAAGTAAAATAGCCGGATTTCCTGTAAAATATAGGGAATCTGGCAAGAAATAGCTTGAAAAACAAATGATTATTTTATATAATCAGAGTTAGCGAGTTATAAATAAGACAACAGCCCAACAGGGCATCAATTTAAGGAGGATATTCAAAAATGGCAAAAGCTAAGTTTGAAAGAACAAAACCACATTGTAATATCGGTACCATCGGACACGTTGACCATGGTAAAACAACTTTAACAGCTGCTATCTCTAAAGTATTAGCTACAAGAGTTGCAGGTAACACAGCTACTGATTTCGAGAACATCGATAAAGCTCCAGAAGAGAGAGAGCGTGGTATTACTATTTCTACAGCTCACATCGAGTACGAGACAGAGAAGAGACATTACGCACACGTTGACTGCCCAGGTCATGCTGACTACGTTAAGAACATGATCACCGGTGCTGCTCAGATGGATGGTGCTATCCTCGTTGTAGCTGCTACTGATGGTGTTATGGCTCAGACAAAAGAGCACATCTTATTATCTCGTCAGGTAGGTGTACCTTACATCGTTGTTTTCTTAAACAAATGCGATATGGTAGACGATCCAGAGTTAATCGAGTTAGTAGAGATGGAAGTTACAGAGCAGCTTGAAGAGTATGGCTTCAACGACTGCCCAATCATCAAAGGTTCTGCTTTAAAAGCTCTTGAAGATCCAAACGGCGAGTGGGGCGATAAAGTAATGGAATTAATGAACACTGTTGATGAGTACATTCCAGATCCTCAGCGTGATACAGATAAACCTTTCTTAATGCCAGTAGAGGACGTATTCACAATCACAGGTCGTGGTACTGTTGCTACAGGACGTGTAGAGAGAGGTACATTACACTTAAATGATAACCTTGAGATCCTTGGTGTTAAAGAAGAAGTTCAGACAACTGTTGTAACCGGTATCGAGATGTTCCGTAAACAGTTAGACGAGGCTCAGGCTGGTGATAACATCGGTGCTTTACTTCGTGGTATCAACCGTGACCAGATCGTTCGTGGTCAGGTTCTTGCTAAACCAGGTACAGTAACTTGCCATCGCAAATTTACTGCTCAGGTTTACGTATTAACAAAAGACGAAGGTGGTCGTCATACTCCATTCTTCAATAACTACCGTCCACAGTTCTACTTCAGAACAACAGACGTAACTGGTGTATGTGATTTACCAGAAGGCGTTGAGATGTGTATGCCAGGTGATAACATCGAGATGACTATCGAGTTAATTCACCCAGTAGCTATGGAGCAGGGTCTTACATTCGCTATCCGTGAGGGTGGACGTACTGTTGGATCAGGACGTGTTGCTACTATCATCGAGTAATTAAATATTATTCAGTAAATTCAAGGGTTTCGGAGATTTCTCCGGAACCCTTTTTACATGCGATAATAATGAAGATGGGTGTGAGCGGTGCCAAAATGGTGCCAAAAAAAACTCCGTCGAATTTGCTATTCAACGGAGCTTTTTTCTTACCATCCCTTAATCTGTTTTACCTGTTCTGCCCGTTCGGGGTCTCTGTGATATTGTAGTTTGAATTGTATCGTTTCGACCACTTCTTTCCTTGCTTCATCATCCAACTGATAAAAGGAAGTCAAAAGATTATCCACATCCGGCATACTATTTTTACCGAATAGGTACATAAGTGGATAGAGAGAGTTTTTCAAGTAGGTTTTGACTCTGCTTGCATCCAAGGCTCCATTCAATCCATCTGGAAGAGTGGGATATATTTCTTCTTCGGTAATAGCTCCAGAGAAAGGACTTGCAGAGCATATCTCATTCACATCAATATCTAAAGCATTGGCAAGTCGGAGCGCAAAGTCAAAGCGGATATTGGAATCTTTTTGAATAATCGTGTATAACGTGGTGGCACTAATGCCGGTTTCTTTTGCAATTCTGCGTACATTTGTACCTTTTTCATCAAGGTACTCTTTTAATTTCTTTCCATCGCCCATAAGCAACCTCCTATTTTCATAGACAAAGTAATTACGAAAAACATAAATTCAATTATTATCATATCACATTTACGAAAAACATAAAAGTAAAAATTACATAATTTTAGAATTACGAAAACCGTAAAATAATATTTACGAAGTATTGACATTATTTACGGACAGTGATAATATGAATTTACGTAAACCGTACACAACAAAAATACAAGAGTTGTAACGGAATTGTAGAATGAGAAGGGAGGATGAATATATGGCGAACTATCAATATATGATGAGTGCGGATGATGTGGCTAAGGAACTGGATTGTTCCAAGTCGTATGCTTACAAGTTGGTGAAGGCAATGAATAAGGAACTTGCGGAGCAGGGATATATCACAATGGCAGGACGGATTCCAAGAGCATATTGGGCAAAAAAGATGTTCGGATACGAGCTGGCTGCGAACTAAGAGAGGAGAAGAAAGGAATGGCTTACAAAGAAAAAGACACGAAGAAATGGACTGCCCAGTGGTTTGAAACGAATGCAAAGGGCGAAAAGAAAAAACGAAGAAAGAGAGGATTTTCCACAAAAAAGGAAGCTCTGGAATATGAGCGACAGAAAAAACTCAATAGCAGTCGAAGTATGGATATGAAATTGAGTGAATTTATGGAGGTATATTTTGAGGACAAACAGAATGAACTCAAAGAACGTACCATGAAAAACAAACGTTATATGATGGAACAGCATATTATTCCGTATTTTGGAAATCAAATGATGAGTGAAATATCAGCTTCGCAGATTATTCAGTGGCAGAATGAAATGCAGACAAAAGGCTTTTCGGAATCATATCTGCGAATGATACAAAATCAGCTAACCAGCTTGTTTACTCATGCTTCAAGGATTTACGATTTGCATACAAATCCTTGCAAGAAGGTAAAGCGGATGGGAAACTCGGACAGCAGAAGCTTGGATTTCTGGACAACAGAGGAGTATCAGCAGTTTATTCAAACTATAGAACCGGGAACAAGATATTATCTCATCTTTGAAATTCTTTTCTGGACTGGATGCAGAATTGGAGAACTACTTGCATTAACTCCGGCAGATATAAACTTTGAAAGAAATCAAATCAGCATCACAAAAACGTACTATAGGACAGAACGAAAGGATGTGATTACAGAACCAAAGACAAAACAATCTGTGCGAACAATAGAAATACCGGAATTTTTGAAGCAGGAAATAAAGCAATTTATTGAAGGACATTACGGTATGCCGGAGAATGAAAGACTTTTCCCTATTGTGCAGGAAGCAGTACAGCATAAGATGAAGCACAATATGGTGAAAGCCGGAGTAAAGAAAATCCGAGTGCATGATTTAAGACATTCACATGTAGCATATCTCATCAACAAAGGGATTGAGCCGATTCTGATAAAGGAAAGATTAGGGCATAAGGATATAAGAATTACCCTAAATACTTATGGTCACTTATATCCGAATCAGCAACGGAGAATTGCAGATTTGCTGGATAATGAACAAGAAAAAAGTCCCAACAGCGGCAACTGTCAGGACTAAAGATAACCGGATAAACCTCTGTTATCCTATGTATATACAAGCTAAGTATAGCAGAGGTTTTCTCCGGTAGCAATTATAAAATTAAAATTGGAGGAGAAAATGACAGAACAGAAGATTGAATTAAAGATGATTAGAATGTCAGAGGTACAGTCGCAGGAGATTGAGTGGCTGTGGTATCCATTCATTCCTTATGGCAAGCTGACAATTATTCAGGGTGATCCGGGTGACGGAAAGACAACAATGGTCTTGAATCTGGCGGCAAAGCTGTCAAAGGGCGAAGCACTGGATGAAAATATGAAAGTCACAGAGCCGGTCAATGTAATATACCAGACTGCGGAGGATGGTCTTGCGGATACAGTAAAACCAAGATTAGAACTTGCCGGAGCAGACTGCGAGAGAATTATCGTTATTGATGAGAGTGACAAGTCACTGTCTATGGTAGATGAACGCTTGGAAGAAGCGATTGTAAGGACTGGTGCAAGGCTCTTGATTTTAGACCCGATACAAGCCTATCTGGGCGGTGGCATGGATATGAACCGAGCAAACGAAGCAAGGGATATGACAAAGAAATTAGGAGCATTGGCAGAGAAAACAAAGTGTGCAATTATCCTTATCGGTCATATGAATAAGGCTTCCGGCAATAAAGCGGCATACCGGGGCATGGGTTCCATAGATTTCTTTGCAGTGGCAAGAAGCGTATTACTGGTCGGACGGGTAGAGGGAGAACCGAATACCAGAGCTGTTGTCCAGATAAAAAATAACCTTGCGGCATTCGGGCACCCGAAGGCATTTGCCTTATCAGAGGAAGGCTTTCAGTGGATTGGAGATTATGAGATTACTGTGGATGAGGTGCTTGGCGGCATTGCACCAAAGGCAAATAAAATGGAGCTGGCAAAGCAGATGTTACGGGAACTTGCAGAAACACAGAATGCGGTTTTGAGCAACGAAATCTTTGACCGGGCAGAAGAACTGGGAATTTCCAAACGAACACTGGAAAACGCAAAGAAAGAGCTGGGTATCCGGGCAAGAAAAATCAATAACGCTTGGTACTGGGAACTGGATAAGGTAAAGCAGGAATAGAGGAAGAACGCAACAATGCAGAGTATACAGAAATGCGGTCTTGAAGATTGCAAGGTTGCAAAAGATATAGACATTGCGTTGTTGCGGTCTTGCAGAAAGGATTGGTCGATTGAAATGAAGAATGTGCAGATTTCGCAGGAACTGTTCTTTTTGCTCGTGAGATATTTTCTCATAGGGCAGGAAGAAACGGAGCCGGAGATAGTTAAGGCATTGGAGAAAAAGATGGATGCCCTGGTAATGAGAGAGCTGTATACGCAGTATAAAACTGCACCGACAGAGGAAGAAAAGGAAAAGGCACGCAGGGAATATCTAGACAGGCGTGGTGTGCCGGACAGCTTCCGATGGTAATTTCCTTAGACGAATAAAACGGGAGCGTGGCACGCACCCGTAGGAAACGATTAAGGAAAAATGGTGCGGTGACAGCGATGACAATGTGACCGGAACGGGCACAACTGCCGCAGGCAGAAAAAGCTTCCGGCAGGACGCAAAACCCGATTTATCGGGTTGCATTTTTGATGGCGAAGCTGTCAAAAGTGCTTTTGCGTTACTTTCGACGAAAGTAACAAAGCCTGTGCCTATCGGCACTAAAAGATACAGATAAAAAGAGATGAGAGGTGGTTTTATTGGAGAGAACGATTAGCGGAATGATGGGGAAAGGCTCTGTGAATCACAATACAAGAGCATTTTCAGCAAAGAATGTAGATAAAGAAAGGAGCCGGGACAATGTGGAATTTTGTCACGAGGATATAAAGGCAGTGTATCATGAACTGTTTGACGAAGCTCTGGAACGGTACAATGCGAAGCAGAAACGCAGTGACCGGAAGATTGAAAACTATTATGAGAAAATCCGGCAGGGGAAGCAGGAGAAACTGTTTTACGAAGTGATTTTCCAGATAGGTAACAGAGATGACATGAATGCACGGAGTGAGGAGGGGCAGTTGGCAAAGCAGATACTTATTGACTTCATGACAGACTTTCAAAGCAGGAATCCGAATCTTCATGTATTCTCGGCACATCTGCACATGGATGAGGAAACACCGCATATTCATATTGATTTTGTTCCGGTCATTACCGGGAGTAAGCGAGGACTTGATACAAGGGTTTCGCTGAAAGGGGCATTGGCGGAGCAGGGATTTGAAGGCGGCACCAGAGGAGCAACAGAATGGAACCAGTGGATAGAATCAGAGAAAAAGGAACTTGCGGCAGTCATGGAACGATATGGTGTTGAATGGCTGCAGAAGGGTACGCACAATAAACATCTGTCGGTGCTGGATTATGAGAAGCAGGAGAGGGTAAAGGAAGTAGCAGAGCTAGATTCTCAGCTTGCACAATCAGAAATTGCATTGCAGACAGCAAGTAAAATGGTGGACAGTCAGCTTGCTCGTGCGGAAGAATTGGCAGAGATGGGAGATAAGTTTCAAAGACAGAACGAGGAAATTAAGGCAGATAATGCAGAACTGGAAAAAACGTATGTAGATACAAAGCAGAGTTATAACAGTTTGTTGGCAAAAAACAGTCAGTTGATTTTCGAGAATGAGGATTTGGAGCAGGAAAAGGAAAGGCGGTTGTCCGGCAACCGGGAATTAGAAAAGCAACAGCAGAAGCTTCAAAAAGAACTGGAAGCTATGGCGGGTTCTAAGGTCGCTCTGGAGCGTAATGTGAGAGCCTATGACGAGGAAAAACAATGGCAGCTTCCAGAGCCGGGAGTGATGCAGTCGGCGAAATCCTATCGTGAAAAGGTGGCATTACCATTGATTACAAGATTAAAGGAACTTGTAAAAAGCCTAACAATTAAGTGTGTGGGTCTGATGGAGCAGGTGAAGAAGCTGACTGCAAAGGTAAATCAGCAGGGAGAGGATATTGCATGGTATAAGAATAAAATCAAGGAGCAGAATAGCACAATGGAGCATTTGCAGGAGAAAGCGGAGGATTTGGAACGAGTGAAACAGTATGTCGGGGCTGACAAAATACAGGATATTATTGACAATGTGAAAGAAGCGGAACGGTTACAGGCAGAGCAGAAGCGATTGCAGAGAAGCTATCAGAACAGAATGAGCAGATAAGGAGATAGATGGATATGACGGATAAAATCAAAGAAACAGAAGTGTTGAGAAAGCACATCATTGGAGAAAACGGAATCAGTTACACTTTGGGAGAGGATGGTCTGTATTATCCAGATCTCCGGCTCCCGGAGGGAACGCATTATGAAATTGGCAGATACGGAAGAATGAGAGCAGAGTATCTGAAAGAGTACCATAGAGCATTGTATCTGGAATTGCTGTTGGATGGAAATTTAAATGAATATCTGCACCAGACGGACGAAGAATGTTATCAGATGATGGAGCGACTGGTGGAACAGATGAAAGCAAAGCAGGGAGTGACGGCGCAGTTGAAGTCGGAGAATCAAATGCAGTGGGTAGGAATGATGAACAATATCCGGCACTGTGCGGAAGAAGTGGTGTTGAAAGATATAGTGTATGTGTGATGTTGGGCAGTTTTCAGACTGCCCTTAATAATTTTGAATAGCAGAAACAAGAGCTAAATGATATAATACTGTTAAAAGTGGTGCGGAGGTAGACTATGAAAAAATTTCAATATATAGTTGTACTGTTGTTTGTGATAGTTCTTGGAACAGGATGTTCTAATGATGAAAAACAAGAAAATTTTTTATCAGAGACAGAGAATGAGATAGAAAATAAAGAAGATGGCGTAATTTATGAAGTGTATACGGGGAATTGGTCAAATGATGGAAGAACGCATGACCAGATTTTGTCAGAAGGTGGAGTAGAATTATCTTGTACAATTACAGAAAGTAATCGACTTACGGGTACGCTGTTTGCTCAACAGGAAATGACTGAACGCTTTGCTGTTGTTGAAGATATTAGTGGAGAGATAGAACAGAACGAGCTGCTTTTTGATTATGCTGATGATGGTTGGGGAAATAGTGGCACATTACATATGCAATTTAGAAATGATAGCATTTATGTAGAGATATTAAATTATTGTGAGGCAGATGGAGGAAGTGACTATGGTATTAGTGGTTATTATGAGTTGATAAGGGAAAATGAAGCGGAAAGTAGAGAAAAGGAGTTAGAAAATACGATTGACGAACGAAGTCAATATTATAGAGCCAGTGCATATTATTTGGAAATAGTTGATTATTGGGAAAATGTCAGAGAAGCCAGAGATGTATCAAATGTAAATGAACCACTATTTGCAACTAATAAGCAATACTATACAAAAGAGAACTTTGAAAATGAACCAAAATTAGTTATTCACTTGGCAAAAAATGAAATATATGCAAGGCATGGTTATATTTTTAAGAATGAAGATTTGTATAATTATTTTATGGGTTGTGTGTGGTATAATCCAACTTGTAAAGCAGAAGATTTTGATGATAGTGTGTTAAACGAGTACGAAAAAGCTAATCTTGAGATATTGGCATCAATGGATACCTATTAAAAGCGAGAGGAGTAATTTATGAAAAAGAGATGTGTTTTGTTTATACTGTGTATGATGTTTTTGGTTGGATGTTCAGAACAAAATGAAGAAATAAGAAATTCAGTAATAGAGGAGAGTACGGAAACAGAAAGCAGTCTAATTATTGAAGAAGAAACAGAGGAAAATAATGTCCAAATAGAACCAGTAGCACCTACGAAAGAAGAAGTTTTTGCTATGAGAGAAAAAGTATTGGACGGAATGACTGACGATGAGAAGGAAAGATTAACAGAGAATATTAAAGTTGCAAATCTTCAAATGGAACGAGCATATCTGAATGATGGCATCTTTGATAAACTAGAAGATAAAGACAGTCTTGCTTGGAATTATTTCGACCAGAAAGGTGATATTCAAGTTGGGTGGGCGTATGACAGTAATAAAATAACAGTCATGAATGAAGAAGGTATTACGGAAAGTGAATTTTATCAAAAGTATGGTAAACCCGTAATGGTTTATAATAGATTTGACGGAGCAAATTTTGTAAACTTGATTCAAGATATGCAGAAGTCAATTCATAATGAGGAACTGTACGCAGACCTTCAGAGATTGATAGATTTGACTAATTTGGCAACCGAAACTCACGAAATGGAATATGCAAATGATATATATAAAATTCTGCATGATATGGATTACTTCCTTTTGAGATATGGAATCGAAGATGTAGGGAAGTATACGCAGGATGGAGGCGTGGTAGCAAAGTATTATGGTGTACTTACTGTGTATCAGAATGAAGATAAGGGTGGATGGCAATAGTATATAATTGATAATAAAAGACAAATTGAATTTGTAAATAACTTACTGTTCATGGAGATGGGAATATGATAGTAGAAATAATTTTCTCAGATTATTATAGAACATTTTTATTATGTATACTTTCAATGGGAGTTACATTTTTTATACGGAAATTTAGTGTAAAAGAAGGAGTATTGGCATTAGTGATGTACGAATTTATTATGTTAATACCATTTGTTTGGATACTTATTGTAAGTGTAGTCTTTACTGAATTTAACTTTCAGCAAATAATAGAAATTGTTCAGTGGGAGCTAAAATGGATAATTTATTTTACAACGTGTACGGTGTTGCAATTCATAATGTACTATCTTTTTTGGAAAAGAAATGTAATATACAAAATAGGAACTTTACTCTTTTGTGTCACTGTTGTTGTTGTTCCTTTGTATGTGATTAATTTTAACTGAAACAGATAGAATGAATAATGAGAATTATAATATTATGAAACCAACAATCGTTCATAGATGCCATTAGAAGACAAGTTGTTTATGTGTACTTGGGATGTTATAGTTAACTTAAATAAATAATTTCTATGCGGTGCCAAAACGGTGCCAAGAAATCGAACAAATTGAAATACAGAATGCAAAAACAGCAGTTTTCTGCGAAATTTGCCACCAAAAAGCATAGAAAATACGAAGAAATACGGTATTCAAATAACGTGAGGGTGGTAGAACTGTAGGTTCAGGCCGTGTTGCTACAATCATCGAGTAATCATAACTGATTATTTATAATTGTAAAAATCAAGGCTTCCGAGAGAAATCCCGGGAGCCTTTTTGTGTGCGGAAATAAAGAGAACAGGGAAATTGGTTGAACAGGGAAAAATCCCTAACGATAAATGTAAAAACACATTGCTCCCTCCACCGGTTCAAATGAATAGGAAAATCCTTCTTTTTTCAACAGCTCACTGACAACATATAATCCAAGCCCGTTTCCCTCCACCTGGTTTCGCATACTGTCCGGGCGGTAAAATGGCTCATAAATATAGGAAAGTACCTCTTCATGTAATGGAGTACAGTTATTTTCAATCCACATTTTCTGTGGATCTGCACCAATCTGAATTTTTCCACCGACATAGGTATATTTGACGGCATTTGCAATGAGATTTGACCAGATTTTTTCGAAAGAAGCCACTTGCATTACTATGCTGTCCATGTCTGAAAGTTCTATTGAAACGCCCAGTTTTTTTTCAGTAATCTGCACTTCGTAACTATGTAATATCCTTTCAATTTCTTTTTTCAGAAAAAGAGTTTCTTTTTTACCATCTGCTGATTCCTGTGCCTTTGATGTATCCAGAATGTCTTTTACCATTGCACTTAAATTGTCTACTGTAGCAACCGCCTGCGCAAGATAGGTGTCATGATCTTTATATTTTCCCACGTTGTACTGCATATTTTCGAGCAGGATCCGGAGTCCTGCCAGAGGAGTCTTTAATTCATGCGAGGCAGAGCGTAAAAAGACGGTTTTCGCCTTTTCTACCTCAACCATGTGTTCTTTCTCGGCATCAAGGCTTTGGATCGTGGAAAGCAGACATGCATATACTTCGTTGATCTGTTCTGCGAACTCTCCCATTTCATCCTCTGTTGATACCAGAAATGTGGCATCAGGTTTCAAGTTTTTCATATCTTTTGTAATATCGAGCATCTTTAAAATTGGATTTGTAATACGTTTCGAATAAAAATAGGAAAAAATCACAGAAAATACAATTGTTGCTGCAAAGGTGCAGGGAAGCAGGAATGTGATCATATCCACCGCCTCTTTTACCGGCATGGCGCTTGCTACGAGTTTAATCGAAAGAGTGTTACCTTCTTTTGTCTGCATGGTTTTATTTTTTACAATGATAGACTGTGCATTCTGCAGGTTATTGACAGAGAAAACCGCATCATTATTTCCATACAGTGAAATCTCAAAATTCATTCCCCGATAGGTTGTTTCCTGTCCCGCATCATTTACCGTCACATTTACATTATTTTCCTTTGCAAAATCAGAAAAATCCTGCTTCCGGTCATCTTCGGTATCCGTTTGTATACTTTGTTGTAAGACTTGTAATTTCTGCTCCAGATTGTTCTGCATTCGGCTTATATACACTTTTGGATAGAAAAAATAAATCATCAGATGCATTGAAAGTACGATCACAAGCAGCATTAACAGTGTATAAAAAAATGTTTTGGGAAATAGCTTCATTTTTCTTATCATAGCAGTTACTCCAATTTATATCCAATTCCTTTTACGGTTACGATACATTCCAGATGCAGTTTTTTTCTGAGATTTTTGACGTAGACATCCACCACGCGGTCATAAGGACTTTCTGCTTCATTCCAGATCTGGTCTAATATCTGCTCGCGGCTTACTACCTGCCCTTTATGATCTAATAATACTTTCAGCAGCTTTATTTCCTTTGGTGTGACATGGGCATCCTGCCCCTGGTAGGTTGCGCGGTACCCGGAAAAATCAACTACTGTCTCCTGATATTTCCAGATAGATTCAGTCTGATATCTTGTCCGGAGAAGTGCCTCAATCCTTTTTAGCAGTAGAATAAGTGAAAACGGCTTGCAGATATAATCGTCTGCCAGCTCATCAAACGTCTTTACCTGTATTTCTTCGTCGGTAATGGCGGTCAGCATAATGACCGGGAGATCACTGAAGGTGCGTAACTCTGTGAGCACCTCCAGCCCGCTTTTCCCAGGCAGCATAATATCCAAAAGAGCCAGATGTATGTTCGTGTTTTTCAACAATTCCAACGCTGCTTCCCCATCTCCGGCACAAAAAACCTCATAATCATTTTCTTTTAAAAATTCTGCCACTCCTTCGCGGATGGTCGTGTCATCTTCTACAATTAAAATATTCATATTTTCTTCTGCCTTTTTTATTTTCTTTTTTTTACTATAACATGGTTTTCCTAAATTTCATATACGTTTCATATTGAGAGAGTAAGATACAGTTATCAAATAAAGATTGCACCCGATCAGACAACAAAATCGGAGTATTGCGATCGCTTGTCACTAAAATATTAAAATAAAAGGAGATTTTTATCATGAAAAAGAAAACATTATCTATCGCAGCATTTTTACTTACCGGAACACTTTTCTTTGCAGGCTGTGGACAGACCGCAGACGGTAATTCAAATGCAAATGCTTCCGGGCAGGAAACTTCTGTAACAGGGCAGGTCTCTGCGGATACAGAAAACTCTTCTGATAATGCAGATGCCGATTTATCTTTTTTTTCCGACATGAACACAACGGATTTGGATGGGAATAAAGTTGATTCTTCCATTTTTTCCGATAATAAGGTTACGCTTGTGAATGTCTGGAATGTCGGATGCACCCCATGCGTCAACGAAATACCGGAGTTGGAGAAATTAAACAATGAGTATAAGGAAAAAGGCGGGGCTGTCGTTGGTCTTTATAATGATTTTGGTGCCGGAATTCCTGACGATGAAATGAATCAGATAAAAGAAATCCTGAAAAATACTTCTTACACGCAGATCCGCATGGATGGTGCACTTGCCACAAACGAAACATTGTTAAACCTTATGGCATTTCCGACCACATATGTGGTAAATTCTGACGGAACAATTATTGATACCGTTACGGGCTCCAGGGATTATGACGGATGGAAAACTGTACTGGAATCATATCTTGCACAGGAAGAATAACATCTGTAAAAACAGCATCTTATGAAATGCTTTGTTCAAAAGGGAGGCGAACAACATGCATCTGAACAACAGAATAGTTCCCAGTTTTGTGTTTCTGGTTCTTGGCATTTTATTTGTAATAAATGGTATTCACCGAAATGAACACGTTACAGTAGAAAACAAATCTGGCATTGTCTGCCTGGAGTGTATTGGAATCGGATAAGGAGATTATTTTATGGATTGTCTGAAAAAACAGAAGAAACGGCTGCGTTTGTGGGTGCAGGTACTTTTTACTGCACTGACAAACGGATATGTCATCGGATTTGCAGAGGGAAAAATTTATCGCGGTGCAAGCAAAAAAGTGTGCGTGCCAGGGTTAAACTGTTACTCTTGTCCAGGTGCGATCGGCTCCTGCCCAATTGGCTCTTTGCAGGCAGTGCTCGGCAGCAAAAATTATAAATTTTCCTTTTACGTCATTGGATTTCTGATGATTTTCGGCTCTCTGCTCGGAAGATTTGTCTGTGGATGGTTCTGTCCGTTCGGGCTGGTACAGGATTTACTATACAAAATCCCATTTGTCAGAAAAATAAAACGGGTTCCGTTTGACAACTACCTGCGCTATCTCAAATACATTATTTTGGCTGTATTTGTCATTGCAATGCCCCTGCTCCTTGTTGGAGAAACCGGTTACGGAACTCCATGGTTTTGTAAATTGATCTGTCCTTCCGGTACACTGCTTGGAGGTATTCCACTTGTGCTGAAAAATCCGGAGCTGCAAAAAGCGATAGGTTTTCTATTTGGCTGGAAAGTCAGTATTCTGATAGGGATCGTTGTTTTATCTATCCTGATCTATCGTCCATTTTGCAGATACCTGTGCCCCTTGGGTGCTATTTATGGAATTTTTAACCGCTTTTCTCTTTACCATTATGAGATTGATAATTCAAAATGCACGAAGTGTGGGTTATGTGCCCAAAAGTGTAATATGGGTGTAAAAGTATATGAAAATCCAAACAGTGCTGAATGTATCCGGTGTGGCAAATGCAAAGAAGTCTGCCCTTCTGGTGCCATTCATTCTTGTATGAGGCACACGTTGTCCGATTCTTGATGTTTTGAACAATATGAGGGGTTGATTTTTAAACAAAATGATAGTATGATTCCAAGAGAGTCAGTGAAAGTCCAGAGTGCCAGCTCTGGACTTTTTGTTATCACGAGTAGTAAGCCATTATCGGGGAAGCAATTAGTGGAAGTATAGGTAGTATGGACGATATAGCATTATCAGAGAAAGATCTTAACACAGCGACAAAGAATGAAAACGCGGATAAGATAAAAGAAAAATTCTGGAGTGGTGGAAACATCATTAATAGAGATGCCTATATACAGATCCGTATGATCCAGGAAACAGATAAAAGCAGATTTATTGAATTACAAAAAGAAGTTTATACAATGAGATCTATGCTTCAGGATGAAGAGTATCAGGATATGATGTGGAATGAGCATATACACGGAAGCTCTATGATGTTTGCGATTGAAGCGGATGGAGAATATGCCGGTTACTGCGGCATTAATAATGTATTTCAGGAGAACTGGGAAATTGCGATCGAGCTTTTGAAAAAGTTTCGACAGAAAGGCATTGGTTACACAGCAATAAAGATCATGCTATCGGAAATCAAAGCCAGACTTGGTGTAGACAGATTCAGAGTAAAAATAGCTTGCGATAATTTTGCGAGTCAACGTTTATTTGAGAAACTGGGAGCGACTCCGTATGGTATTGCGGAGTATATGTTACACAAAGAGGATGACATTGCGCGTTGCGAGAAAGAAAATATAGATGAAAGATTTGTGCAAATGGCAGAAAAGTTTGGAGTTGAGCCAAGGAAACTTTTCTGTCATGCTTTAGAATATGAGTTGGAATGGTAAGCATGGAGCGAGGAAGATGGAACAGGAAAAACGAGGTATCTACGTGAACACACAAAAAACGAAGATCAGTTTTGCAGCAGCATGGCTTGTTGCCTATCTGGCAGGGTTAAAAATATCCGGTATCTTATCGGGTATCATAGGAATACAAAATTTGGGTCAGGCAATCTTCCGGGCATGTTTTGTGATCGTCATGATCTTATATTTGAAAAAGAGAGAAACACTGGAATTTTATGGGATCCGTTCTTTGAAAAATCTGGATGGCAGAGGGACATTCTATTTTATCCCGTTTGTTTTACTGGTCGTTGTACCATTCTGTTTTGGAATACAAAATTCAGAGCCGCTGGGACAGATAGTACTGATCGCATTTAACGTGCTCTGTGTCGGATTTATTGAAGAGATGATCATGCGGGTGTTTTTATTCAAGGCATTGATGAAGTGGGGCGCAGGGATTGCGATTGCAATTTCATCGTCCGTTTTTGGACTGGTACATATTGTCAATCTGTTTGGCGGGGCAGATGTTTTCTACACACTGCTCCAGATCATTTTTGCCTGTGCGATCGGATTTGTATTTGCAGTGTTTTTTTATAAAACGGAAAATATCATTCCGTGTATCCTATGTCATGGTCTGTTGGATGTGGGGAACATTTTCTGGAAGGAAGACGTGCAGACCGTATCGATGATATTTGGATTGTTGATCTTAATCTCCGTGTTTTACGGAGTCTATCTGCTAAAGACAAAAAGGAAATTGCTGAAATAAGGGAAGGAGAAGAACGCAATGGGGCGCGATAAAGTTTCCACATGGAACCTGATCTTACTGTTTGTGATCGTATTTGCCATTGCAAACGTTGCATTTGCTGTTACCATGATAGCAATGGGCGGTGATAACAGGGCGATCATAAAAGAATTTGCAATGAAAACAGGGATTATGGTGGCTTTCAATTCGGTTCTGCTGATCATCGCGGACTGTTGTGTAATGATTGAGCGTGGGAGATGGAACCGGAAAAGCCAGGTGGATTGCTTTGCAGGAGAAACATACCAGTTACTGAAATGCAGTGCACAGTATTATGTACTTGTAGCCAGCACGCTCTTTTTGGATTTTGGTCTTGGGAGCATAACCGTGCATGGATATCTGGAAGATGCACAGGAAGTCGTAGAATGGGTACAAAGTGGAGAAGCAGCGTTTCCTCTTTGCATCATGCTCTTTTTTAATGGCTACAGTATCTATGCAATTTTACATCGTTGCGCTTATAAGGTGTTTTATACCCGGAGCACGGTTGGGGTGACAGATTTTTTACGGAAAAAGAAAGTGCGTTGGAGCGAAGTAAAAAGTATCGAATATTACCATGTGAGCAAGCGAAAAAGAGAAGAACTGATCCTAAGGACGAGGGATCAGAAGATAGAACTTCATTCGGATGTATTAAGGGATGGCTGGATGGAATTTGTGAACTGGACACAGGTTATGGCGGAGCAATACCGGATTCCGATCAATGGCGAGGGATGGGATTAACATGAGTAATACAACAAAAAGGCTGTTAGAAGCGTCGCTAAAGAAACTTCTGTTAAAAAAGCCACTGGACAAAATTACAATACAGGATCTGACGACGGACTGCGGCATCAGCCGGATGACATTTTATTATCATTTTAAGGATATTTATGATCTGGTCGAATGGGTGTGTGTGGAAGACGGAAAACAGGCATTGCAGGGAAAGCGTACTTACGACTCCTGGCAGGAAGGGCTGGAACAGATCTTTGAGGCAGTACTTGAAAATAAGCCGTTTATCATGAATGTTTACCGCTCGGTTAAGAAAGAACAGATTGAACGTTATCTCTATAAACTGACCTATGAACTGATCGAGGGCGTGGTAAAAGAAAAATCAGAAGGAACACCGCTACAGGAAAAGGACAGGCAGTTTATCGCAGATTTTTATAAATATGGTTTTGTCGGTGTGATGTTAGACTGGATCCAGGATGGCATGCACGAAGATTATGGCATGATCGTAAAAAAGGTAGACCTGACAATGCATGGAAATGTCGGAAATTCTATTCAGAACTTTCTTGATGAAGAAAGTAAAAACCAGACAATATTTATCAAAAAGGGCGAAATGATAAAAAATTAGTCATATCGCCTTTTTTGTTTATTGGATTTTTTGTTTGAACGTTATAACATGACACCAGAACGAAGATAATAATGAAATCAGGAAAGGGGTCATAACTATGTCAAATAAAAACAAAAATATTGTATTAGCATCTGTCCTGGTAGCAGGAGCGGGTGCAGCGATCGCAGCCAACAAGAGTATAAAAAAATCAAGAACACAAAAGATCGCAAAACAGAAAGAAGCAGAAGGTGGCACGCCATATCGTAACACCGAGCGCGGAAAATATAAAAAAAACAGCAAGGGCATTTATTATACAAACGGAAACTATGAAGCATTTGCACATCCGAAGAAACCGGAAGGAGTCGATGAAAAGAATGCTTATATCGTAGGAAGTGGATTAGCTTCTCTTGCAGCAGCATGTTTCCTGGTGCGTGATGGACAGATGCCGGGTTCTCATATCCACATTTTAGAGGCAATGGATATTGCGGGCGGTGCATGTGATGGTATCTTTGATCCGTCCAGAGGTTATGTGATGCGCGGTGGACGTGAGATGGAAAATCATTTTGAATGTCTGTGGGATCTGTTCCGCAGTATTCCATCGATCGAGACACCGGGTGTATCTGTACTTGATGAGTATTACTGGCTGAATAAGGAGGATCCGAACTATTCTTTATGCCGTGCAACCGAAAACCGCGGCAAGGATGCACATACGGATGGCAGATTTAATTTAAGCCAGAAAGGCTGCATGGAGATCATGAAGCTGTTTATGACAAAAGATGAAGATCTGTATGACAAGACCATTGAAGATGTCTTTGATGACGAAGTATTTGATTCTACATTCTGGTTATACTGGAGAACAATGTTCGCATTTGAAAACTGGCACAGTGCATTGGAAATGAAGCTGTATTTCCAGCGTTTTATCCATCATATTGCCGGATTGCCGGACTTCAGTGCATTAAAATTTACAAAATACAATCAGTATGAGTCACTGATCCTGCCAATGCAGAAATATCTGGAGGCAGCAGGCGTAGATTTCCAGTTTAACACTGAAGTGACCAATGTAATATTTGAAATTAAAGATGACAAAAAAGTTGCAAAAGCGATCGAATGTAAGGTAAAAGGCGTGGAGAGCGGCATTGTTCTGACCGAGAACGACCTTGTATTTGTGACAAACGGAAGCTGTACCGAAGGAACCATTTACGGTGACCAGGATCATGCACCAAACGGGGATGCCGAAGTGCGCAACAGCGGCTGCTGGAGTTTATGGAAAAATATTGCAAAGCAGGATCCTTCTTTTGGACATCCGGAAAAATTCTGTTCGGATGTGGCAAAGACAAACTGGGAGTCTGCGACAGTGACAACATTGGATGACAAGATCCTGCCGTATATTACCAATATCTGTAAGAGAGATCCAAAGAGTGGTAAAGTGGTAACAGGCGGTATTGTAAGCTGCAAAGATTCGAGCTGGCTTTTAAGCTGGACCATCAACCGTCAGGGACAGTTCAAAGAGCAGGACAAAGACAAAGTCTGTGTCTGGGTATATGGACTGTTTACGGATGTTCCGGGTGACTATATAAAGAAACCGATGAAAGAATGTACCGGTAAAGAGATCACGGAAGAGTGGCTGTATCATCTTGGCGTACCGACGGATCAGATCGAGGAACTGGCAGAGCACAGCGCAGTCTGTGTACCGACTATGATGCCTTATATCACAGCATTCTTTATGCCGAGAACCAAAGGTGACCGCCCGGATGTCATCCCGGATGGCTGTGTCAACTTTGCATTTTTAGGACAGTTTGCAGAGACCCCGCGTGATACCGTATTTACAACCGAGTATTCAGTCAGAACAGCAATGGAGGCAGTCTATGGACTGCTGGGTGTTGACCGTGGCGTGCCGGAAGTATGGGGAAGTGTTTACGATATCCGCGAGCTTTTAGACAGCAGTGTCAAACTGATGGATGGAAAATCACCGTTAGATATCAATCTTCCGGGACCGCTTAACGCATTAAAGAAACCGTTAATCCATTTCGTGAAGGGAACCGTGATTGAAAAGGTATTGCGGGATCATGATGTGTTAAGAGATTAGTAATCGCATAAGGGAACAGGGAAAGACAGCACCCCCGGCGTGAAAAGTACCCCTTTTACTGGATATCCAGTGAGAGGGGTACTTTTTATGCGTAAAGGGGAAAGCACCCAGTACAATAAATACAGCATATTCCCCAAAAATCGCGCTTGACAAAATGGTTTATAATATATAAACTAATTATAAGTCTATAAGCTATAAACCAAAGGGAGAGATGAATTTATGCTGAAATATCAACTTGGAGATGCAGATGCAAAATTTGCAGAGATAATCTGGAAACATGAACCGATATCATCCGGTGATCTGGTAAAGCTGTGTGAGGCGGAAATGTCATGGAAGAAATCGACGGTGTATACTGTTCTTCGAAAATTATGCCAGCGGGGTATTTTTGATAACACAGATAGTATTGTGACTGCTAAGATTTCAAAGGAAGAATTTATGCGGCTCCAGAGCGAGGAATTTGTAGAGGATACATTCGCAGGTTCCCTGCCGGGGTTCCTTACTGCATTTATGGGAAGCAAGAAACTGAGCAGGAAGCAGGCAGAGGAATTGAAGCAGCTGATCGAACAGTATGAGGAGGACTGAGGATGGAACAGATTTTTAGGACGATCCTTCACATGAATTTGACCGCGAGTGTGGTCATCGCAGTTGTACTTTTACTCCGGCTTCTTTTACGGCGGGCACCAAAGATATTTTCGTATCTGTTGTGGATCGCAGTTATGTTTCGACTGATCTGTCCGGTTACGGTGGAGAGTACATTTGGACTTCCCTTGGCAAAAGACAGTTCGTGGCAGATGGCATGGGAGCAGATGCAGAATACGAAAAAAGCAGAGGCACAGATACCGGAAGCAGGGCTGACATCAATCCAAAATGGAAACCATACTTCGGGGATAGGTGAAAGCCAGAATCAGGATGGACATCAAAATGGATCCGGGCAAAATGAGATCATTTCAGCTGGCAAAAGTGAGACGGCAGGGGATGATAGTTTAAGTAGCGTATTTCGGGTAGCAGAAGGGATATGGCTCGGTGGGATGGCAATCCTGTTCCTCTCTGCACTGATCCCGTATTATCGGCTAAAGAAAAAACTGCGCGCTGCACATCAGGTCGAAGAGCGGATTTATGAAATGGAGGGTTTGCCAACCCCATTTGTGGCAGGGCTGCGAAAATCCTGTATTTATCTTCCAACTGGACTGACCGGTGCAGAGCGTGAGTACATATTGGCACATGAAAATGTGCATATCAAACGGTTTGATTATGTGTTTAAGATGGTTGGATTTTTCCTTGTGATCGTACATTGGATCAACCCGCTGGTGTGGATTTCTTATTTTTGCATGACAAAAGATATGGAAATGAGCTGTGATGAGGCGGTTCTAAGGAATCTTGGAACCGGGATCAAAAAAGATTATTCTACATCACTGCTTCACATGGCATTGCAACAGTCTGGGGCGCGGATGACAACACCTGCGTTTGGAGAGGGAAATGTAAAGAGCAGGATCAAAAATGTGCTCCATTATAAAAAGGTGGGAGCAGGTATTTTAGCTGGCTGTGTCTGTCTGGTCCTGGTGGCGACCATATTTCTTACGACAAATCGACCGGAGAGCAGAGACCGGATGAAAGTTTATAAAGCGGAGGATGAGCAGCCGGGAAGCTCTGTGATCCTGCAGGAACATAAGCTGACGGATGATGTGAACAGCTTCATGGTATATGCTTCTTTTTATGAAGATGGAGAAGAAACGAAACGTCAGATGATCACATCCGGTGCGGTAACAGAGGAAAACAGACAGGGCGAAATGGAATTATCGCTGCAGTATGTGACGGAGGAAGAGATAAAGCAGTTATCGATTTCCGCGACAGCGGGACCAGGAAGCCAGTTTATGGTATTCTCGCTGCCAGCGTATGATTTTTATTCAGAAAATGTGCTGTGGAGCGGGGAAAAGAAGGCTTCCTACCATGATATCACACCGGATACTCCATATCTGATCGCAACAGAGTATATCGGAAATGCAACAACAGAAGCGATCGACGTATATGACTGTGAGGATGTGATGAGGGATCCGGATGTGAAAAACATGGTCTTGCAGCAGAGTAAAGAAGCCGGAATGGTGACGGTCATGTTGTATTATGTTGTATCGGGAGATACCGAAGAGCAGCTTACCGATCGTTTTCATGCAATCTCACAGGAATCAGATGAAAACAGGAATATTGCACCAGAGGAGGAAAAACTTTCGGAAACAGATATGATCCATGATGTCATAGATGGAACAGACGGTAGACACGGATGACGGGCAGACGCATTGAAAAATAAATAGTCACGGGAAAAGGAGTATGATAGAATAAAAAAAGAAGCCAAACGATGAATACAGATGTATTGGAGGAGACAGAATGTTGATTCGGACAGCAACCATAGAGGACTTAGATGAGATTACAGATATTGAGGCAGAGTGTTTTCCTGCGGCAGAGGCTGCAGACAGGGAGGCATTTCAACAGCGGTTACAATACTATGGAAATCATTTCTGGCTGTTATATGAAGAACAAAAGTTAATCGCATTTGTGGATGGATTCGTAACGGATGAACCGGATCTGACAGATGAAATGTATGAGAATGCGGCGCTGCATGATGAAAATGGCGCATGGCAGATGATCTTTGGCGTGAATACACTCCCTGCATACCGCAGAAACGGTTATGCGGGGAAGCTGTTGAGGCGGGCGATCGCTGATGCAAAAGAGCAGGGAAGAAGAGGAGTCGTTTTAACCTGTAAAGAAAAGTTATTGCACTATTATGCAAAATTTGGCTTTGAAAAGGAAGGAATTTCACAATCGGTACATGGCAATGTTGTCTGGTATCAGATGAGACTGCGTTTTGACCAAAAGGAGGAGTGACATAATGAAACCAACGACAACAAGAAACAGTATGCTGCTATTATTGACCGCCGCTATCTGGGGTGCTGCATTTGTGGCACAGACGACAGGTGGGGATGCGATCGGATCGTATTCTTTTAACTGTATCCGGAGCCTGATCGGGGCGATCGTATTGATTCCGGTTATGAGATTTTTAGACCGGAATGGAAAGTCAATAAAGAAACCACAGACGAGAGAAGAGTACCGACTGCTATGGAAAGGTGGTATCTGCTGTGGAATTTCGCTGTGTATCTCTGCAAATTTACAGCAACTGGGTATTAACATGGGGGCAAGTACAGGAAAGGCAGGGTTTTTAACAGCAGTATATATTCTCCTTGTTCCAATCCTGGGGATTTTTTTACATAAAAAATGTGGATGGAATGTCTGGTTTGCTGTTGTACTGGCATTGGCCGGACTTTATTTTTTATGTATGCAGGATACAAGGGGATGCCAGCCGGCGGATCTGTTGCTCTTGTGTTGCGCACTGGGGTTTTCAATCCAGATTTTATTTGTGGATTACTATTCACCCAAAGTGGATGGTGTGAGACTTTCTGTGTTACAGTTTTTAATAATGGCAGCACTTACGGCAATCCCAATGTTCTGGGTTGATATGGGGCATTCTGTGAGCGGTTTTTTGGTTTGGATTCAGGCATTGTTATCCTGGGAGGCATGTCTTCCAATCCTTTATGCAGGTGTACTGTCCTGTGGTGTGGGATATACCTTACAGATCATCGGGCAGGAGGGATTGAATCCGACGGTTGCCGCTCTGATCTTGAGTCTGGAGGCAGTATTTTCTGCACTGTTTGGATGGCTGATCCTAAAACAACGTCTGGATACCAAAGAGCTGGTGGGATGTGGACTGATCTTTTGTGCGATCATACTGGCACAGATCCCAACTGGAAAACAAAAATCTGATGGTGATTCCAAATAGAGCAAGGGAAAGGAAGGAACACAGACCATGAAAATGACCACATTATGTTATATTGAAAAAGATGGAAAGTACCTGATGCTCCATCGGACAAAAAAGGAAAAAGATATCAACAAAAATAAATGGATCGGTGTCGGAGGACATGCGGAGGCGATGGAAGACCCGGAAGAATGTCTGCTTCGGGAAGTGAAAGAAGAGACCGGGCTTACGCTTACATCCTATCAGTTCCGCAGTGTGATCACGTTCATCAGCGATGCGTGTGAGCCGGAAATGATGTGTCTGTTTACTGCGGACGGATTTGAAGGCGAACTGATCGCCTGCAATGAGGGAGACCTCTGCTGGGTCGAAAAAGAAAAGGTGCTAGATCTCCCAACCTGGGAGGGGGATGCCATCTTCTTAAAGCCGCTCCTGGAGGGGGAAACACGCTTTTTTACCCTGAAACTTGTGTATGAGGGGGAAAAGCTTGTTGAGAAGAAAATGAAGTTCTACGAGCAAATGATATAATATACAGTTATATCATGGATGAAAAAAACCTATAGTCAGGAATATTGACTTTAGAAAAATACAGTGTTATCGTATCACTTAACAAAGAGCAAATGCAAAGAACAGAATATGGTCATCAAAAATCCGATACAGACAGAGAGTCGCCGGCTGGTGCGAGGCGACGTACCCTTTTGATGATTATCCTCTGCGAGCAGTGAGCTGAATTCCAAATGGATAGTAAGTGACACCGGTTTTCTACCGTTACAAAGAAGCTTATTTCTACGAAACAACAGCTATTTGCTATTTTCGCTGTTATGGAGTGGGAGATGAGAATGAGAGGCCGCAAAAAGCGGCAAGTAAAGTGGTAACGCGGAAGTTTAGCCTTCGTCTTTTAACAGACGGGGGCTTTTTTGTTCCCAGGAACAAAAAAGCAATACTCTTTGCGAATTTTTAGAAGGGAGCCGCCTTTGGCGGGAAAAAAGATGAATGGTTTAGTTATTGTGTTAATTGGAATTGTTGCATTAGGTGCCGGCTATCTGTTTTACGGACGCTGGCTTGCAAAGAAATGGGGAATTGACCCGGAGGCAAAAACACCGGCATATACGCATGAGGATGGAGAGGATTACGTTCCGTCATCCAGGTTTACCGTATTTTCACATCAGTTCTCATCCATCGCAGGAGCAGGTCCTGTAACCGGACCGATCCTGGCATCCGTATTCGGATGGGTACCGGTATTGCTCTGGCTGATCATCGGAGGACTTTTCTTTGGAGCCGTACAGGATTTCGGAGCACTGTATGCCTCAGTAAAGAACGAGGGAAAATCAATGGGAATGATCATTGAGAAGTACATCGGAAGAAGCGGAAGAAAATTATTTATGTTGTTCTGCTGGCTGTTTACTTTACTTGTTATCGCAGCATTTACCGATATGGTTGCAGGTACCTTTGTTGGTGTCGGTGTCGAGGGAATGACAGCAGAGACCAGTTATGCAAATTCAGCAGCGGCTTCTATTTCCATGTTATTTATCGTTGTTGCTATTATTTTTGGTGTGATCCAGAAACATGTTGGCAAAATGAGTGAGATCGTGCGTGCCGTTATCGCCATTGCCCTTCTTGTAGTTATGTTTATTGTAGGAATGAAACTTCCAATTTATGCAAGTAAGACAGCATGGATCTACATCGTTATGGCATACCTGTTTTTTGCATCTGTTATGCCAATGTGGCTTTTGATGCAGCCAAGAGATTACATGACAACCTTTATGTTACTTGGAATGATCATCGGAGCAGTGGTAGGTGTTGTTGTTGCACATCCAACCATGCAGTTGAATGCGTTTAACGGATTTAACGTAGGTGGAAGCTATATGTTCCCAACCCTGTTTGTTACGATTGCCTGTGGTGCGGTATCCGGTTTCCACAGCTTAGTTTCCTCAGGAACTTCCTCAAAGACGATCAGCAATGAAAAAGATATGCCGATGGTTGGTTACGGCGCAATGGTGGTTGAGTCCTTACTTGGTATCATCTCACTTGTTGTAGTAGGTGCAGTAGCCGTAAACGGAACCAAACCGGACGGAACCCCATTTTCCATCTTCTCAAGTGGTGTTGCAGGTTTCTTAGAAAAATTAGGACTTCCGGTACAGGTCGCAACTGTATTTATGACCATGTGTGTATCTGCACTGGCACTTACCTCACTGGACTCAGTTGCACGAATCGGACGTATGTCTTTCCAGGAATTATTCTATGGAGATACCACAGATCCGGGCAAGATGCCTGGATGGCAGAGAGTGCTTACAAATAAATATTTTGCAACAGTAATTACCTTATTCTTTGGATATCTGCTGACCTTAGGTGGATATAACAATGTATGGCCGCTCTTTGGTTCTGCAAACCAGTTACTGGCAGCACTGGTACTGATCGCACTGGCAGTATTTTTAAAGACGACAGGAAGAACCGGATGGACTCTTTACATCCCAATGTTTGTCATGCTGGCAGTTACCTTTACTGCACTGATCCAGAAGACAATTGCACTGGTCGCAAATATGGTAAGTGGCCAGGCAACCTTACTGGTAGACGGATTGCAGTTTGTCGTAGCAGTCCTCTTAATGGTACTGGGGGTTATGGTAGCATTTAGCTGTTTAAAGAAACTGTTTGGAACAAAAGCGTAAGCAGAAGTAGCCGGCAACATTGTTTTGCTTGCGTTAAGCAAAAAAGTGTGCTAAGGTAGTACGCAGTTGAATATGGAAACAGAAGGTGTCAGATAAACGGAGCAGTCCGTTTGATCTGGTGAAAAGGGAAACAGGTGTGAATCCTGTACGAACTCGTCACTGTATTTAGGGAGCAAAGCCAATGACTCACTGGGCAACCGGGAAGAGGGTGGAAGCGATGATCTATAAGCCAGGAGACCTGCCTTGCTGTTGTACGGGAACATAGTTCTAAGCCACGAGTAATTGGTTGTACGATTAAAATGTCTGCATTTTAAGAATCGGAACCTTTGCCTGTCACTGGTAAAGGTTTTTCTTTTGTATACTTTTTCGGGCTGGAAATGGGTTTTCCTATATTCTTCTAAGAAACAAACAGCTTTGATGGAGGTAGAAAGAAAATGAAAAAGAGATTCAGTGTGTGGATGATGAGTGCACTTGTAGCAGGTGCCTGTCTGTTAGCAGGATGCGGAAGCAACAAGACGGCTGCAACAGAGGATGCAAAACAGGAAGTACAGACAGTAGAGCAGGAAAAAGCCACGGAGAGCAGTACTGCACCGGCAGAGAGTGTAGAGGAGACAGAGAAAGTGGAGCAGAACGCAGCAGGAGATCAGGCAATTTTAGTTGTCAGCTTTGGAACCAGCTACAATGACAGCAGAGATGTTACGATCGGAGCAATCGAAAATGCGATCGCAGAGGCATTTCCGGAGTATGAAGTGCGCAGAGCATTTACCAGCCAGATCATCATTGATAAATTAAAAGAGCGCGACGGACTTGAGATCGATAACGTAGAGGAAGCATTAGACCGCGCCGTAGCAGATGGCATTAAGACACTGGTTGTACAGCCGACACATCTGATGAATGGTTATGAGTACACAGATCTTGCGGATGCACTGAAAGATTATGAGGATAAGTTTGATCAGGTTGTAATGGGAGCACCGTTATTGACAAGTGATGCAGATTATGATGCCGTTGTTGCAGCAATTACAGATCATACCGCATCTTATGATGATGGCGAGACCGCGATCTGCTTCATGGGACATGGTACTGAGGCAGATTCCAACACCGTTTACGCAACCATGCAGGAAAAATTAACTGCAGCAGGATTTGAAAATTATTATGTGGGAACCGTAGAAGCAACGCCTTCTTTAGAGGATGTTATTGCAGCAGTGAAAGAAAAAGGTACATACAAAAAAGTTGTATTAGAGCCTCTGATGGTAGTAGCAGGAGATCATGCAAACAACGACATGGCAGGCGATGAGGATGACTCATGGAAGAGCACCTTCGAAAAGGAAGGCTTCGAAGTAGAGTGCATCTTAGAGGGACTTGGACAGAACGAAGCAATCCAGCAGGTTTATGTACAGCATACACAGGATGCGATCGATCAGCTTGCAAAATAACAACGAACAAAAAGGAGTATTATGGTAAGAAAGAAATTAACAGGATACCTGATGCTTCTGACCCTGTTTACCGGTGTGATCTTTACACCGGTAAATTCATATGGGCAGGAAGCAACCCAGAGTGTAGAAGATATTGTATTGATTTCAGATACGGAAGAGAACCGTCCGGTTTCTGATATGGTGGCAGGGGATGATGAAAAAGCACCTGCGAAAGAAGTCGGAAGTGCAGATATGATGCCGGTTTATGGCACGGATGTGGCAGATGGAACCTATGAGATCGAAGTGGAATCCAGTTCGTCTATGTTCCGGATCGTCAAAGCAGAGCTGACCGTAGCGGATGGCGAGATGACGGCAGTCCTCACACTGGGAGGCAAAGGCTATTTAAGACTTTACATGGGAACCGGCGAGCAGGCACTTGCAGCGGATGCCGATGCGTATGCAGAGTATCGGGAAGATGCAGACGGAGCCTATACCTATGAGGTACCGGTGGAAGCGTTAAACAAGGAACTCGAGTGTACCGGATTCAGCAAGCGGAAAGAGAAATGGTATGATCATCAGATCTGCTTTGATGCGGCAACTTTGCCGGAGGGAGCTGTTTTGATCCCATTGGAGGCAGAGACACAGGCGGCAGAAGAAACCCTGCCAGAAGAGGAAACTGAGCCGACAGAGACCACAGTGCTCTTAGAACAGGAAGAGATTGACCAGCCGGATGGAACCTATCAGGTAACCGTAGATCTGGCAGGTGGAAGCGGAAAAGCTACAATAGAGTCTCCTGCAGTTCTTACCATAGAAGGGAAAAAGGCAATTGCAACGATCGTGTGGAGCAGTCCGAATTATGATTATATGCTGGTAAATGGCGAAAAATATCTGCCGGTCAATACAGAGGGAAATTCCACGTTTGAGATCCCGGTTCTTTGCTTTGATAAGGAGATGCCGGTAGTTGCAGATACCGTGGCAATGAGTACACCGCATGAGATCGAGTACACACTTACGTTCCATACGGATAGTATCAAAGGGGAAGCGAAATCTGGTGCAGTGCCGGTTATCGTTGTTGTCGTTGCTGCAGTCTGTGTGGCCGCAGGAACTGTGTTAATTTGTGTAAAAAAAAGGAAAAATAATGCGAAGTAAATTAAAAACAGATTATTTTTTCAGGTCAGTGAGATCTGGGCTGATGATGGCAGCAGTTTTTTTGCTGGTATCATCAGTCGGTGCCTGTGCCAGAAAGGGGAGCACAGAGCAGCAGAGCGGGATCCCGGTGCAGCAGGAGATCAGTTCCATGCTGGAATATGAAGATCGGATGGAACTGGACTATGCAAAAGAATTTGCGATCGATGAATATAAGGACGGCTACCGACTGATTTCCATTTCAGACGGAAGTCGTTTTTTAGTGGTACCAGAGGGAAAAGAAGCACCGGATGACCTGGAAGCGGATATTATGGTATTAAACCAGCCGGTAGATCATATCTATCTTGCCGCAACGGCGGTCATGGATATGATTACCTCGATTGATGCGTTAGATGCCATCCGCCTGTCTGGAACGAAAAGCAGTGGATGGTATATTGAAGAAGCAAAAGAGGCAATGGAAGAGGGGAGCATTTTATATGCAGGCAAGTACAGTGCGCCGGATTATGAGCGGATCGTCTCGGAGGGCTGCCGTCTTGCGATAGAGAATACGATGATAAACCATGCCCCTGAAGTAAGGGAAAAACTGGAAAAATTCGGGATCCCGGTCTTTTTGGATTATTCCAGCTATGAAACGCATCCGCTTGGAAGGGTTGAATGGGTAAAGCTTTATGGTGTATTATTAGGAAAAGAGGAACAGGCAGAGCGGGCATTTGACGGAGAGGAAACGGCATTTGAGGATGCTATCTGTGGTGAGCCGACCGGAAAGACGGTTGCCTTTTTCTTTATCACCACAAATGGGGCGGTAAATGTAAGAAAATCTTCGGATTATATTCCGAAAATGATCGAGCTGGCAGGCGGCACCTATGTGTTTGATTCCCTTGGCGATGCACAGAGCAGATCCTCATCCGTAACGATGCAGATGGAAGAATTTTATGCGGCGGCGCAGGATGCGGACTATCTGATCTATAACAGCAGTATCGACGGAGAAGTAGGCAGTATTGATGAACTGTTAGGAAAGAGCAGCCTGCTCGGGGATTTTAAGGCAGTACAGGAGGGAAATGTCTTTTGCACAACAAAAAATTTATATCAGGAATCGATGTCCATCGGAACGTTGACAAAGGACATTCACTCGATGCTCACAGGGGAAACGGAGATGACATATCTGTACCGGCTGCCCTGATAAAACAGAAAAAGAAACGATATGGTGTGGCATATGGGAGCCTGCTTTTGCTATTAGGTGGCCTGCTTCTGGCAAATATCTGCATGGGCAGTGTAACCATTCCGCTGGAAGGGATATTTCGTTTTATAAAAGGGGAGGCACTCTCTCAGGTTGAAGCAAATATCCTGTTTCAGATCAGACTTCCGAGAGCACTCTCAGCCGCGATCTTAGGTGGTGCGCTGGGACTTTCCGGTTATCTGTTACAGACATTTTTTCACAATCCGATCGCGGGACCGTTTGTCCTTGGAATTTCATCCGGAGCGAAACTGACCGTTGCGCTTGTTATGGTATTTCTGCTTGGACAGGCGGTAAAAGTCAGCTCGGCGGCACTTATTTTATCCGCGTTTTTCGGGGCATTTTTCTCGATGGGATTTGTGCTTTTAATGGCAAAAGCGGTGGATAAGATGTCCATGCTGATCGTCAGTGGTGTCATGATCGGGTATATCTGTTCAGCGATCACAGATTTTGTCGTGACATTTGCAGACGATGCGGATATCGTAAATCTTCACAACTGGTCAAAGGGCAGTTTCTCCGGAATGTCGTGGGAAAATGTGTCGGTCATGGCGGTCGTTGTGTTTGTGAGTACCGTGTGTGTCCTTTTTCTGGCAAAACCCATCGGAGCATTTGGTCTGGGTGAGGGATATGCCAGGGCAATGGGCGTGGATGTGGGCAGGTTAAAGGTGGCACTCGTACTGCTTTCCAGTATTCTGGCAGCCTGTATCACGGCATTTGCAGGACCGGTGTCCTTTGTCGGGATCGCAGTCCCGCATCTGGTAAAACAGCTCTTTGGCACGACAAAGCCGCTTATCATGATCCCGGCAACCTTTTTGGGAGGCAGTGTGTTCTGCCTGTTCTGTGACCTTTTGGCGAGAACGATATTTGCTCCCACAGAATTGTCCATCAGTACGGTAACGGCAGTGTTTGGAGCTCCGGTTGTGATCATTGTTTTATTGCGGAAAAAGGAAAGATAAGCATGGCAGATTATTATTTGAAAGCAGAAAATTATTCTGTTGGATATGAGGGAAAACCAATTGTAGAAGAGATATCATTTGGCTTAAACAAAGGAGAGATCCTAACGCTTATCGGGCCAAATGGCGCGGGGAAGTCGACCATTTTAAAAAGTATCGCATCACAGCTTGCCCCGGTAACGGGCACGGTTTATCTGGATGGAGCGCATCTTGCCCGGATGAGCCGGGAGGAGCGGGCAAAAAAAATGGCGGTCGTATTTACCGAGCGGCTTCATGCGGAACTGATGACCTGCCGGGATATGGTGGAGATGGGGCGTTATCCGTATACTGGCAGGTTTGGTGTGCTGTCTTCTGCAGACGAACAGGCGGTAGAGGAAGCAATGGAACTGGTCGGGGTCACGTCATTGGGGCAGCAGGATTATACGAAGATCAGTGATGGACAGAGACAGCGCGTCCTGCTCGCCCGGGCGATCGCACAGGAACCGGAACTGATCCTGCTTGATGAGCCGACTTCGTATCTGGATATCCGTTATAAACTGGAATTTTTGTCTGCCCTGCAACGGCTGACCAGACGGAAGAATCTTACGGTAGTCATATCGCTGCATGAGCTGGATCTGGCAGAACGCATTTCGGATTTGATCCTGTGTGTTGGAGAAGATGGGATGTGGCGCATTGGAACGCCGGATGAGATCTTTCAGGGAGATTACATTCGCAGACTGTTTCATTTAACGAGCGGATCTTATGATGACAGGAGCGGGATGGTTGAACTGGAAGCACCGAAAGGAGAGCCGGAAGTTTTTGTCATTGCCGGAGGCGGCAGTGGCAAGGCAGCGTATCACAGGTTACAGCGGCAGGGGATTCCGTTTGTGACCGGCATCCTGTTTCAAAATGACATCGATTATCCGGTGGCAGAGGCACTGGCGTCAGAGGTGATCGCGGCGGAGGCATTTTCAAAGATCACGTCTGTGCAGTGTGAACGGGCAAGAGAATGGATCCGTCAGGTGGATCATGTTATTTGCTGCAGGAGTGAGTTTGGGGCGTGGGATATGGAAAATGAAACACTGCTTGCCTACGCAAAAAAACTTGGAAAGAAGATTGAGATACAGGAGCCGATGCCATGATGAAGATCTATACGATGACACACAAACCATTTACACCGCCGCAGGATACGTTGTATGTGCCCCTGCAGGTTGGTGCCGCATTGCACGATAAGTTAGGATACCTTACAGATGATACCGGGGATCAGATCTCGGAGCAAAATCCGTATTACAGCGAGCTGACCGGACATTACTGGGTCTGGAAAAATGACCGGACTTCAGACTATGTCGGCTGCGCGCATTACAGACGATATCTGATCAACGAAGAGGGAGAACTGTATACAGAAAAAGAACTGCGGGAACTGCTGGCAGAATATGATGTCGTGACGACAAAACTTCTGACACTGGAGTATTCCTATTATGATGCGTTCGATGACAGGCACAACTCTGCGGATCTGGATGTGTTAGGCGAGGTTATAAAGGAGCTTGCACCGAAGTATTATGAAAATTATGAGCGGCTTGTGCACGAGAAGCGGACCTATTTTGGTAATATGTTTGTCATGGCAAAGCCACTGTATGACCGGTATATGGAATTTTTGTTTCCATTGCTGTTTGAGGCGCAGAAACGGATCGATATGACAGGATATGACGGATATCAGAAACGGCTGTTTGGATTCTTTTCGGAATTCCTTTTTTATATCTTTGTGGTCACAGAGCATCTTAAGGTAAAGGAGACCATGGTCGGGCTGGTCGGCGAAAAGGCAGAGACCGGGGAATTAAAGCGGCAGATTGCGGGATTTTTCCGGGAGAAAGATATTGCGGGAGCAAAGCGGTGTTTTCTTTCCTATTATGAGAAACGGCCGGATATTCTGATGGAAGTGTCAGATTTAAACCATGAATGCCGCCTTGCTATGCAGGCAATCAGCAGTCTGGAATGGGAGCAGAAGCGTACCGGAACGTGCAGACTGGAGAAAACCACGGATTTTATGACCTTGATCGCATTTTACCGGAAATTAAATGAGATTATAGCGCATTATAAAGCGGATACGGTGTGCGGTTTAAAAAAGATGAAATTATCGGAAGTGGATAGGGAATTTGTGGAAAGTGAAGAAATTTCGGAAGTGGAATATGAAATAGCAAAACGGATTCAAAAAGGAAACGTCACTTAGAACATGACGTTTCCTTTATTTTTGAGAAGCCTTCCACCATTTACAATCAGAAGAATGCCAGATACGATGCCACCGACCAGAACACAGATACCAACGGCGAGTGTTGCTGCTCCGGTAGAACCCATTACTTTGTAAATTTTTTCCTGCATGTGATGTAACCTCCCTGTTTTTAAATCATATCGTTTATGAATGGTATTTTAACATTATTTCAAAGATTATACAAGCGGTTCCCAGTCCCCGAGAACGAGTTCTTTTGCATAATGTGCCGCCTGCACATCGGTTAAGGTGTGGCAGAAGGAAGCACGGTCAGGAAAAGCTGCATCAGGCGTTCCACTGGACGGATATTCTGACAGGGGAGTGTTTTGATATTCTGCATAAAACATGGTTGCATGAGCAGCCGGTTTGTTCCAGTCATGGAAACCGGCTGGATGGATATGTGCACCAAGGGAGCAGTTTAACAGGACAGTCTTGGCATAGTCACGCCAGGGGCGGCCAAGATAGACGGAGTGAGCCGGGCACTGTGCAGAGGTAAATGCGCAGTGGGAGAAGACATAGCCATATTCCTGTCCCTCGGGGGTAGAAGCTGCCGTGGTATAGCCCTGGATCTGATCCTCTCCATCCAGTGGGCGATACAGGGATTCAATTGTGCAGTGTTCAAAATATGCGGTCGCACTTCCAAAGATAAAGTCGATATCGCCGCAGATATAGCAGTCTTTATAGTAATGTCTGCCATTGATGCGCGGTGCAAACTGTTTGGGACCGGCAAAACCGCCCGGTTTGATCTCCTTTGGAGGAAGTGGACCGGTAAAAAGCGTGTCCTGATGGCCGAGCAGTCTGCAATGGTCGAAAAGCAGCCGGTCTCCATCGGCATAAAGGGCAATCGCTTGTCCATGCGTTTTGGAATCACCGGAGGCATTTTCGATTGTTAAGTTGCGCAGAGTGATATCGTGCGTATCAATAAAGACACTATAAGAGCGGAATGTGCCGCGTTTTTCTCCGTTTGGGAGAGCGTCATTGGCATAATCATCGTAACTGAGTATGGTATCGCTGCTTTGCGTTCCGGTACCAAGCAAAGTAAGATAAGGCTTATCAATGGTCAGCTTTTCGTGGTAGGTACCCGGGGCGATCTCGATGGTAATGGGTGTGGTATTGCCGGATGGAATACTCTGCAGTGCCTCGTGGATGCTGTGAAAGGCACCCCGGTCACTGGCATTTGTATTCACGTGAATTATCTGTGACATAGTGTACTCCTTTATGTTTTAAAAAATTCAGACTAATTGATTTTATCATAGCATTTTCCGGGTAAAATACAAGTATGAGGGTGTTTCTATTATTGAAATTCACAGGTTGCGGTCGTATAATGAGAGAAAAGTCTGTGATGGATTAGCGTTTGCGCAGAAACGAGGATAGATATGTTAAGTTACATGGAAGTAAGAGAACAGATTTGTGATGTCTGCTACCGTATGTGGCAGCTTGGGTGGGTGGCATCCAATGACGGCAATGTATCAGTCAGACTGGAGGATGGCACATTTCTTGCCACACCGACCGGAATATCCAAAAGCATGGTAAAACCGGAGATGCTGGTGCGGATTGACGGAACAGGTGCTGTGTTAGAGGCAGAGGGAAATTATCGCCCTTCTTCTGAAATGAAAATGCATTTCCGCTGTTACGAGGTGCGTGAGGATGTACGTGCCGTTCTACATGCACATCCTCCGGTTGCAACCGGTTTTGCGGTGGCAAACCGACCGTTAGACGAGTATTCCATGATAGAGACCGTACTTGCACTCGGTTCTGTTCCGATCGCGCCTTATGCGACACCATCAACACCGGAAGTACCGGATGCCATTACCCCGTATCTGCCGGAACATGATGCGATCTTATTAAAAAATCATGGTGCGGTGACGGTAGGTGCGGATGTATATACCGCATATTACCGGATGGAGACGTTAGAACAGTTTGCTAAAATAACGCTGACCGCACATCTGCTTGGCGGTGCAGAGGAGATTGACCGGGAAAATGTTGACAGACTTGTGGATTTACGGAAGAATTATTATAAAATGAGTGGAAAACATCCGGGCTATCGGAAGTATTGCAAACAGGAGGACAAACAATGAATTTTTTATCCCAGAGAGCAGAAACACATTCACAGGGACTTCAACCTATGGATGAAATTGCCGGATTTCAGGTAAGACCGGGGTTTTATAACCGGGATGGCGCAACAGTAACGACAAGGGGCGTCAGCTTTACCATTCATTCGTTTGGTGCCACAGGCTGTAGTCTGCTGTTGTTTCATCCGCAGGAAAAGGAACCGTTTGCGGTGCTTGAGTATCCGGAAGCGTATCATGTTGGTAACACGTATTCGATGCTTGTATTTGGCTTGAATATAGAAGAGTTTGAATATGCTTTTCAACTGGATGGACCTTATCAGCCGGAGAAGGGCCTTTTATTTGACCGGAAAAATGTCCTGCTCGACCCTTATGCCAGAGCAGTAACAGGACAGCGAAACTGGGGCGAGCGTCCGGAAGGCGGAGCGGATTTTGTTTACCATGCCAGAGTTGTGGAGAATACATTTGACTGGGGTGTGGTCAAGCAGTTGGAGCATGATCCGGAAGATCTCGTTATCTATGAGATGCATGTCCGTGGGTTTACAAAACATGGCTCTTCTAAGGTGTTACCGGGAACGGAAGGTACTTATGAGGGATTGCGGCAGAAAATTCCATATTTAAAAGATCTTGGAGTCAATGCGGTAGAACTGATGCCAATCTTTGAATTTGATGAGATGGAAAGCTATCGCATTGTGGATGGCGAGCAGCTCTATAATTACTGGGGTTATAACACGGTCTGTTTCTTTGCACCAAACACCAGTTATACCTCTGTGGTAGAGCATAACCATGAGGGGGAGGAACTGAAACGTCTGATCTACGAATTAAAAGAAAACGGAATCGAAGTGATCCTCGATGTTGTGTTCAACCACACAGCAGAGGGGAATGAAAATGGTCCGTGCTTTTCATTTAAAGGAATCGACAATAATATTTACTATATTTTAACACCGGATGGCTATTATTATAACTTCAGCGGCTGTGGAAATGTAATGAACTGCAATCAACCGGCAGTCCGCAGGTTTATCATTGACTGCCTTCGCTATTGGGTAACGGAATACCGGGTAGACGGCTTCCGTTTTGATCTTGCATCTATTCTGACCAGGGATGAGAAAGGCGCGCCGCTTGCGGACCCGCCATTGCTGCAGGCGATCGCCTGCGATGCCATCCTTGGAAAAGTAAAGCTGATCGCGGAGGCATGGGATGCAGGCGGACTGTATCAGGTAGGAAGTTTCCCATCGTTTAGCCGTTGGGCAGAATGGAATGGCAGATACCGGGATGATATGCGCCGGTTCTTAAAGGGGGACGAGGGTATGGCGGGTGCTGCGATCACCCGTATTACCGGTTCGACCGATCTGTATGATCCGACTTATCGTGGAAAGGGTGCATCTGTCAACTTTATCACCTGCCATGATGGATTTACTTTGTATGATCTGTATTCCTACAATACCAAGCACAATGAGAAGAACGGCTGGAACAATACCGATGGGGATAACAATGGAAACAGCTGGAACTGTGGCGTAGAAGGCGAAACCGACGATGCACAGGTCGAGGGACTGCGCAGGCGTATGGTAAAAAATGCGTTTGCAACGCTGATGTGCAGCCGTGGGATTCCGATGTTTTACGCGGGAGATGAGTTCTGCAATACCCAGTTTGGAAACAATAACGCCTATTGTCAGGATAACCTGATCTCATGGCTGGACTGGGGACGTCTGGATCAGTACCAGGAAATCCACGATTTCTTCCGCTATATGATCGCTTTTCGGAAAAAATATGCAATCTTAAGGAAAAACACCAAGATCGCAACTTCCAATCTGCCGGAGATCAGTATCCATAATGGCGCACCGTGGAAAAATGGAACTGATTATACAACACGTCTGATCGGTGTCATGTATGCCGGACGGGATGAAAAAGATACGAGAGACGAATATGTTTTCTATACCATGAATGCGTACTGGGAACCGCTTAAAATGCAGCTTCCGGATCTGCCGGACGGCTACGAATGGCATATCTGCATCAATACGGCAGTCGAATATAAGGATGGAACAGACATGGAGACGTATACGGAATTTATTGGAAAAAAGCTGTTGACGATACCACCACGTACGGTCATTGTACTGGATGCACAGAAAAAAGAAATAATGTGATAAAAAAATCCGCTTGTACCGGAAGGTTGCCTGGGTGTAGCACATGAGTAGTCTAAAAACACAGGCGGAGGAAATCGTTAATGCAGAACTGATAATAACTATACTGATTATAGTGATACTGATCTTATCCTTTCCTATCCGGAATGGAGCAGGAATGATAAGATGTAATATAACTAATGTTGAGGCTGCGGTCTGCCTTTATTGTAGAAAATCTTTTCACTATCTCATATAAAAGTGTGATTGATAAGCATTAAATTTTAATAATTTTGTGATTTCGGTTGTGATTTTCATAGATTTTGCATATAATAAAAGTGTGATTATAAAGCATAAAACTCCAATAAAAATGTGAGGAGTGATTCTATGGAACGTTTTATCTTAAAAAAGTTGCTGGATTGGAAGAATTCTCCCTACCGCAAGCCTTTAATCTTGAAGGGCGTACGTCAGGTGGGTAAGACTTGGATTCTGAAAGAGTTCGGCAGACGCTGTTATGAAAATACAGCCTACTTTAACTTTGACGAAAACGAAGAATATAAACAATTTTTTGAAACAACCAAGGATGTGGACCGGATTCTACAAAACCTTATGCTGGCAAGCGGTCAAAAGATATTGCCAGAAAAGACCCTCATCATCTTTGACGAGGTACAGGACTGCCCGAAAGTCATTAACTCCATGAAATATTTCTGCGAGAACGCACCGCAGTACCATGTTGCCTGCGCCGGTTCTCTGTTAGGTATCGCCTTGGCGAAGCCTTCCTCTTTTCCAGTAGGCAAGGTCAACTTCATGCAGATTGACCCAATGACCTTCGCTGAGTTTCTACTTGCCAACGGTGATGAAAATCTGGCGCAGTATCTGGAACAGGTGGATACCCTTGAACCTATCCCTGACGCCTTCTTTAATCCGCTGTATGAGAAGCTGAAGATGTACTATGTCACCGGTGGTATGCCGGAGCCGGTATTGATGTGGACGGAGGCACGGGATGTTTCTGCCATGCAGGAAGCTTTGTCCGGAATCATTGGAGCCTATGAGCGTGATTTTGCCAAGCATCCTAATCTCAGCCAGTTCCCGAAAATCTCAATGATTTGGAAGTCTGTTCCTTCTCAACTGGCAAGGGAGAACAAGAAGTTTATCTATAAGGTGGTCAAGGAAGGCGCACGAGCCCGTGAGTACGAGGATGCTTTGCAATGGCTGGTGGATGCCCGTCTGGTGCATAAAATTTATCGCAGCTCAGCTCCCGGCTTGCCGGTTGCAGCTTACGATGACTTGTCTGCTTTCAAGATTTATTTGGCAGATGTGGGACTGCTCCGCCGTCTGGCACAGTTGGCCCCCACTGCCTTTGGCGAAGGGAACCGCCTATTTAATGAATTCAAAGGCGCATTAACCGAAAACTTTGTGTTGCAGACTTTAATTACTCAGTTTGAAGTCATGCCCCGTTATTGGAGCCAGAACAACCCACCTTACGAGGTGGATTTCCTCATTCAGCGGGAGAACGACATCTTCCCCGTGGAGGTCAAATCCGAAGCTAACACAACCAGCAAGAGTATGAAGAAGTTCAAGGAACTGTTCCCTGATAAGGTCAAGCTTCGCATCCGTTTCTCATTGGACAATCTGAAACTGAACGATGACGTGCTGAATATCCCGCTGTTCATGGCAGATCAGGCGGATCGATTGATTGGGTTGGCATTGGAAAAGAGGAAGCACTGATGTATATGGCTAAACAATATTAACCTAAATTGAAAAAACATTGAGGCGAATGAAATGAATCAATATAACGAAATTTCTACACCTCAATATATGGGAAGCAAGACACGGATCATTTCTCATATATGTGAACCCATAATCAAAAACAAATCTATTAAGACCGTTGTTGATCTGTTTGCAGGTACAGGATCTATAGGCTATCATATACATATGTTAGTAGAGATTCCGCCAAGCATAAGTGTATCAAGTTTCGTAGGGTATCTAAAAGGAAAGAGGATATTGACCCGTTCACGGGTGAGCCAGTAAAAACAAACAGATAGAAATAAGCCCTTATAGGGCGTGAACAAACCACCGGCTAAGCCGGTGGTTATGATTCCTGCTATAAAGAGGAAACAAGCTCTAAGATAAACTGTTTTCTGTCGGGATCCATACGACGGTAGCGTACCAATATCTTGCGTTCTTCTGCAGTAAGATGGGTCAGGTACGGGCTGGTACAGGCGGACAGACCAAGCAGATAATCTGAACTGGTGTCCAGATGGGATGCGATCGAGACAATGGTGGAGCAGTCAGGGGAACGATAGTTCCTGATATAGCCGTTGACTGTATTGGGCGCCAGATGCAGCAACTGTGCTAATTCGCGTTGTGTCATATTTTTTTCGTCTAACAGGCATTGGATGCGTTCTCCCAAATTCATAGATTCACCTCGTATCATTTGTAATATACTAACATTGTACTGCCTCATAGGTAAAAATATGGAAAAATACGCGAAATGCGAATACATTTCTTGCATAATAAGAAAAATGCGGATGGCTTAGAGCCATCCGCCGTCTAATGTGATGATCTGACCTGTCAGATATTGATTTTCGGTTGCAAGCTGTAAGGCAAGGGAAGCGACCTCCTCTGGTCTTCCAAAGCGCCCGGCAGGGATTTCTTCTGCCAGGACCATTCGTTCTTCCTCGGAAAAGCAGGCATTCATGGAAGTATCGATCACACCACAGGCAATAGCATTTACCTGGATGTTGCTCGGAGCCAGCTCCTTGGCAAGTGCCTTCGTAAAGGCATTGATGCCACCTTTGCAGGCAGAATATGCGACCTCGCAGGAGGCACCTGCAATGCCCCAGACAGATGAAATGTTAATGATCTTCCCCTGTTTGCAGTGTACCATATGCGGAATGGCAAGACGGCAGGTGGAAAAAACGGAAGTCAGATTCGTTTCAACGATGTGGTTCCAATCCTCAATGCTCATATCGGTGAGAAGTCCAATATAAGAAATCCCTGCATTATTAACGAGGACGTCAATGCCGCCGAAACGTGCAGCAACCTCGGAAAAAAGCTGTTCAATATAGGAATAAGAAGACACGTCCCCGACACTGGTGAGGATCTGGGTGTGATATTCGCGTTCTAAAAAATCTTTCAGATCCAGAAGCGCTGCTTCGGATTTGGAGCAGGTGATCACAAGCTGGTAGCCTGCTTTTGCAAATTCGATTGCGATCGCACGTCCGATGCCGCGGGAAGCACCGGTGATCAAAGCTGTTTTTGGCATAAAAAAGACCGTCCTTTTTCAAATTATCATTTTATAGAGTAAAGTATAACATAAAAAGGGCGGATATCCAAATGATGCGAAATGGGAAAATAATACGGAAAAATCAACGATCGGATAATAAAAGTTTGTGGTATCTATATAAAATAGGTTGTATTTATCCTATAATTTACATATAATATAAGCGAAAGAGAGGTGTAAATTATGACAGTTGATACAAATACAATGATTTCTATTACAGAGGCCAATCAGAATTTTTCGAAGGTTGCCAGAGTGGTTGATGAACATGGCACGGCAGTTATCCTTAAAAACAATGTGCCGCGATACCTGGTGATTGATTTTAGTAAGGCAGAGCAGGAGAAAATTGCATCCACAGAGGATGTATTTGCAATTTCTGAGCGTCTTATTAAACAGAATATGGAGGCTTATGAGGTGCTTGCTAAATGATAAGATTGAGCAAAGAGCAGGTTATTTCACTTCATGAAAGGTTGATAAAAGTTACTGGTGGCTGTGATGGCGTTCGTGATGAAGGAATGCTTGATTCGGCACTATTTAACCCTTTTCAATCTTTTGCAGGTGAGGAATTATATCCAAGTGTACAGGCGAAAGCAGCACAGCTTTGCTTTGGAATTATAAAGAATCATAAACAATAAATTAAAAAAAATCTGGACAAAGCATGGGAGATGTGCTATTATAATTAGGCACGATTTAAGATAATCAATTAACGATGCGTGGCTCAGCTTGGTAGAGCGCTGCGTTCGGGACGCAGAGGTCGCAGGTTCGAATCCTGTCGCATCGACTAGAAGACGAGTACAGTAGGTACTCGTTTTTTTGTGCGAAACAGTAATGTAAGAATTAAGAGAGGGCAGAACCGATAGTTCGGTTTCTGCCCTCTTTTGCGTTCGGACGTAGAGAGATTATCTTGTCAGAGAAATTTATAAGAAAAATCGGCAGTGACAAATACTGTCATTACGTGTTGTTATAACCATTTTATCAGAAATTAAAACCGGATACTATACAGTCTTACTTCGTCCATCCGGTAACAGAGCTCTTTCAATTCCTCTTTCTGTTCTACATGCGCATCGAAAATAAGCTCTTCCGGTCCATAAATAGAATGAAGTTTATCGTTCAGAAGTTCGGAGCAGTTACGCCCCCGTGCATAGCACCTGAGCCAGGTCATACTCTCTTCCAGAGAAAATCCCATATTTTGATAAAAACGGTTGGCGGGTTCATCTTCCTGCGTCCAGACTTCGCAGTAATGGATTCCTGCCTCAAGCAGTCGTTTTTTGGTTTCGTTCCAAAGCTGCTTTGCTACGGAATGTTTTCTGTATTCGGGAAGGACGCCTAAGTGCCAGATAACGGCATTTCTTTCGCCGTCTTTATTACAGGAAGCATCTTCTGAATCAAGTTCAGTATCAATAAAACCGATTACGTTTCCGTTTTCTTCTGCTAAAAGACTGATGGAAGATTTTTCGTATTGTTCTTTTTCTGTTTTAATGTCATTCCAATAGGAGCAGTCAAGGAAGGATATGGCACGGCATCTTAACCATGCCTGTTCATCCTGATTTTGATAGGTTCTGATTATCATTCTGGTTCTCCTCGAAGTTATTATTGTTTTAGGCTATGATGTAAGTAGACTTATTTTACAGAGACAGACACAACTTTGTATGTGCCTGTCTCGATAGTCGTTTCGCTTGAAAAATCATGGTCTAATTACGCTTGTGTAATTCTCCGCAAGAGCCTCCGTATCTTCTGTCTTCGTCTCTGTCGCCCTCGTCTCCGTCGAACTTGTTTCTATCTCCGTATTTTCTGCCGGGGTCTCCGTCTCCGTTGAACTCGTTTCCGCCTCAGTCGAACTCGTTTCGGTCTCGGTCGCCTCTGTTTCTGTCTCTGCAGTCTCCGGCTGATCTTCCGTTCCTTCCGTCTCCGTGGAACCAGTTTCCGTCTCAGTCGCCCCAGTTTCCGTCTCCGCAGTCTCCGACGGCTTTTCCGTTTCTTCCGTCTCCGTCTCATCCGTCTGTGTCTCCGTCTCTTCTATCATCACAGCTTCGGTGCTCTCTGTCGCTTCCTGCGTTGATCCAGTGTCTTCGACAACCAGTTCCTGATCGATCAACAGATCTGTAACGTTCGAATAAGAACTTCTCTTATTGTCCGGCAGCATGGCTCTGACTTTAAAGTGATATGTCTCGCCGACAGCAAATGAATAGGTTTCGCCAGAGGCTATGTAACTGCTAGCAGTATAGGTGGTGTCGGTGCCGTTTCCGGTCGTTTTGATCTTCACAAAAGATTCGTCCGAATCAGAAGAACAGTAAATCTGATATTTCAGGGCATTTGGAAAAGCACTCCAGGAAAGGGTCAGCTTTCCGTCTACGATCTTGGCAGCAAGCTGGATGTTTGCCTGCATGTCTAAAATGTCTGAATAATCGCCGTAGTATTTGGTATCATTTTTCTTCACATAGGCGCGTACCCGGTAAAAATAGGTCATACCGGGAACCGTGTTTTTGTCCGTATAGGATGTTTTGGTCGTGTCGGCAATAACGGAATAAGAGCCGTTTTCAGAATCTGAACGTTCGATTTCATAGCCGGCAACGGATTTCTGGGAGATCCAGCCAAGCGCGATGTTCTTGCCGTTTACCTTACATTTATCTGCATTCCAGGTAGCTTTTCCGGTCGAAACGGTAATGGACTGCGTATTGGAATAGGAACTGAAAAGAGCACCTTTCTGGTTGGCATCCTTGGTTCCCGGGATAAATTTAAAGGAACGGATCTTATAAGTGCAGGTTTCGCCGCTTGGAACATTTTTGTCAATATAGCCGGTCACAGTTGGATCCATGATCGTATCAATTTTCTGGTCATTGCGGTAGATTTCGTAACCATCGACGTAATGTACGCGATTCCAGAAAAGGATAACGGTGTTGGTGTCTTCCATTTTAACATTGCCAAGCGTAGGCTTTCGGCTGATCGTTTCCATCTTGGTAAATTTAGACTTTTTAAAGCCTTTGATCTTGCTCCAGGAGGACAGGTTCGTGTATTTAACAAGCTGGTTTGTAAATTTAAACGAAGAGGAACTGTCGATATTCTGGAAAACGTGCCAGATCATGCGCTTATTATGTGACTGGTCACAGAGTCCCCAGTAGCAGCCCTGCGCCATCTCGATCGGATTGTCAAAATGTCGGCTGTATATGAAGGACTCGATCATACTGTTGCACTCGGAAAGGTAATAGGCATATGCGTAAGCAGCAGCCTGAACAGCTTCCCCTTTGGTGGAATTGAAGGATTGCTCGGAGAGCATAATCGTGTAGTTCTTTCCAAAATTCTTTTTCACATAGTTGGTCAGGACATTTAAGTTCCGGAATGTGATAAAAGTGCTGGCCGTGGAATTGGTCGCAAGGGAGTCATCCCAGAATACCGGATCGATAAGACCCTGCGGGTAAGCATGGTAGGCAATGTGGAAAGGAACTTTTCCGCGGAGATTGACCTGACGGTAAAATTCATCCAGTGTTGCCTTGGTTGTAAAATATCGTTTGCCCGAATTGTCCGGGTCGCAGTTCCAGTTATAATCCAGACTGATATAAACATTGGATTTTTTGCTGACGCTTCGGACTGCGTTATAGCAGATATGGAATGCACGCGAGTACTGTTCCATGTAGGAAGTCAGGCTCTTGTTGCCGCCATAATTCCATTCATAAGGGTTGTTGACCTCATTTCCTAAGATCCACCCCGCAACATAATTTTCCTTTGTACCATAACGTTTTGCCAGATAACTCATAAGTGCTTCAAAGGTGCGGCAGCCCTTTTTGGAAGAGATATTAAAAGAACTGTATTTGGCATAGGAAGAACCCTTGTAACGCATAGCATCTGTTTCAGAATTGCTGCTGTTTGGAAGCAGGAGAATAACGCTGACTTTGCTGCCGGCTTTGTTGTATGCTTTGACCTGCGCATCGTTGTAATCTAACATATCCGCATTAAAATAGTAGGTTTTGCCCCGGTACTGATAAGGAACCGTATTGGTACAGTTTGTGGTCAGAAGCGAGTTGACGGTCCAGTTGATGACAGCATGCTGGGTGCGCAGTTCGAGAGCCTCGTCTAAATCCTCTGGCTGTAAGCCTTTTTTGGAAGAGGTTTTCGGGCCGCTTCCCTTATAAGTGGCAAACACCTCCGGATTGGTAATGTAAAAAGTGTTGCTGACGATCTTATATTTTCCCTTGGTCTTATAGGCGATCGCAAACTTCTGAAACAGCATGTTTTCTTTATATTTTACCTTAAAACTCAGGTTGCCTTTTTTGTTTGTTTTAGAAGCAAGCGGAGTCGCTTTGACCGCTTTTTTCTCGGAAGTCTGGCTGTCAACTGCCAGAAGATAGAGCTTTTTCCCATAGGAACTGTTTTTCTGTTTTACTTTTGCCTTGACAGTTACCTTTTTTCCGTTCGAGCTTACCTTGCAGTATGTAATCGAGACCGGAGTATCCGCTGCCTGTACGGCTTCCGGAATGCATAGGGTAAGACAGAAGAAAAACAGAAAAAGAAAGGCGATCGACAGCAGGTGCTTTTGTTTTTTCATAACTCGTAAATCCTTTCTGCGTATTCAAATTAGTCTGTAACAGATATCGGCAGATTGAAATGGAATAATAAGAAGAAATTATAGGTAAGGGGGTACTAATATTTTGAAAAAATCTGCCGAAAAAATAGATAAGGGATAGGATTGTCTGGCAAAATGGGAAATTTGCATGACAGATGCAGCCAGGGATGGAGGAAAAATGAAGAAAAAAATAGGATTAGGAACCAAAATGATTTTGTGTTTCATCGTTGCGATTGTAGGAAGTATTCTGATCTGCGGCGTGCTTACTTACAACAGGAGTAAGAGCGTACTCAACGAAAACATGAAACTCAGCAGTGAACAGACATTAGAGAGTGCACTGTCCAGCCTGCAGACATACGAGAAAACGATCAGTCTTCCGGTCGATCTGTTGACCAGAAAAGAGAGTATTCGTACCTTAGAGGCAGAACCGGGAAATTACGATAAATATATTGCAAACGTGCAGGACGAGCTCGTGGCAGCCTGCAAGGTAACAAGCGGTGCCGTAAAATGCCACTATGTTACCGAGAGCGGCAAAAGGATTTCCGGATGGATCGAGTACGATGCCGATGGAAAGAAACAGTCCAAAAACAGCATTGAAGAGGGCGTGAATGGAAAAGATTACGAGTGGTATACAAATTGCCAGGGCAGAAAATCCAAAGTAAATGCAATCTTCAGCTACATCACAGCACCATATACGGATCCTGATACAGGAAAAGAGATCATTACGGTCTGTCAGGAAGTAAAGAACAGTGATGTAGTACAGGGTGTTGTTGCCATGGATATTGAGGCAAGCGTTATGAAAGAGTACGTTCAGAACATTAAACTCTTAAATACCGGATATGTGATGCTGACCGATTCGGATGGCAATATCATTATAGACAATGAGAAAAATACGATCGCGCAGGGTTCTGCAAATGGAAGCGAATTCTGGACACCGATCAATGATGAATTAAATACATTAGAGACACAGCTCAATCAGGCAGAAGAAGCCGGAGATGAGAGTGCAGCAGATATCAAGTTACAGTCCAGCTATACGGTAAAAAATGGTGGAGTGAATACCGTTATCACAGCAATGACGGACCGTGTTACCGGATGGAAACTTCTGGGCGTTATTACCAGTGCTGAAAATCAGTCCAATCTGCGGGCAATCAATACAGGAATGATCGCTGCGGGAGCATTCGGAGTGATCTTTGGCTGCATTATTGCAGTGTTGACCGCGATGGCAGTTATCCGTGAGATCAGAAAGATCCAGAATGTAACCGGTAAGGTTGCAAGTGGAGATTTCACCGAAAAGATCAAAGTAACAAAGAACGATGAATTTGGTGAATTAGAGACACATTTCAATGAAATGATCGATGATGTATCCAACCTGATCCGTGAGGTAGAGACAAAATCAAACAATATTTTAGGTGTTGCGGACAATATCTTTGAAATTGCAGGAAATACCAAAACCACGATGCAGCAGGTAACACTCGCGATCGACAGTGTGGCACAGGGTGCCGTAAAACAGGCAGAGAGCACACAGGAAGCAAGCAGTGAGGTGGACAACTTAAATCAGAGCCTCGAGGACACCAGAGATTATGTGCGTGGTGTCAATGATATGGCGGGAAAAGCAAACGAAGTCAGTGCAGAAGGATTAAACAGCGTAAAGGATCTGATCGTAAAATCTGAAAAGACAGCTGAGAAATCCAGAGTATCACTTTCCGTAATGGAAGAGATGGTAAGCAGCATTGATAAGATCTTCTACATTTCCGATGCGATCGCAGATATCACATCCCAGACCAACCTGCTGTCACTGAATGCAAGTATCGAGGCAGCAAGAGCCGGAGAGATGGGAAAAGGATTTGCAGTTGTTGCGGATGAGATCCGTAAACTGGCAGATGAGTCCAAAGAATCAACCGATGAGATCAAAGCGATCATTACGGAAATTACAGAGAAATCCAAACTCGTAGAAGAGACGATGCAGGAGAACGAGACACTTCAGCAGGAGCAGCAGGAAGCCATCCAGAAGACAGAGGAACTGTTCGGTCAGATCATTGAGCAGATCAACGAATTAAGTGATGGCATGAACCGCATCAACACCTTAAATGATAACATGACAGAAAATAAAAACTCTGTTGTAAATAAGATGGGAACCATTGCGTCCGTTTCTGAGCAGTCCGCTGCAGCGACAGAAGAGGTAAATGCTTCTACAGAGCAGGTCAATGTTACAATGGCAGACATTGCAGAGCATACAGGAACGCTCGAGGAGATCGCAAAAGAATTAAGAGAGACCATCAAACGTTTCAAATTGCTTGAAAAATAAACGTTGCAAGTGTATAATGGCACAGAAAAGTAACGTGAAAATGGCAAAGAAATGAGGATCAATTATGGGAAGAGATGTAATCATTGCATGTGATTTCAACAGCAAGGACGAAGTAATTCAGTTTTTAGGCAAATTCAAAGAGGAAAAACCTTTTGTCAAGATCGGTATGGAGCTGTTTTATGCAGAGGGACCGGAGATCGTTAGAACCATCAAAAAGATGGGACACAAGATTTTTCTGGATTTAAAACTTCATGATATTCCAAATACGGTAAGAAAATCCATGTCGGTATTGTCCGGTCTGGATGTAGATATGTGTAATGTTCATGCAGCAGGAACCAAGGCAATGATGCAGGCTGCATTGGAAGGTCTTACCAGACCGGACGGCAGCAGACCTCTTCTGATCGCAGTAACCCAGCTTACTTCTACTTCCGAGGAAGTGATGAAAGAGGAACTCTGGATCGATCATCCAATCGATGAGACGGTGATGCACTATGCAAAAAATACCATGGAAGCAGGCTTGGACGGTGTGGTATGTTCTCCGTTAGAGGCAGGAAAAGTGCATGAGGTGTGCGGAGAAAAATTCTTTACCATAACACCAGGAGTGCGTTTTGCAGATGGAGATGTCGGAGATCAGAAACGCGTTACAACTCCTGCAAAGGCAAAAGAATTAGGTTCAGACTACATTGTAGTCGGAAGACCGATCACACAGGCAGCGGATCCGGTAGCGGCATATCGCAGATGTGTGGAAGAATTCGTGGGATAAACGTCAGAGACAAGTGCTGTCGTACTAAAATAATTTACTTTAGTGCGGCGGCATTTTTTATTCATGCGATGGAAGAGGGGGATGGTATGATACGGGGAAAAGGCATAAGCGGAAGCACACTGAAAATGATCGCGGTAGTGTCGATGACGATCGATCATACGGCAGCAACGATACTGGCAAGATATCTGGTGAGCGGAGGGCTTTCCTCACAGGGGTGGTATGATTGTTACCGCCTGATGCGGGGAATAGGACGTATCGCATTTCCGATATACTGCTTTTTATTAATAGAAGGTTTTCTGCATACCAGAAATCGTACAAAATACGCTGGCAGATTGCTATTGTTTGCAGCAATCTCAGAAATACCGTTTGATATGGCATTCAGTGGAAAGATTCTGGAATTTTCTTATCAGAATGTATTTTTTACACTGTTTATCGGATTGCTGACGATTATGCTGATTGCAAAGGCAGAAAGGCAGCAGACGTTAAGCCCCGTTTTGCGCAGTTTATGTTTTGTGGGGATCATGTTTGGCGGTATGGGATGCGCAACATTGCTGCGGACAGATTACAGTTATTATGGTGTGATGTGTATTGTTGTGTTGTATCTGTTCCGTCAGAACCGGCTGGTACAGGTGTTGGCAGGATGCGCGTCCTTCTGCTGGTGGGAACTTCCGGCAGTGACGGCATTTATTCCTGTTTATTTTTATAATGGGAAACGGGGGCTGCGGATGAAATACTTCTTTTATTTTTATTATCCGGTGCATCTGTTCATTCTGAGCCTGATCTGTGCATGGCTTGGAACAGGACAGGTATCTGTGATTTAAATATGCAAATTATATTGGTTGAGAGGAGTTATATGGAATTATCAAGACAGACAAAAAGGAATCTGATGCAGGTGATCGCATTTGCAGTGCTGTTGTATTGCGGGATCGAACATTTCGACGTGGTGGTAAGTGGAACTGGTTTTGTGCTGGAGATCCTGATGCCGTTTTTCGTAGGAGGTGTGATTGCATTTATTTTTCATGTGCCGATGAAAGTGCTGGAAAAGCATCTGTTCCAGAAAAATCAGAAGATGAAAAAGTGGAGACGCCCGATTGCGTATCTTTTGACACTGCTGGCGGTCATTGGTATCATCGCATTGGTGTTGCTTGTGGTGATACCGGAACTTGGAAAAACAGTTTCTATGATCGTTGCCCAGATACCACAGGCGTTCGATGCTGCTGCAGAATGGGCTGATGCTATGCTGCAGCAATATCCGGCTCTGGAACCGGCGGTGGCAGAATGGAATATTGACTGGTCTACAGTATCATCTGCAGTCGTAAAATTTATACAGTCAGTTGCATCGGGACTGGTCAGTTCTGGTGTTGGAATTTTTTCCGGAATCGTGAGTGGTGTTGCAACATTTGTGATTGCATTTACGTTTTCAATTTATCTGTTGTTTCAGAAAGAGCGGCTTGGCAGACAGGGAAAGCAGGTGCTTTATGCATTGCTTCCGGGAAAAGTGGCAGATAAAATACTGGAAATGGGAGTGTTATCGGACCGGATCTTTTCCAGCTTTCTTTCCGGGCAGTGCTTAGAGGCGGTCATACTCGGAACATTGTTTGTTATCTGCATGTCTTTATTCAGGATGCCATATGCAATGCTGATCGGAGTTGTGATCGCAGTGATGGCACTGATTCCGATTTTTGGAGCATTTATCGGATGTGTGGTAGGAATGTTGCTGATCGTGATGGTAAATCCGATCCAGGCGGTGTGGTTTTTGATCCTGTTTCTGGTGTTACAGCAACTGGAAGGAAATCTGATCTATCCGCACGTTGTAGGCGGGTCGATCGGTCTGCCGTCCATATGGGTTCTGGTGGCGGTAACTGTGGGAGGAAAACTGTTTGGGATTGCAGGCATTCTCTTTTTTATTCCATTTTGCTCTGTGCTGTATGCACTGTTTCGGGATTTTATAAAAGAGCGGTTGAAAAAGAAAAGCACAAAGCAGATAGAAAACAAATAACAAAAAAGACTTTAGAAAAGGAGGAGTTCTTTCTAAAGTCTTTTTTTAAAGGAGGTACGATATGAAAAGTATATATAAACCGGCGGTGTGTTGCCTGACCGGAGAATTTTTAGTCGGAACTGACAGAACCCCAACAGTTGCATCGAAACTCAACAGCTCCTTTTGATGCTTCTATATTACTGGGAAAATGTGACAGCTTTTTGACCAGAGTCTAAAGAATATCTTAAGAACTGGGAAGAAATTTATGAACTAATAGAAGGAAGACACCCTATTCAAAGAAAGAAAAACGCGGTATACTGTACTGATGAATGAAAGAAGGACACAGTTTATAAAGAGAGGGGAACAGGATGAAATTCAGGAGAGATGATCTGAAATTATATGCGGTGACAGACCGGAGCTGGTTGCATGGGAGAAGATTATACGATCAGGTAAAGGAAGCCCTGGAAGGGGGCGCAACCTTTTTACAGCTTCGCGAAAAAGAACTGGATGAGAAACAGTTTCTGGAGGAAGCAGTTGAAATACAGAAATTATGCAGAGAATATCATGTGCCGTTTATCATAAATGATAATGTAGAGCTGTCACTTGCTATCGGTGCGGACGGTGTGCATGTTGGTCAGGAAGACATGGAGGCGGGAGAGGTCAGAAAACGTCTGGGCGAAGATAAGATCATTGGCGTATCAGCACATTCCGTGGAAGAGGCGGTCGCAGCAGAACGTTGTGGTGCAGATTATCTGGGCGTTGGGGCAGTATTTTCCACGACATCCAAGCAAAATGTGAGCAAGATGTCATATGAGACATTAAAGGCGATCTGTGAGGCAGTGTCGATCCCGGTCGTTGCGATCGGAGGGATTGGAAAGGATAACATCATGCAGCTTGCGGCGAGCGGGATCGATGGCGTTGCAGTGATCAGTGCGATCTTTGCCAGGGAAGATATCCGTGCAGCAGCCTTTGAAATGTTACGCCTTTCTGAAAAAGTAACAGGACAGGTGAGGATAGACGGAGCAATCTTTGATATGGATGGAACGCTTTTAGACACAATGCCGATCTGGGAACATGCAAGCGAACAGTATTTAAAATCGCATGGCATAGAACCACAGGAAAAACTGTCCGAGGTACTTTTTTCGATGAGCATGCAGCAGGGAGCATCCTATGTGAAAGAAAAATACGGTCTGACGGAAAGTGTGGAAGAGATTGTGGCGGGAACCAATGCAATCGTGGCAGAGGCGTACCGCAATGAGGCAGAGGCAAAACCATATGTGCCGGAACTTCTTGAAAAATTAAAAAAACAGGGCGTGAAAATGGTGGTCGCAACTTCAACGGATCGCATGCACGCAGAGGCAGCGTTAAAAAGAGCAGGTATAGAGGAATATTTTGATAGAGTTTTTACCTGCAGTGAGGTAGGCGCAGGAAAGAGCAACCCGGAGATCTTTGAGCAGGCGGGACGGCAGCTTGGTACAAGAAAGAGCACAACATGGGTCTTTGAGGATGCCCTGTATGCGATCAAAACAGCAAAAGCGGCAGGGTTTCCGACCGTGGGACTTTATGATGAGACCAGCAGAAAGGATCAGAAAGAGATCCGGGCAATGGCAGACCGTTATCTGCACAGTGCACAGGAATTCTAAGTTTTTCATGGCATCCAGATAAAAAATATGCTATGATGTTACATGACTTAATATAGAAGAGATGAGGTGGTATTCGTGATTCGCAAAGCAGAAGAAAAAGATATTCCGGTATTGATGGACATTTATAACGATGCAATCCAGCATACCACAGCAACATTTGATACAGAGATCAAAGATTATGCAAATCGTCTGGAATGGTTTAGGGCGCATACCGGGCGGTATATCATCTATGTATATGAAGAAGAAGGATGTGTGATGGGCTATGCCTCCCTTTCCCGTTACAGGGACAGAAGGGCATTTGATCCGGCAGTAGAGATTTCGATTTATATTCACGAGAAGTATCGAGGGCGTGGCATTGGCCGCAGTTTGATGGAACAGGTGTTAGACTATGCGCAAAACTGCAGAGAGATAGGAACTGTCGTTTCACTGATCACGAGTGAAAATGAAGTGAGTATCCATCTACATGAACGTTTTGGCTTTTCCTATTGCGGTCAGATAAAGAATGCAGGCGTGAAATTCGGAAGAAATTTAAGCCTGAATGCTTACCAGTTGTTATATGATAGATCCGGAATATGAGGAAATAGATTGCCATGATAAAATATTATAAAACGGAAAAACAGCGTATTTACGAGGAGCAGAAGGCAGATGATGGCGTATGGATCCAGATGGTGGCACCGTCGATGGAAGAGAGCCAGGAGATCGCAGAATTGTTGGACGTCGATATTGATGATATCCGGGCTGCACTCGATGAAGAGGAGAGCTCCCGTATTGAACTGGAAGACGGATATACGCTGATCCTGGTGGATATCCCGACCCAGGAGATCCGCCACGACACGAAAACTTACACGACCATACCGCTTGGTATCATCCTGACGCAGGATGTTATTGTGACGGTCTGCACAGAAGAGACACCGATCTTACAGGTGTTCATCCAGAACAGGGTCAGAGAATTCAGTACAAAGAAAAAGCTGCGTTTTGTGTATCAGATTTTGTTCCGCACCGCAGCAAATTATCAGACCTACCTGCGCAGCATTGATAAAAAACGGACCGAGATCGAGGAACGAATCGGAGGCGATACGGTGGACACCGATCTGATCGATCTTCACGAATTGGAATCCACACTCGTATACTTCGCAACCTCACTGAGAGCGAATGCAGTGGTGCTTGACCGGCTGACAAGATACAAACGCCTTGAGCAGTATCCGGAGGATAAGGAATTGCTGGAAGACGTGATCGTCGAGAACCGGCAGGCGATCGAGATGACATCCATTTACCGTGATATCATCGATGGAACCAGAGAGCTGATGTCTTCTGTTATCGACAACCGCCTGAATAACGTAATGAAATATCTGACATCGATTACGATCGTTATGGCGATCCCAACTGTGATATCAGGAATTTACGGAATGAACGTCAACGAAAAGTGGATGCCGTTTTCCGATACGCCACATGGATTTCTGATCATCTGTGTGCTTACGTTGCTGATCTGCGTGATCACGCTCTGGGTATTGAGAAAAAAGAAAATGTTATAAAGAATATTATAATAAGTAGAAACAGCCATCCTGCATGATCGCAGAATGGCTGTTTTTGAATCTCTATGTTTATTTTCCTACGAAACGGCCGCTGGCACCGCAAGGGAGTACCAGTCCGGTGGAAGAGACAGGAAGTCCGATCTCCTCTGCGGATATGGTTCCTTTATAATCGGATAAGGCAGTCTGGATCATATAGTGCAGTACTGCCGGCTGAAGCCCGGTGGTGTAGGAATTGACCAGGAAAAACAGCGGGTGGTCGCTCAGAAGCTTTGCACATAATTTAATGAGTGGATAGACTGCTTCTTCGATTTTCCAGATCTCGCCTTTTGGTCCTCTTCCGTAGGAAGGCGGGTCCATGATGATGGCATCGTAATGGTTGCCGCGGCGGATCTCACGTTCTACGAATTTGACACAGTCATCAACGATCCAGCGGATCGGGGCATCACCCAGCCCGGAGGAAACGGCATTTTCTTTTGCCCAGGTTACCATTCCCTTGGAGGCATCCACATGTGTGACGGAAGCTCCTGCAGAGGCAGCTGCCAGTGTGGCACCGCCGGTGTAGGCGAAGAGGTTTAAGACCTTGATGGGCCGGTCTGCTTTTTTGATGAGATCAGAAAACCAGTCCCAGTTTGTCGCCTGTTCCGGGAAAAGACCGGTATGTTTGAAACTGAACGGTTTCAGGTTAAAAGTAAGGTTTAATGGCTCATAACGGATGGTCCACTGTTCTGGCAGATCAAAGAACTCCCATTCACCGCCGCCCTTTTTGCTTCTGTGATAATGTGCATTTGGTTTTTTCCAGCCCTTCCCTGTTTTAGGGGTATCCCAGATGACCTGAGGGTCGGGACGAACCAAAAGATAACTGCCCCAGCGTTCTAACTTTTCGCCTTCGGAGCAGTCAATGACCTGATAATCGTTCCAATTATTTGCAATCCACATAAAATATTCCTTCCTTATTACAATGAAATGACGTTCCCCAAATGGGCGAATGACATCTGAATGATATTATTGATTATACCATAACTCCCGGGAAAAGCTAGAAAAAGATAAAAAAACACTTGCATTTCCGCGGATCATCGTGTATACTAAGCATTGCTGTGACATTGATAGCGTAGAAGCGTGAGGTTGCTGTTTATAAGAACAGGTTTTCCGTGGAGCGAATGTCAAGTTAGGAAACTGGCGACAAGTCACTGTATCACGAATATGGTCTACAGAGGTAGAAACAACGTGTGTAAAGCTTATGACACACACGGAGAAGTGTACAGTCACCGCTTGTCGTACTGAATTAAAGTGCGAAAAGGAGGCGACTTTTTTTATGGCAAGTCAAGTAATGAGAATCACATTGAAAGCTTATGATCACGAATTAGTAGATTCATCAGCAAAAAAAATCATCGAGACTGTAAAGAAAAACGGATCACAGGTGAGCGGACCGGTACCTCTTCCGACTAAGAAGGAAGTTGTTACTATCTTAAGAGCAACTCACAAATACAAAGATTCCCGTGAGCAGTTCGAGCAGAGAACTCATAAGAGACTGATTGATATCACAACTCCGACCCAGAAGACAGTTGATGCTTTATCTCGTTTAGAGATGCCGGCAGGTGTGTATATTGATATCAAAATGAAAAACAAATAAGTTTTTCGCAAAAACAAAGTTACAAATATCCTGAAGGGTTTTATATAGAAGCAAAGAATGCTCGGCAAAGGCCTCCATTCTTGGAAGAACGCAAGCGTTCTTCTATGTGTTTTTCACATCCACTTATATGGACTTTCTAGGATGAACGGTTCCGCTACCCCAGAGATGGGCATGAAGCGTTCCGCTGTAGAGTAAACAGGAGGTAAAAAATGAAGAAAGCGATTTTAGCAACAAAAGTCGGAATGACTCAAATCTTCAACGCAGACGGCGTATTAGTGCCGGTTACTGTATTAGAAGCTGGTCCTTGCTCCGTAACACAGATCAAAACTGTTGAGAACGATGGATACAGTGCAGTACAGGTTGCATATGCTGACAAGAAAGAAAAAGTTGTAAGCAAAGATGCAAACGGAAAGAAAGAAATCAGAAACAGACATGGCGTAAACAAAGCTCAGATGGGACATTTTGCAAAAGCTGGTGTTTCCGGTAAGAGATTTGTAAGAGAGTTCAAATTCGAAAACGCTGATGAATACAAATTAGGAGATGTTATCAATGCAGACATCTTTGCAGAGGGCGACAAAGTAGACGCAACTGCAATCTCCAAAGGTAAAGGTTTCCAGGGCGCTATTAAGAGATTTGGACAGCACAGAGGACCGATGGCTCATGGTTCCAAATTCCATCGTCATCAGGGATCTAACGGTTCTTGTTCTACACCTAGCCGTGTGTTTAAGGGAAAAGGAATGCCTGGACATATGGGAAGCGTAAAAGTTACAACTCAGAACCTTGAGATCGTAAGAGTTGATGCTGAAAACAACCTGCTCTTAGTAAAAGGTGCAGTACCAGGTGCTAAGAAATGTATGGTAACAATCAAAGAAACTGTAAAAGCAGGTAAATAGTGCTTGAATAGGAAAGGAGGAACTAAACGATGGCTAAAGTAGCTGTTTATAATATGGAAGGCAAAGAAGTTGAAACCATGGAATTAAACGATGCTATCTTCGGTGTAGAAGTAAATGAGCATTTGGTACACATGGCAGTACTTCAGCAGCTTGCAAATAATCGCCAGGGAACACAGAAAGCAAAAACACGTTCCGAAGTAAGAGGCGGTGGTAGAAAACCATGGAGACAGAAAGGAACCGGACATGCAAGACAGGGTTCTACAAGAGCTCCACAGTGGACACATGGTGGCGTAGTATTCGCTCCAGTTCCAAGAGATTACTCTTTCAAATTAAACAAGAAAGAGAAGAGAGCAGCATTAAAATCTGCTTTAACATCCAGAGTAGCTGAGAACAAATTTATTGTTGTTGACAGCTTAAAGATGGATGAGATCAAAACAAAGAAATTTGCAGAAGTTATGGGTAACTTAAAAGTAGAGAAAGCGCTTGTTGTATTAAATGACATGGACGTAAACGTGATCAAATCTGCAAGCAACATCCCTACTGTAAAAACTGCTCAGACAAACGAGCTTAACGTATTTGATGTATTAAAATATGACACAGTTGTTGTAACCAAAGACGCTGTGAAAACAATCGAGGAGGTGTATGCATAATGGCAAACGTACAGTATTATGATGTAATCCTCAAACCAGTAGTAACAGAGAAGAGTATGGCAGCTATGGCTGAGAAGAAATACACATTTCTTGTTCATCCAGAAGCAAACAAGACCATGATCAAAGAAGCAGTTGAGAAAATGTTCGAAGGAACAAAGGTTGCAAGCGTCAACACCATGAACATGGATGGTAAAAACAAAAGACGTGGTATGGTAACCGGTAAAACTGCAAAGACCAAAAAAGCTATCGTTCAGTTAACAGAGGACAGCAAAGACATCGAGATTTTTGCTGGTTTATAAGAAACGGAAAGCAGTCCGAGAGACATCACGTTAACAGACGTGGTGCCGGGGCAGCTGGTTTCACATGATAGCAACATTAAGCGCAGCGATGCGCGATAACAAACATCGAAAGGAGAAAAACAATGGGAATTAAGACATATAACCCATATACACCTTCCAGAAGAAATATGACTGGTTCAGATTTTTCTGAGATCACAAAAACAACTCCGGAAAAATCCCTTACAACTTCTTTAAAGAAGAACGCTGGTCGTAACAATCAGGGTAAGATCACTGTTAGACATCACGGTGGTGGAAACAGAAGAAAATACAGAATCATCGATTTCAAGAGAAACAGCAAAGATGGTATTCCGGCAAAAGTAATCGGAATCGAGTACGATCCAAACAGAACAGCAAACATCGCATTAATCTGCTACGCAGATGGCGAGAAAGCATACATCCTTGCTCCGGCTGGCTTAACAGACGGTATGACCGTAATGAGCGGTGCAGATGCAGAAGTTCGTGTTGGTAACTGCTTGCCATTAGAGAACATCCCGGTTGGTACTCAGGTACACAACATTGAGTTACATCCTGGAAAAGGCGGACAGTTAGTTCGTTCTGCAGGAATGAGTGCTCAGTTAATGGCAAAAGAAGGTAAATACGCTACCTTAAGACTTCCGTCTGGTGAGATGCGTATGGTTCCATTAAACTGCCGCGCAACAATCGGTGTAATCGGAAATGGTGACCACAACCTTGTAAATATCGGTAAAGCAGGACGTAAACGTCATATGGGTATCCGCCCAACTGTTCGTGGTTCTGTTATGAACCCGAATGACCATCCACACGGAGGTGGTGAGGGACGTGCGCCAATCGGACGTCCAGGTCCATGTACTCCTTGGGGTAAACCTGCTCTTGGACTTAAGACCAGAAAGAAGAATAAATCTTCTAATAAGATGATCGTAAGACGTAGAGATGGTAAAGCGTTAAAATAAGTTGTAACGCATAATTGTTGGTAATAATGAACTGAAGAGAGGCATGGTATGCTTCTTTTCAGTGCATTTTGCTGATTAACAGGAATAATAGGAATAAGACTTGCTTTTTAGGGGGAAGTCTGCTATTATGTAAAAGATGTTCACAGTCGTATGAAACACACGGAAACGTGTAAGGACTGATAAATTAGGAGGTAAATTATGGCTCGTTCATTAAAAAAAGGACCATTTGCTGATGCAAGTTTACTGAAAAAAGTAGACGCTATGAACGCATCTGGCGACAAATCTGTTATTAAAACATGGTCACGTCGTTCTACAATCTTCCCACAGTTCGTTGGTCATACCATCGCTGTTCATGACGGAAGAAAACATGTACCTGTATATGTAACAGAAGATATGGTTGGACATAAACTTGGTGAGTTCGTTGCTACAAGAACTTACAGAGGACATGGAAAAGACGAAAAGAAATCAGGCGTTAGATAAGATACCATTTTGAAAGGAGGTTTCATCCATGGCTAAGGGACATAGAAGTCAGATTAAAAGAGAGAGAAATGAAGTAAAAGATACCAGACCTTCCGCTAAGTTATCTTATGCAAGAGTGTCTGTTCAGAAAGCTTGTTTCGTATTAGATGCAATCCGTGGAAAGGATGTTCAGACAGCACTTGCTATTGTAACATATAATCCAAGATATGCTTCAAGCTTAGTAAAGAAATTATTAGAGTCAGCAATTGCAAACGCTGAGAATAATAATGGAATGAAAGCGGAGAACCTTTACGTTGCAGAGTGTTATGCAAACAAAGGACCGACAATGAAGAGAATTAGACCAAGAGCACAGGGCAGAGCTTACAGAATCGAGAAGAGAATGAGCCACATCACAATCGTGCTTGACGAAAAATAAGCATCTCGCAAAAGCGGCGGGATGTGGAGATGCAAAAGCATTTTCCAGGTATAGAAAGGAGTATATATGGGACAGAAAGTTAATCCACATGGCTTAAGAGTCGGTGTTATCAAAGACTGGGACTCTAAATGGTATGCGGAAGCAGATTTTGCAGATTTCTTAGTAGAAGACTACAATATCAGAACGTACCTTAAAAAGAAATTATATGCAGCAGGTGTTTCTAAAATTGAGATCGAGAGAGCATCTGATCGTGTAAAGGTTATCATCTACACAGCAAAACCAGGTGTTGTAATCGGTAAGGGCGGAGCTGAGATTGAGAAGATCAAAGGTGAAGTTCAGAAGTTTACAGATAAAAAATTAGTTGTTGATATCAAAGAAGTAAAAAGACCGGATCGTGACGCTCAGTTAGTAGCAGAGAATATCGCATTGCAGTTAGAGAACCGTGTTTCTTTCCGTAGAGCAATGAAATCCTGCATGGGCAGAACTATGAAATCTGGTGCAAAAGGAATTAAGACATCTTGTTCTGGACGTCTTGGTGGTGCTGATATGGCTCGTACAGAGTTCTACTCTGAGGGAACTATTCCACTTCAGACATTAAGAGCAGATATCGATTATGGTTTCGCTGAAGCAGATACTACTTACGGCAAAGTTGGCGTTAAAGTATGGATCTACAAAGGCGAGGTACTTCCTGTAAAGGCTAATAAGGAAGGGGGAGCACAGTAATGTTAATGCCAAAGAGAGTAAAACATCGTAAACAGTTCCGTGGCTCCATGGCTGGAAAAGCTACCAGAGGTAACAAGATCACTTATGGTGAGTACGGTATCGTAGCATTAGAGCCATGCTGGATTAAAGCAAATCAGATCGAGGCAGCCCGTATTGCGATGACAAGATATATCAAACGTGGTGGTAAAGTTTGGATCAAGATTTTCCCAGAGAAACCTGTAACACAGAAACCTATGGGTGTTCGTATGGGTAAAGGAAAAGGTGCCCTGGAATATTGGGTAGCCGTTGTGAAACCAGGTCGTGTATTATTTGAAATCTCCGGAGTACCGGAAGACGTTGCCAGAGAAGCGTTACGTCTTGCTACACATAAATTACCTTGTAAATGTAAAGTAGTTTCACGTGCAGATTTAGAAGGCGGTGTATCAAATGAAAACTAGTAAATATTTAGAAGAATTAAAAAGCCAGTCTGTTGCAGATTTAAATGCACAGTTAGTAAATGCTAAAAAAGAACTTTTCAATTTGAGATTCCAGAATGCAACCAATCAGTTAGACAACACAAGCAGAATCAAGGAAGTAAGAAAGAATATTGCCAGAATTCAGACTGTCATTACTGAGAAAGCAAAAGTTGCACAGTAGAATTCCAGAAAGGAGAATAATCGGTCGTGGAAGAAAGAAATCTTAGAAAAACACGTGTTGGTATTGTTGTAAGTGACAAGATGGATAAAACTATCACAGTTGCAATTCAGGATAACGTAAGACATCCTCTTTACAACAAAATCGTTAAGAAAACATATAAATTAAAAGCTCATGACGAGAATAACGAATGTAAGATCGGTGATAAAGTAAAAGTTATGGAAACAAGACCATTATCTAAAGATAAGAGATGGAGACTTGTAGAAATCATGGAAAGAGCAAAATAATTAAAGGAGGCTACAAGCATGGTACAACAGGAAAGTAGACTGA